>Ga0181369_1000625_pt1 | contig 9912 bp, 13 predicted proteins | sample LowvirmetaG_8_FD_130088 | JGI IMG/M metagenome (GOLD analysis project Ga0181369, IMG submission 130088) | Marine viral communities from the Subarctic Pacific Ocean - Lowphox_04 viral metaG | ecosystem: Environmental > Aquatic > Marine > Oceanic | place: Subarctic Pacific Ocean | collected 2015-11-29 | reverse complement strand
CCTGATTGCTGAAAAGTTTTATTTTCTGGCGATTGAAAAGGCGCATCCTTATCCTTTCAGCGTGTACACCCTTAGCGACGAAGCTATTGCATACGGCGATTCTAAAAATGAACAGGCGCTGAGTATTGGTCTGCGATGTTTAGAAACGGATGAGTGGCTACCTTACGGATCCTCTGAGACATGTATAGAATTCGATCTCCACGATCTATACTGAGGCAGAGGGATAACGGCTCCCTCTTTTGCCCCAGTGCCCACGACTCCTAAGCCTGGGGCTTTTTTATGGGCTTGAGAGAGTTAATGACGCCAGAAGAGCGAGCACGAGAGGATCGTTGGGCAAAGGAGATTAAGTATTATGCTGCGCGTTATGCTTGGCGGCGACAGACCCAGCGGACCCGCAAGAGCGGCACCTGGGCAGATTGGTTTGAGAAAAAGTTTGGGGAGTCGCTCAATGAATTTGCACAGCGTCATCGTAAGGATCGAACTCCACAACCTCAGAGTAACGAATGATTTCTAGCGGCGTCTCGTGATCCTCTACCTTGCTGTACTCAATGACCGCTAGATCGGGCATGATCGCAACGTCTGCTTTATAGCGCCGGCACGTTGAAATGGCGCACTCAATACTGTATTGCGCCTCAATCACCAGCTCATCTGCTAAGAATGTCATACGATGTTACCTGCCGTCTTATGCCACCACATGCAGCGGATGTGCTCCTGGTAGATTTCTGACTTGCTCTGGCCGTGATACGCGACCGCCAGGTGCTCGTCAATCAGTAAGTCATTGAGACTAATTTGCATACCCGGCCACCACACCTCTGCGAGCAGCCTACCAAACTTGCCCTTGCCGTCTTTGTGGCTGATGATGATGCAGTTCTTGCCCTTTTCTTTCACTGTATCGCTCACAAATCGAGTGGCCAGCTGCCCCAGCTTCTTGAGGTCTGGCATCTCCCTATAGCCTCTTTTCTCCGCACAATCGACCCCCAGCAACCGGAGCTGCTGGGATATCGTGACTGAAAATCCAAGCTGAAGCGTCACAGCTAGGCTATCGCCATCGATGCAGCGGTCTATTCGAGCGGCATACTGGTAGGTTGGTCCCACTCTCGCTCCTCCTTAAAAGCGTCGAAACAATCCTGCTCCTCCGGCTCTGGATCCTCGTGAGCCGGGCAGTTGGGGTGATGATACCCTACACAACCACACTCGCTGCACATTCTTTTCACTTGCACTCCTCCGCAGCAAATTGCCGATAATCAGGCCAGCCAAACTCCCCGCCGGATTGTTGGTGCGTCGCCACCTGGTCGCAGTAAATCTGCTGCTGGCTCAGCGCCTCTCGGTAGTCACCCTCGCCCACCAAGCCTAACACCACTGCGATTATTGCCACCGCGATTGCAGCCCAAATACCTTCGTGCATCTCATCAATCATTGATCCTCTCCCTGGTTAGGAACACTGAATTTTCTCTGGATATACTTGAAAGCGGCGTAGATGCTTAGCGCATAGCACGCCATAACTGTCATGGGGATTGAGACGGTGATCAGCTCCCACGGGCTTAACAACAACAACTGCCAAGTAAGCTCAACCACCGCCTCCACGTCACCCATCGGCGCGGGCGACATCTCGTAGGCGATGTCATACTCCTCGAGGAGGAGCTGAAGATCATCAAACTCCTCCTCGGTATAGCATCGGACGTAATCGTCTGGGCATTTTTCCAAGTCAATCTCCCATCATCTCTTCTACCTGCTGTATCCGTTTACCAATCCACCGCATGACCGGGACCGCCATTGAGTTGCCAAGCGCCTTGTATCGCGGCCCGTCAGAACACTTCTCTGCTGGCTTATTGCGATATGGGATCTGCGTAAAGTTGTCAGGAAATCCCTGTAACCGCTCGCATTCTGTTGGGGTAAGGCGCCTGACGCTTAAACCCTCACGAATGTGGCTGGCCTGCTTGATGCCCGGTTGCGCGGCTAGCGCCCCGGCATACGGCATTTCCCGTAACTCGTCTCTGGAGTTCTGAGCAAAGGCAACAGCCATAGGGTCAGCCGCTCTAAGCGAGGGGCTGACGTTCTCCCCAGCCGCAGCGGCGTCTCCGGCATTGGCGGTTGATTGGAAGCCGTAGGCAACCAAGTCGGTGGCGTCCTTATAGTCACGAGCTTTCAGTGCTGACGCGGCGCCATCACACTCATAGTCACCGAATCCGCGCATTCTTGCAGTGACCGGCACAATAGCCTCGCACTCTACTCGCTCGTTTCCTGTGCGACTGAAAGGAGGGCCTGTAGTAACAGCGGGGGCAACCTCGGCGCAGGCACTAGCAATAACAGCAGTTCCTCCTTGCCCGCAGTTTGGGTGAAGCCCAGATGCGGAATCCAATGCCCTAGATGTTTCTGGATGCTCCTCTACATAAAACCCGCCGCCTGGTCGGCCCCTTCGCTTGTTGCCGCCAGAAATATTTACTGGGATTGCGCCACGCTCTCCAGCGCCTGCCTCAGCAGCGGAGGTAGCTTCTTCCCTCGCTTCTCTGCTCGGCGCAGGATTCCCTGACAGGCTTTCGCGCTCAAAAAGAACCGCTGCGGCACGGCGCCAGTCTCCAAGGCATCCGACAACGAACACACGGCGGCGTCTCTGGGCCACTCCAAAGTATTGAGCGTCAAGCACTCGGTAGGCGAACCCATACCCGAGTTCGACCAAGCCCCCGAGAAAGGCACCAAAGTCCCGTCCTCCGTTGCTTGACAAGACGCCAGGCACGTTCTCCCAAACCAGCCATCTGGGCCTTTTTCTCTGAGCCAATTTAAGATATTCGAGCGCCAAGTTACCGCGCTCATCGTCCATTCCGCCTCTAAGTCCTGCGACACTGAAGGATTGGCAGGGGGTTCCTCCGACAAGAAGGTCAATTGATCCATATTCATCTGCTCCAATGGTCGTGAAATCGCCGTGAAGCGGAACATCAGGATAATGATGCTCCAGCACTCTACGCGGAAATTCTTCTATTTCTGAAAAAAAAGAAGGCACCCAACCAAGTGAGTGCCAAGCGGAAGTAGCGGCCTCAATGCCGCTACAGACTGAACCATACCTCATGGCTGTTTCCTTTTAAGAGTTACCAGCGATTGAGATTGTCCTCGCAATCAGCTCTGCTGAAAGAAGCGGTGCCTTCCACATAAACTTCGTCTACACAAATGCCGTGCCTAAATTCTGGCACCCACGTCTGACCACGACCCCTATCCTTAAACTCTACTTGATAGGCTCGCCACACCTCATGGTCGGCGCCATCAACATTTTCAATTTCGCTTCTGATATGCACCAAAGAGTCTTGGTCGGCATGTTTGAGACTCGTACCGCGTAATTGCATCGCCGTCATCGTAGTGTAAGTTGGGTCGAAGTTTGCCCAAGTATTGGGGTTCAGCATGGCTGACTCGTCGTATCGCGGGTCATCTTTTGCGTAAGGAAACCATCTTCCAGCGGTGATAAAACATTCCTCACTCACCTTTTCTATGATGACCGCAAGCCACTCTGCACCCATAGCTTTGCAATCTACTGTGCTTCTAACTTGGTCGCCTACTTCAAACATTGTCTACTCCATAATCGCTACCGCGATACTCTGCCCATACGGTCATCCAAGCGTCTAAAGAATCTTCAAGATTGTCGCCTTTGTCAGCCTGACAGATAGCGCTTCCAAGAGACTCAAAACTATCTGTTTTCGCGTCACAGAAATCCTCAAGCTGACGCAACCACTTTCGGTCTTGTCGCTTGCTTCCTTCTAAGCGCACGTCAACACAGCCACCGTTACCTTCATCTGAGGCCACCAAAACAACCTCTCCATCAAGAGATACTTCTGCTTCCCACGCTACACCGCGGCGATGCTCAAACTGTTCAATTTTGGTTACCACTAAGTTACTCAATTGCATGATGTTGCTCCCTGTAAAAATTTAAATAACCTCAACCACAAAATGAGTATGACAGTTACCGTGTCGTTGTGCAACAGTTTGCAACACTTATTTTATTCTAAGATAACAATAGTTTAGTGCGCTCTTGCAGTCGAGATCGGTCATATAGCCAGAAAACTAATAGATAGCGGTCACCGCGGGCAACCGGCAACCCACGGTGCAGTTTGGTAAACGATGGGAAGATGAGCGCGTGCCCTGTAGGCAGTGGCTTCAGTTTGCCGGCGCCGTGAAACTCTGTGCCACCGCCGTCATAGTCACCAGAGTTTAGGGGCACAACCACACTGATGTCTGAGCTCTCATCATGGTGCCAGGCACCCTGTTGTTTATCGCGGATGTTGTAGTTCGCCAGTTGTATAGAAGCGATGTCTGCACAGTTGCGCTGGTAGAGTTGGAAGAAGATTGGCTGCAGTACATTCTGCACAATAAAGTACATGGTCCGATAAAGCTCTGGCACCTTCTCTCGAAGGACGATCTCAGGGATCTGACGCAACACGTCCTCTTCATCGTTAGCCTCAAACAGACCGATCTCCTTCATCTCTTGGATTTCATCTAACAGCATTTTGCAATACTGCCGGCGCAAAAGAGGTGTGCGGTATATGTCAGGAAAGATCTTTTTGATGTGTTGCTTAACGGGCAGTTGCTCTAGATCTTCTGTGCCATTCATGGCTCTGTATTTGGCAATCAAAGGCAGGGATTCCTGCGCGGCATCGTAAAGAGGCTGATGAATCATCCAGTGACTCTGCATGCTAAGCATGTAGTTTTGGAGCTTGTACATATCGTTACACTTCTATACCATCAGTTATAACACTCACATTAACAAAGAGGAGATCGCGATGGAAGATGCAGTAAGCGCTCCGATCGCTAATCGTGAGCAGCGTAAGACTTTGGCGGTAGATCCAGTGACATACGAGATGCTGGCAAGAATCTGTGCCGATCAACGTCGGTCAAAGATCACGCAGCTCCGCATGCTGATTGAAGATGAGTTTGATCGGCTAGATCTTAGCCTGGAGGATTGATGAATCTTTTTAAAAACAAAAGAAAGGCGGTCCCGCAAACTTATCAGCCTGTATTAGAGAGTGGCGAGATCATTGATCTATTCAGCCGCATGACGTTGCACCAACAGGCAGCGCTCATGCGGTTGATGAGTCGCAACCTTGTGCTGGATGTTGGCGATTACATTATGGGCTATGAGCTGGAGTGGTCTGTAGAAAGCGCCGTGATTGTTGGCAGACTATCAGCAGATGAGGCTGTGGAAGCTATGCCAGCAACCCCCCAATCCCTGCCTGCCGAGCCGCAATAAGCCTATCCTCTTCATCGGGTAGCAAGGTGGGAGAAAGTGGGGAGGGCGCAACACCGCGCGGCTGGGTAATCGTTGTGGATGGCAAGGGCGCAAAAGGATCGATCATATTTAAACTGCTTTGATCTGGTTTCATTATTTCCTCTTCCACGCGCTGAGTAGGATCATACAATCTTTCTTTATCCTCACTCATTGCCTCAACCGCCTCTGCCGCACCACGGGAAGCCGCTTGCTTGACTCCATACTCAGTGGTGTTGAAGTAATCAAAAACCTCATCGAGAGTTTTCATTCCGTCAGGGTCAAACATGACATCGGCTAAATTGTTCAGGTAGGCTTCTTGCTGTCTTCGCCCGATTCCTGCTGCCAGGTCATCGCCTATGGTTCCTGACAAGATTCTGCCGGGGAGCTTGACTATGCTCAAAGCCAGGCTCAAAGCCTTGCCTTTTAACGGGGTGCTGTCGGAAGCCAACTCTTTTTCTAAAGCCAGAAGAGGCTGGGTGTCTGAGCCACCCCTTTTGACGGCGTTGAAGGCAGTTCCTAGTAAGTCGTTTATCCGATAAAAGCTATCAAACTCCTCTGGACTGAACATCTCACCAAGTAAGGCTCTTTCTTTGGGCGCCGCAAAAATCCTTTGGAAGCTTGGCATGCCTCCCTCTAAATTCTGAGTGGTAGCCTGGGCTAGGCGATCATTGATATAAAACTTTTTGGCTTGCTGCCAGCCGTCAGGGTCCACTGTCTCTAGCACCCGCCTGACATTTCTCATCGACCGGGGGGATATGTTGGGGTCAAAAATGTCTTTTAATGCTTTCGCTACCCTCTTGTCATCTGCCCCTTTTTCAAACAATCCGCTCATGCGTCCTATTGCAGATCTTTCGATCGCCTCTATCGCGGGCTTAGACGGATCGTAAACACGTCGCGCAAAAGCATAAGCTTCATTAGCTCTGTCTAACTCATCAGTCAGAGAGTCCCGCAAATCAGCTGCGATGCGCTCGAGGTTATCGTCTTTCGCGTTTTTGACCAGCTTCGCAAGCTCATCATTTCTGCGATCGCTAAGCACCATTAAGTCGGTCAAAGGGGCGTCGTAATCTTCAGCAAACTTTCCCTTGGGACTTCTCCTCTGCTCAAACAAAGCAGAGCGGAAGTCTTCATAAAGCTTTCTGACATTTGCGCCCGTCTTGGGATCATTGATGACCGAGCTCAACTCAGCAACAAAAGGGTTTAAATCAACTTGCACACCTTCTTCGCGGAGGGCGTCATAAATTTTACTGGCTCTCGCCTGGCGCCTTTCACTCAACATTTTGATCGCGCTATTAGCGGCCTGAGCGACCCGCTCTTGGGGTGAGCCAAACTGTTTGCCAACATTTGACATGGAGTCAGCGAAAGAAATCACCGCTTCTCTGGCCCGGGCTGCGCGGTTCTGATAGAAGTCGTGAACTTTCTGTATCTGAGGCTGCTTGCTCAGAAAAAACTGAATATCAGCAGCTCGTTTTGCGGTGCCATTCTGAACAATTGCTGCCTCTGCAACGGAGAGATCAATGCCTAGCTTACGTGCCTCATCGATTACGCCCTGCACGTCAGTTTTCAGGTCAAATAAATCTCTAAGGGCTTTTTCTCTACCTCCGAATTTGCTGACAACTCGCGATGTAGGTCCAGCGCCAAAAGGTATGAGAGAGAAGGCGGTGGATATGCCTAGATCTCGCGCTGCCGCAGCAAGCTCCTCTGGCGGCGTATTGTAAAAATAATTGGCCGCAGCAAGTCTGCCGCCGCGGGGAATCAGCCCGGCACCAAAAGCGCCAGTGCCTCCGCCAAGAGCGGTGCCGCCCAGGGTGATTGCGCTTGCAACGTAGGGGTTCTTTATTCCTAAATTTTTTACGAGCTGTGTGCTTTTTTGGAAGCCTTTTGTTGCGCCTGCCATGCCTCCAGCTACATCGAAACCAAAGGTCGCCACGGGCGCAATATTAGGATACAAATATTCATCAAAAAGCGAGGCGTCCTGCGGCCGCACAAACTCTTTTGTCTTCTGTTTGGTCACAGGGTCTTCGTAAAATATTTCTCCGTCCTCGATGGAGTATCGTAACGCCGCTAGAGAATCGTTTGGAAACCTTTCTGCCGCCAAGAATTCCAACATGGCATCATCATCAAAAAATAAAGATGCCTTGGCTTTTCGGAAAGCGTAAGTAGGATCGTCCGACTGCCTGTTTGCGCGCATAATCGCGGCCGCTCTGCGTCTGTAAGACACTACCTGTTGACCTCATCAATGATGCCTTGTATTTCTTTTTGTTTTTCTTCTTGGCTCAAGTCAGGATTTGCAAGAACCTCTGATATAAGGTTTTGAATCGGTTGAGGATATTGACTGAAATCAAGAGGGGGCTGAGCTGACTTGTCTTTTTGATCTCGCCGCGCAGCTCTTGCCTTTATCTCCTCTTGATATCGTCTTCTTCGCTCCTCAAAATTATCTATATTGTCGAAATCTAAGCCTCCAGATTCTCCTAGCATCCCCAGCTCTTTTTGTTGATTAGTAATTCTGTCAATAGCCTTTTTCTCTTGCTCATTCAAAAATTTAGCGGCATCCGTTTGTTCATAATCAGAGGACCATTGACTCATGTGGACTCGGACATCTAAGCCTTGCGGCCTGCGCCCACCCTCACTTTTTTCTTGTAAAAACCTTTGAAACTCGTCCATGTATGCTTGCTCGTAGGCAATTGCCTTGGCCGTAATTTTTTCTTGTATAGCAAGGCTAAGTAAAAAGCCCTCATACGTTTGACCAAGATATGGAGCGGCCTCCTTGAACAAAGCCATTTCTGCGTTTGAGATAGCGCCTTTAGTCTGTGCGACGTTTGCAAGCGTAAATTGTATGGTAAGCGCCGCCATCGCTTGACGTGGACCCAAGCTATCCAAAGTTTCTTTCGGTAGAGCCCAGGGTGCAATGTCAGCAAGCAAAGCTTGAAAAGGCAAAAGAGCTTCACTGGCGGCGCCAAATTGATCTTCTGGTATCTGCGCCGCGAGAGCCTTCGCTTCCAAAATCGTGCCTTGTTTAGCGCGCATCTGTCTGGTCAAGTCGCCTAATTCTGCTTGTGACTTCTCAAGACTCTTCCAAGCGCCTCTGTCACCCTCACCCTCAACCGTTGGGTCTGGCAGATCGTCAAGCGGCACACCATTTTGCTCGCGAAAAACCTTATCTATTTCGCCTCTTTGGGTTACAGAATTAAATGTTCTCTGTACTTTTTTTCCCGTAAAATTTCCGTCAGCGTCTTTTTCATCGTACTGAATAGCTATGTACTCAACGTCAGGATCGTCTAACTCAGTGAGATAAGCCTCCATTGCAAACTCGCGCAACTTTTGGTCAGCCTTTCTTTCATCTTCTAAAGATAGCTTTGCAGCTTCCAAGGCAATGGATTGAGTGTATTTTTCCTGCTCCTCTCTATTTTTAGTAATCCGGTCTGACCAGGTGTTAAAGCCGCCGGCCATAGCGGTGAACGGACCTGCATCAGCAGGCGCCGCAGCCATTGATCTGCTGATATCTGTCATTAGATCGTAAAAATTAGGGCCACGAGAAACAGGCCGAGCAGCACTCAACCGAGCAGCATAGTCAGCTTGTGTCATCGTTGGCTTTTTTACCAAATCTTGCAAAAACTGAAGTCTCTGACTTGTGTTGTCGGCGGTTGTTGTCATGGGGTTGAACGGGTCAACTGACTGAAACAAGTTCATTTCATCATCCTTAACAATGCCCGGCACGTTTGTTGTCATGCGTTGTAAACCTGCCCAGGTATTGGTAATCGGAACGGCTGATTCTGATTTATGTCAGGCGTTGGCGTATATCCCGGGAAATACATGGGGTATTGGAAACCTGGCTGCTGTTGCTGCGCGGGCTGCTGTTGCTGCGCGGGCTGCTGGCTCTGTTCACCCATTTGTTGGGCTTGCTGATTTAAAAACTGTTGATTCTGAGCCAAGGCTTGCTGTTGATTTTGATAGTTTCCAAAGGCTCCCAAAGCACCAGTAGCGGTTCCAATAGCAGCTTGTAGCGGATTAGGTGCAACTCCAAAGGTTGTGCCAACTGTACTTGGCCCTGTCTGCTGCGCCGCCATATTGACGAAAGGCATCATGGCGGAGTACTGAGCCAAGGGTGCCTGCTGCGCTTGCAGAAGCGCTGCTCTTTGTGCATCCAACTGCGTTTGCATGAGCGTTTGTTGCTGACCACCCATTGCGCCCAGCATTCCAATATCTGCGGCTCTAGCTTGCTGCGCCTGTCCTCCGAGTCCTGTCAGGCCAGAGGCGAGGCTGGATCGCCCTGCCTGCAACGTTTGACCAGCCTGGCCTTGCACTGTGCCAAGCGTTCCAAATCCGGCAGCTAGTGTCTGAGCCTGCTGTGCTTGCTGCTGCGCCATCTGTCTTTGTGCTTGAAGTCTGGATGATGCGCTCTGCTGCATTTGAGCCTGACGTGCTAAATTGGCTCTTTGTTGCGCTTCCGCCGCGCTCATTTCTTGCGAAGATAGCGCTTGAGTGCCAGCAAATCTCTGTCCAGCTAAGTTAGCGATTTGACCGCTATAACGCTGTTGTGCGGCTAGTCTGCGCTGTGCAGCGTCTCCAAGGGCATCTGCCATACGCTCACCCGCGGCACCCTCCGTTAAGGCTCTTCTGCCAAGCTGATCGGCTAACGCGGTCCCAGCGGTAAATCTCTGCTGAGT
>Ga0181369_1000624_pt1 | contig 9914 bp, 5 predicted proteins | sample LowvirmetaG_8_FD_130088 | JGI IMG/M metagenome (GOLD analysis project Ga0181369, IMG submission 130088) | Marine viral communities from the Subarctic Pacific Ocean - Lowphox_04 viral metaG | ecosystem: Environmental > Aquatic > Marine > Oceanic | place: Subarctic Pacific Ocean | collected 2015-11-29 | reverse complement strand
TTCAAGCTACATCTACATTATTAAAATCTATGCCTAATCTTGTAGGTGCATATGACACAATTACACAGGATAAGAACAATGGCGAAACAACCTAGACAGCAACGTGTTGGTTTTTATGGAGAGTTCCGTCCTACTGGGGCAGATGACTCTGCGGCTAGACGTATGCAAGCTCTTGCTGGATTAGGGGCTACTGTAGCTGGTGTTGCTGAACAATTTGGTATTGCTAAAGCTGAAGAACTAGCTCCATTAAAAGCAAAAAAAGCTATTGATGAAGCAACTTCTATTGACCCTGAAACTGGAGAAATAACCCTCCAAAAAGTAGAAAGAAAAACTGGTTTAGGCTGGGGCAAAGATGCATATAATGCAGAAATAGCTGTCCATGAAGAAGCTATAAAACAAAAATATCTAACAGATATAAGCAATGATACTGCAACATCATTAGGTAAATTATTTGATGAAAATGCAAATGATCCAGAAAACTTTAATACGTTAGCACAAGAATTAGTTAAAGGCGTGGTTTCTGGAGTAAGCCCAGAATATCAATCAATAGTTGCTTCTTCCTTAAATCAAGATATCTTTAATAATACAGAAAAGTTGCGTTCTAATAAGCGCATGAATGATATTGCTCAAACTATCCAAGAAGGTGTAGATAATTTAAATTCGTCTCTTGATGAAATTACTTTAGCAAGCAGAAATGGAGAAGATGTTACTAAACAAATAGAGCAAACAAAATTAAAAATTAAAGGATTAAGTAATTTATCTCCAGAACAAAAGAAACAAGAAACAAGTAGATTAGAAGCATTAGACAAGCAAGTTTATGAATCTCGTATAGCTGGAGAATTAAATCGTCTAACAGAAACAGAAGGCGAAAAAGAAGCTTATGCAAAGTTAATAGAAATAGAAAATAATCCACAAAAAGGTTATAGCGGCCCAGAGTGGCAAACTTTTATTAACAATCAAAAAACGCAAATTACAAGAACTGGATCACTTATAAATGCTGGCAATGAAATAGCTACAGCAGAGTTTAATGCAACAGTAAACGAATATGAAAATAAAGCTTCATTAGGATTTGCAATAAGTGAATCAGAACAAGCTGAAATGACAGCAAAAGTTGCAGGAACTAAGTATGAAGCTGACGTTGCAATGGCAAATGAATTAGCTCAATTTGCTGTTAAGCCTGTTTTAGAGAGAAAAGAATTAATAGCTCAAGCAAAAAAATCTGGTAATGCTACTTTAACCAAGCAATTGGAAATATTAAATAATAGATTGCAAACTGAAATTGATACAGATGCTTTTAGTCTTGGAATGAAACAAGGCTATGTAGACTACACTACGCTTAATGTAGCAGATATATTGAGTGGGACAGACGAAGAAGCAAAACAAGCATTTCGTACACGTAAAGCTGATGCTGGACTATTAAGCCAAATATATCGAACAAACGTTTCTGTGTTTACTCAAGAAGAAGCTTCTCAATTAACAGCCGCGTTGCCAAGCATGAATGTACAACAAAAAATGCGCTTAGCTACAGTGTTAGGCGAAGACTCTGGCGTATGGGCGCAAATATCAAAAGATCCTGCTGTTGGTGCTTTTGCTCAAGTATCTGCATTAGGAAATGATGATGTATCACGAATAGTTTTTACAGGTGAAGAAAGAGTTAGGTCAGACCCAAGTATTAAATTAAAAGGAATTGATGAAACAAATGCTTTAAATATACTTGATGAAATTGTAGGAGAAGGAATTTATGGGGCAAACGATAAAAAATCAGTTTTTCAAGCCGCCTCAGCTTATTATTATGGAGCAAATCCTACTAGAGATATGTTGGATCAAGATATGTGGAAAGCATCTATACAAGCTGTTACTGGCGGTATAGAAAAAGTACGTGAACATCCTACGCAATTAACAAAAGGTGTGACTGCTAATGATTTAGATTTGTATTTTTCTACAATTACTGCTGATGATTTAGAAACTATGGGCGCTAAACAAATAATTATCAAAACAGATGCATCTAAATTGCCATCAGATCTTTTAACTATAAGTCCAATTGTAGCGGCATTTGCATCTCCTTTGTTAGCAAAAGAAGAAAAAGAAAACCTAACTTTAAACAAAGTTCACCAAGGAAGAGTGTTGGCTGTTGAAGGAAAAGGTAATTACGTTATTACTGTAGGATCTGAAGTAGTTAGCAAGCCTGATGGATCTGCTTTAATATTTAATGTTACTCCTAAGAAAATTTCAGACATTAGAGGAACTGAAAGAGGCATGGAAATGCAAGAAAAGTTGCGCGACTTTACGCAGGAAGAAATAAAAGCACTATCTGGATTTACTTTGTAATGCCCATTTTATCTTCTATAGATCAGCAAAATATGATGTTTGGGTTAGTGCCTGAGTATGGAGCTACTGTTCCTACATTTAAAGAAACATTAGCGGCAAGTTTTGCTTACGTGCAAGATGAAGAATTATCTATCTCTTCACAATTTTATAACGAAGGTTACTTTGAAAGAAAGAGACAGCTAAAAAAATTGTCAGACGAAGGTTTTGATACAAGTAAATATACAGATTTATCTGGCATTATTAATTACGATCGTATTTCTAGAGATACTGATGGTTTAATTAAAACAGATATTCAGTTGTATGAAGAACGCAATGCAATATTAAAAAGTCGTAGAGAACAAAATCAAGATGTAATTGAAAGAGGTAACGGATTAGCGCAGTTTTTTGGAATGACTGCTGGATACATGACTGACCCTGTAAATATAGCTACACTTCCTATTGGTGGCGTTGCTACAGCTGGTAAAGGACTTAGTATATTAGCGCAATCTTTAAAAAGCGCAAGAAATACAGCCGCTGTTGCTGTTGCCTCAGAAGCCGCTATACAACCATTAGTATATAAACATAAACAAGATATTGATTCACCTTACGATACAGACGATGCATTAAGGGCCATTGCTTTTGCGGCTGGTGGTAGTGCGATTTTAGGCGGTGCTTTAGGGGGTATTTCTGGATATTTAAGAAAGTTAACAGAAGATATTTCAACAGTAGCAAATGTATTTCCTGAAGCTCCTTTTGCATTTAAGCCTACTGTAATTCAAGGCAAAGCCTCAGTAGCGCCTACATTTGAAAACATAAACAATTATAAAGCTCAGTTAATAACAGAAGAAAAAGCTAAACGCATTGGATTGGCTGGAGAAAAACTTACTCGTGGTGAAAGAAAAAATATAAACAAAGAATTAAAAGACTTACAGCAACAACTTAAAACTGTAGAAGAAAGTGAGCTGTTATATACAAAAGCAGGAAAGCCTTTAAAAGCAAAATCTGTTCGTCATAGAAAACAAGCAAGAGAAAGAAAACAACAAGATATAAAAGCTATACAAGAAAAAATTACTACTATTAATAAGACGTTAGAAAAAGATAGAAAAGCTTCTGCCGCTGAAGCAAGTATTAGTAGATTAGAACAAGGTATATTGCCTAAGTCAGCACAAAAAAAACTCGATAATTTTATTTTGCAAAAGACTACGCCAGAAAAAGAATCAATGTTTTTGTTAGCAAGAATGGCTGATAATTTACGCGCGCAAAAAGGATTTAGGGCAGAGGAAGTATTTTTAGGTGGTATAGCTAAAGTAATGGATGACTTACCTAAAATATTTGATGGCACTGAACCTTTAGATATGAAAGCTATTGGCCTTAAAGCTGTTAATGAAAGATTAGATGAAATGAAAAAGGCTAAGGCTAATGCAAATGATATTGCTACATTAGAAAATATAAAAAATAGAATTATAAATGATGAAGGTGATGGCGTTCAATTAGTAAAAGATATTAAACAAGAAAACATCGAATTAGATTTTGCCATATTAAAAGAAAATGAAGCATTTAGAAAGCAAATAGATAATTACACAATATCTCCTGATGCGTTTGTTGGTCCTCCTAAGCCACCAGCACCTAAAGCAAAAACAACAGGGTTAGAAAGAAACGCTTTGGATAGTGATGGAATGGGCAAAAACTTTGATGAAGACATGGCTAATTACAATAATTTAGAAACTAAATACGCTATTGTTGATGGGCAGTTAGTAGATGCTACTAAAGTAATTAAAGAACTAGATGATGATTTAGAGGGTTTAGAATCAATAATGAGGTGTTCCATTGGCTAGTTTTAATTATTGTATAGATCAAGCTTTTAAAAGCGCTAAAATTAACAAAAGTGTTGCTGAACAATTAAAGCAAGCACAAGATCCACAAGCGGCTATTCAAGAACTTGCGGTTAATTACAGTCGTGTCAAACGTGAAAAGTTAATAGATGCTGTTCGCGTATCTGTAGCTATGGAAAAATTACAAAGCCATCCTAATGGACCAATTGCAGGATTACAAGCGTTATTGTCTCGTGATATAAGAATGAAGGCTGGATATGCAAATATTGATTACCTAGCTAAGACTTATGAAAAACAATTTTTAGCGCAGTTTGGAGATGCGTTATCTATTTTTAGAACACGTATGTTTGGGTTATCTAGTAATGAAGAAGGTCTTACTAAGTTTGTAAAAGCTGTGTACGGTGAAACTGTTGATGACCCAGAAATAATGAAAGCGGCTAAATCATGGCTAGGTGTTGCTGAGAATATGCGCGTTAAATTTAATGAAGTAGGCGGCAGTATTAGCAAGAACGAAAACTGGTTGTTTCCTCAAAACCATGATATGCGTGTTATTACTAAAGCTGGAAAAGAAGAGTGGGTTGCATATATAAGTAATCGTTTAGATCGTAACAAGATGCTCGATGATACTGGTAAGCCTCTTAATGATGTTGAACTAGCTGAATCATTATCTTATGTATATGAAACAATTACTTCTGGTGGCATGAATAAAGCACAAGGCTTATCAATACCAAGAGGATTAGGAAGAAAACTATCAAGAAAAGGATCAGAAGAAAGATTTTTATATTTTAAAGATGCAGACTCTTGGTTGTCATATCAAAACAAGTTTGGCAAAGGTGATCCTTTAACAACGTTGACTGACCACATTATGGCTAGGTCTAACGATATTGCTTTAGCAGAAACTTTAGGAACAAATCCTAGAGTTATGTATGACACATTAAAAAATCAAGCAAGACAATTACAGTCTAAGTCAGGTGAGCCAGTTAAAGAATCTGCCGTTGCATTAATGGATGCTACATACAAAACAGTTAGTGGTGAGATTAATGGTGGTAACTTACTCACAATAGCTGATGGCGTTCAGTTTGTTAGAAACATACAAGTAGCATCTAAATTAGGTGGGGCATTCCTAGCCTCATTTACAGACGTTGCAACTTCTGCGTTAACTGCACATTACAATGGTATGTCTGCTACTAAAGTATTTAAAAGACACATGAAATTGTTTGCTTCAGGAACTGAAGAAGATAGGAAAGCATTAGCTAGAATGGGTCTTATTTTAGAAACATGGACAGGACGCGCACATTCACAAAATAGATTTTCTGATACTTATGGAACAGGAGCTAGTGCTAAAACAGCAGAGTTTGTATTAAGAGCATCTTTGCTAGAGCCGTGGACTGAAGCTGGTCGTAAAGCATTTGGAATGGAATTTGCTGGATTATTGTCTGACAACTTTGGAAAACAAATAGATCAATTAGATCCTGCTTTATTAAAAGGATTTGAAACTTACGGAATTACTAAAGAAGATTGGGATGCATTTAGAAAAACAAGTACTGTTGACATACAAGGGTCTAAGTTTGCTGATCTAACTAAAGATAAAAGCATGAAGTTTCATCGTATGATTTTAACTGAAACAGATTTTGCAGTGCCAACACCAGATGCAAGAGTAAGAGCAATTGCTACAGGTGGATTAGAAAGAGGCACAGCATGGGGGCAAATTTCACGATCAGCTATGATGATTAAATCATTCCCTATTACAATGATTACTACGCATCTTTATCGTGGCTTTACGCAAGCAACACGCGCTGGACGAGCAGGATATATAACATCTTTATTAGCATCAACAACCCTAATGGGGGCATTTGCTATGCAAGCAAAAGATGTAGCGCGAGGAAGAGAGCCTAGAGATATGGATGAAAAATTCTGGGGAGCGGCCGCAGTACAAGGTGGTGGATTAGGATTGTTTGGTGATTTTATATTTTCTGATGTTAACAGATATGGTCAAGGATTTGCTATGACAGTAGCTGGTCCAATGGCTAGTTTTGCAAATGATACATTTGATTTAACTTTTGGTAATTTGTTCCAAGCTATTTCAGGTGAAGAAACAAACATTCTGGGAGAAGGCATAAAATTTGTAGAAAACATAACTCCTGATCCGTGGTACTCACAATTATTTATTTCTTCATTCTATGATAATTGGCGAACAATGGCTGACCCTGATTACGAACAAACTTTAAATCAAATACGTAGACGACGAATGCAAGAATACAATCAAGGTTATTGGTGGGCTAGGGGAGAAACCCCAGTAGAAGTTTTGGAAGATTTATAACCCCTAAAATAGTATAATTGGCAAAATATATGAGGCCAAAATGACAGTAACAGCAAACACTACTAGGAACGATTATACCGCAGGAAATAATCAAAATGTGTATAGCTACACGTTCCAGTTAAACGATGCTACAGACGTTACCGTTTTATTGGGTGGTGCTGTACAAACCTTAAATACACACTACACAGTACAAAATGTAGGAGTAGGATCAGGCGGTACTATTACATTTACATTAGTAGATAGTAACAACAACCCTATCTTCCCTACACAGGGTACAACAATAAACATATTAATGTCTATGGATTTAGACAGAGATACGGCATATCAAGCTAACGGTGCGTTCTTAGCTAATGAAGTAAACAATGATTACGATAGATTATGGCTTGCAACTAACCAGCAACAAACTGCGATCAATCGAGCATTAAGATTAAAAGATGAAGATGTAGCTTCTGGGAGTATGGAGCTACCTTTAAAAGATAGTCGTAAAGGTAAATTTTTAGGATTTGATGCAGTTACAGGTGAACCAGTAGCAACGCAGTCTTTTTCTGGATCAGGATTTGTAGAAAAAACAGGCGATACAATGACAGGTTTGTTAAACAATACTGTTGGTTATGCGGCTGGAGGCACAACGTTTATTAATGCAACACGAGAACTATCTAATGTAAGTGGAGCAATCTCACAATTTAGTAATGATAGTAATTATTTAAATAACACATCAACCCTTGAGGGCGGAAACTTCTAAACACGGAGTAAGAAAATGGCACAAACAATCACAATCAAACAGAGTACAAGTACAGATGCTCCGACTACACTTACTAATGCTGAATTAGCATATTCTGCAAGCAGTAATAAGTTGTGGATTGGAAGACCTGGAGGGACTACTTCTAATGTAGATGCTATCGGTGGTAAGTATTTTACAGATCGATCTATCGAAACTGATGGACTTAGTTTTGATACTTCTACTGGTATATTAAAGATTAATCAAGTTGGCACAAATTTAGATGAAACTGTTGATCTTGATGGTCGTTATTTACAAGGTGTAGCAACAACTACTGCATTAGGTGGAATTAAACTATACAACGGTACAGCGCAATCTACATCTGCAAATGCTGTCACTACAACGGCATTAAGAACTTATGGTATTCAACTTAATGGTTCTCAACAAGCTGTAGTTAACGTACCTTGGGTAAATACTGAGTACACCGCAGGAACAGGACTTACTCTTTCTGGAACTACGTTTAACGCTAATGTTGACGGAACAAATACAGAAGCCGCACAAACTTCTACAGAAACTACTGATCGTACATACAAAGTTCAAGTAGACGGTAGTGATAATTTAGTTGTTAACGTTCCTTGGAGCGATACTACTTCTGCAAATACTTTATCTGCTACGTTAGCGGCAGGAAACACTTCTGGTTCTAACGATTTGCAAATGAACAATAACCGACACATACAGTTTGGTGAAAGCAATTCTAAAAATTTACAAATAAGCTATGACAATTCTGGTTCTGGTACAGCAAAAATAAGAGAAGTAGGAAGCGGTGGCTTATTAATACAAGGTGAGGCTTTAACACTAAGAGGCGATGACGGTCTTAGTGGAATGAACATTGTTCCTGCTTCAGGAGAAACTTACGACGATATTAGTTTTCAAATTGGTAGTTTAGGCGCGCAACTATATGTTACTGCTAGTGGTGTTGGTTTTGCTACAGGCCAAAGCGTTACTTCGATAGAAACAAGTACATCATTAGGTACAAGCAATACAAGTTTATCTACCACAGGTGCAGTTAAAAGTTATGTAGATGGTAAGTTAGGAAACTTTACTTTAAGTGGAGATACACTATCTACTAGCGGAGCAACTGTTACTGTTGATGATGCAGTAATCATAACTGGAGATCTTACTGTACAAGGTACTACAACAACTGTAGATAGTACAACTGTTGTATTTAAAGATAATATTCTTAGACTAAACAAAGATTATTCAGGAAGCACTCCAACTGCTGATGCAGGTCTTGAAGTTGAAAGAGGCACAGTAGTAAATGCTTATCTTGTTTGGGATGAATCAACAGATAGATGGTCTGTAGCTACAGGAACAGTTGGTAATCCTGACACTATTGATCAAAGCACTATGTCTCCTTTAAATGTTGAAAACATAGCAATTGATGGCGGTACATTCTAAATAAATCTCTAGCGTATATACGCATATAGGAGAGCCATATGGCACAAACGATTAAGTTAAAAAGATCAGCACAATCAGGGGCTAGTGGAATTCCTTCTACATCTGACCTAGCCCTGGGTGAAGTAGGTATCAACACCTATCACGGCAAGATGTACATAAAGAAAGATGACGGCACTGAGTCCATCGTAGAAGTGGGTGGCCTACCGCTATCTGGCGGCACACTCACAGGCAACCTATCTCTAGGCGATAACGTCAAAGCACAGTTCGGTGCTGGTAATGACTTAGAGATTTACCATAATGCTAGCGCAAGCTATATCGAAGAAAAAGGAACAGGCTCTCTTTACATAAAAGGCACTCAGTTGCGGATGCAAGCAACTGACGGAACTACTTATCTTGAAGCAAACGATGGTGGAGCAGTAACACTAAAGCATAGTGGAGCTACTGTCTTTAACACCACTTCCACAGGCATAGACGTAACAGGCTCAGTGACAGCCGATGGGCTTACTGTAGATGGTTCTTCAAGTGGCACTTTAAACAATGTCAACTTTTTAAATACAGACTCCAGTGCCAATCAAACAGCAACCAGAATTGGTTTGGGAATTACAAACTCTGCAGGTGCGGCTTACACATATATAGAGGCAAATGAAGGTGGTGTAGATGCCTATCCTCATCTTAATTTTTACACAGGCTCAACGACCTCTAAACGATTAGCAGTAGCCTCCAACGGAGACATCAGCTTCTACAATGACTCTGCAAATCAAGGCTTATTCTGGGATAGTTCTACCTCGCGACTGGGGTTAGGGACTACGAATCCAACAGCGAACTTAGAAATTCAAGGTACTTCAGTAGAAGTAGATTTAGATAACACCAGTGGTAAAAGATATAGAATTGCGTCTAATTCAAATAGCACTTTTACAATTGAAGATAAAAGTTCTGCGGCTACCAGACTAACCATCAACGCTGACGGCTCATCAGTATTTAGTGGGACAGTGGGTATTGGTGGTCAACTAAAAGTAGTCACTGCTTCAGCAGGTTCGGTAACAGCCGATACTTCCGCTGATGATTTAGTTGTAGAAAACAACAGTCATGGTGGTATTTCAATACTAACGCCTAATTCTGTTCAAGGCGCACTAAACTTTGGTGATCCAGACGACAACAACGCAGGTCGTATTATTTACAACCACAGTAACGATAATATGTCTTTTGTCGTTAATGCGGCAGGGCTTGGTGGTGCAACATCGTTAAACATAGCCTCTACTGGCAACGTCAACATTGGCTC
>Ga0181369_1000623_pt1 | contig 9917 bp, 10 predicted proteins | sample LowvirmetaG_8_FD_130088 | JGI IMG/M metagenome (GOLD analysis project Ga0181369, IMG submission 130088) | Marine viral communities from the Subarctic Pacific Ocean - Lowphox_04 viral metaG | ecosystem: Environmental > Aquatic > Marine > Oceanic | place: Subarctic Pacific Ocean | collected 2015-11-29 | reverse complement strand
TTGAAGGGTCTTGTTAAGGAGTTACCTTTATTATCAAAACTATCGGTAGCGTCCAGATCTGATGGGTTTACATAAAGAATATTACCATCGGTATTAATCAGAAAATTTTCTAACCTTGAAAGAGGCATCGTATCAGCGCACTAATTTTTCTTCTGCTTTATTTATCACAGACAGAACTGCCTTTAATCTATTGGAAGCAATTCAGGGTTTTCTAATTCTAATTCAAACATAAGTGGATGGCATTCTTCCATTACCAGGTAGTTTGACCACCTAAACAAGTCTTCCAAATCATACTGTGTATTCTCATTTGCCCATTCTATAATCTCTGGGTCAAAGTAAAGACTCTCCTCTACATCGTCAAATGTATATGGAATACCGTTAATAAAATACATCAATACTAGTTGTGTTTTCTTGAACCAACAGTACTTGATGTCCAGATGATACCTCATTCGCGTATCCTATTCTGAGAATATTTAGTGGGGGCGCTGCTTCTACGTGCAGATCTATTGTACTCCCCCGAATGCGAGTGGGGGGACTTGAACCCCCACGAGTTACTAACTCAACAGATTTTAAGTCTGGTGCGTCTACCGATTCCGCCACACTCGCAAAAAGGTTTCCGGTGCATTTTTTGCCGGAAAATTTTTTGGACCTTTTTTGAAATCAAAAGTCGGTTTTCAATTCACCTCTCTCGTCATAGATGGGAGGATGGAAGTTGCAATACTCATTGAAGGTAATCATCATTTCTTTCAATGTTAAGTTGCAGTTGTTCGCTGCCTTGGGTAGGTTCCACTTCGCAGCGAATAACATTTCCATAGACTGACGGGTTTCTGGTCTCATATTTGTAGCACTTTAAAATTTCCTTGTACAGCGAGTAATGATATCGCATCAGTCTTCTGCAAGAGCAACTTCGCCACGAATTTCCATAAGTTTGATTGATGCAAGAGTTTCAACGCACTCCCAATAGCATTCTCCGCTGACCATCGTTTCATCACAGAAGTCTGACGCAATGTCTTCTTGCAAATGCTTGAGGGTGGTCAGATCGTCTTGGTGGATTTGCATTGTCCTTTGTTGAATACTTGCTTATTATAGCAGGTCTGAGGTGGGGTGTCAACCCTATGAATCAAACTCACTGAGGTCTTGACCTTCAATGATACTGAGTTGACTTTTTGCTTTATTTGCTCTCCCCTTTTCAAACGAAGCACCTTGCAACATACCATATGCTTGCAATTCGTCCTCGTCTCTCAACTCCCTTAGTGCCTGAGAAATACTATTGAGACGATTGATCTCAGGGAGATTCGCATTGATTGCGCTTGTTAGTGCTGCCTCAGCGTTATCAATATTTGTCTGTAAGGTCACGCAAACACCAGCACCATCGACTGCTCCTGTTGGTGACGTAGTAGTATTTGTAGCGGTGGATGCTGCTTCCCCAAGGGTACTAGCAGTTGAAACCAAAGTCTGTCCCAATACAGCATAAGATGTTGCAGCAAGATCATCCGTAATGATAGGCCAACTTACGAGACCTGTATAATAAACTACGTTACCAGCACCCACAGCAGGTTCTGGTTTTAGTTGTTGCTCATTCCACTGCACAGGACCGGGAGGGGAACCATTGTTAACGATTTCTGATTTATGTCCGATGCCAGATTGATTACCTAAAATTCCAATCGTGACAGGATCAATAGGACTCTTTTCAAAATCAAAATCACTATCAATATCTTTTGTATCTCTGATAATGGTGAACGCTTGTTCTCTCGCAGTAAGATTAGCATCTTCATCTAGTATTAATGTTGGTGCCGTGCTTGCAGTACCAATATGAAGAATCCCAAGACTAGTTGTTGCCAAAGCAACATTGCTTAAAATAAGAGATGGTTTAGTACGAGTAATATTTGAAAAAGTTCCGTTGTTTTGATCATAAAATGAAAGCGTAGCGACAGCTGTTCCAAATCCAATAACAGTTGTGCCTTCGGGAAGAACACCAGTAAAGGAAACTGCGGACCCTACCGAAGCAGAAGTGGTTGTTCCAAAACCAACGTGAACAAAATGGTCTGAACCCACACCAATGTTGCCCTGCATTGTTGAAGTGAATCCAATAACATCTGTGGTTCCGAATCCAGTCACCTTTGGGATAGATCCAATACTAAAAACTGTTGGACTGTCAAGATTATCTGTAACTAAATCTCCTTCTCGAATATTTTCAATTCCACCATCACTAGTTACTGCAATTGTAATTCCAGTAGCAACAATATTACCTGTCAGTTCAGCAATTATATTTGAACCAAAGTCTCTGTTCAATGGTTTTCTATAATATTTTTGACCATAAAAATTTTTTTGCTGCCTAGTACTATTTCTTACACAAGTATATACTGTACTTTCATTACCATCATCATCCTCCGAAGTCTCGGTAACTTCCCATGTAATGTCACTTCTACAACCAGCAGTGATTCTTGCATCGTATGCTGCTTTCAATTCATCTATTCTTACTTTAATATTATTGATAAGTGGTGGAATCTTTTTATCAATATTTGTAATTATAGTATCCATTTTATCAATCTTAACATCAATCAGTGCAAGTTGATCTAAAATTCCATCTCGTGAATCTTCTTTTAACTTTACTGATCGTTGCAAATCATCAAGTATATCTTGCTTGTTACTCATTGTTCTTCACCTTCCTCGTACTCAATTACTAATCTTTCTACGTCGCATCTTTCTGCATAAACAGTATAACTACAATCTATTTTTGCGCTTCTGTTGTTTGATACTCTAATACCATTTTCAACTACCTTATAATATAACTCCTGGTATTCTCCTCTTGGTGTTAGTTGAACTGTGATAGTATCAAAGTGAACTAACTTTTCCCAGAAATCCGGAAAAGGTATGATGTTTTCATCAGTAAGTATACCACGATAATATACACCAATCTCTGGACCTTCCAAGCAAGTATGAGCAAGTCTCATGCCTGGTTTACTTGGATGTGGTATATCAAACTTCTTAAATGGTGCAGCAACAGCAGCAAATACACCAAGGGCGGCTTTACAAGTTCCCGCAACTGTAATTGAAGGTGTAAATATACCACCATTAGCGAGAGACTTTCCATTCTTAATATCAATTGCATTACCTAAATTCAATGCATTTTTTATATCAATACCATTCTTAAAAGAGAATCCGTTCTTTATGTTACCACCGAACGCTGTCTTCAATCCAAACTGATTGATGACGCCAAAAACATTTAGAACACCAAAGTATTGAGCAATACCACTAACTTCTAATGAGAATGGCAAAGTTACTCCGGGCACAGCAACAGGAGGTCCAATGCTTACACCTGCTCTTATAACACCAGTGGGAAGAACACCACCGAAGATACTAATACCAGGGTTAGTAAGGACTCCTGCGGCGGTGAACTGAGATAAACTAAGTTTCGATAGGTCTGGAGTTCCTATCGCAACTTTACCGAATGAACCCTTAGATGCCTTATACATATGACTTATGCTCCAAAGGTTCTACCCAAAGTCTTTGCCTTATCAGCAAAATTAATAATGCTTTGAAGAAGACTAGGAGCAATAATAGGTTCTTGACCAGAAGCAGACATAACTGAACCTGTCTCAGAGTAGAAGGATAAACTTCCAGCATTCAGTAACATATCTGATGTGGATGAAACATTAGTTTTAGTTGAGTCAACATTGAATTCTGGTCCTGTTACAGTCACAGTTTTCTGTGACTTGATAGATACATCCCCATCGGCATCTAGTGCTTCAATTTTTACATTAGCACCCTGCAATATAAGGTCACCATTTGCTGCTGTGATTTTTATGTTTCCGTTTCTAGCATCGAGGACAATCGTCATAACATCTTCGTCAGATGCATTCTTACCAGAGTAAAGTTCAATAGATTTATTAGCATAATACTTAGAATTGCCCGATTGATAGAAGTGCATTCCCTGATTAGTATCAGTGGTCAAAGCAAATTCCGCCGTTCCATGTCCTTTAGTTTGATAATTAGATTCAATATTAAATCCAGGACGACGCATTGCAAAGTAATCTTCCATGAGATCTTTGAACTCTTTTCTTATTTCCTTTACCTGTTCTTCTGTAAATTTTGTCATATACAATCAATAACACTAGTGATGCCTACAAGACCAGATCTATTAGGTGTCTTATCCACCATACCCATATCTTTATAAGATAAGATAGGAATAAGTTTTGCTCCTCTTCCGGTCTTAGTATTTATTATAGGTTCTGGGATGAAATCATATTCTGTGTCTGGTAATATTTGTGGTAGTGGAACTATAATTATAGAACCATTACCAGGTGTAGGAATAGGATTGATGATGACTCCTGGTGGATTTACGCCGCCATCACCGCCATCTCCTCCTGGTGGGAATGGAATGATTATAGTGTCTCCATCTGTGTAACCAATTCCTGGTTTGTCAACATAAATTCCAGTGATAATTCCAACAGGATTCTGTACGATAGGTCCAACGTTAGGACAGTAACCTCTTCCAGAGTTGAGGACTACAATCTTATCAACCTTTCCATCTTTAACCAGAACTTTCAGACTTGCACCATTTCCTTTATTAGTATTATCAATTATGGATGCTGAAGTAAATGAATCATATCCAGAACCAGGATTTGTAATCTGAGTTGCAATAATTCTTTTGGAACTATTGACAATAGGAATAGCAGTTGCACCAGTTCCTGATCCGGTTATTTCAATCTCTGGTGCTATGCACTTATCGAATTCAAATCCCATGGGCATACCTATGAGATCTCTTTGTCTAGTTGGATTATTAATTTTTTCGGTGCAAGCATCAAAGATAGTATTCTTTCCAAACAATGATGTAGTAGAGATGGCACTTTCAATTGAACCCAATCCTCTATCCAATGCTCCCGCTGAATCTCCACCAGTAAGTTTATCAGTAGCAGAAAGAATATCTCGTATCCTCATTCCATTATAATCATTATCCTTAAATTCATCTGATCCAAACCAATCTCCAATATCTTTCGTTGCTTCATCCTGGATTCTAGTTAGATCAGAAGATATACCATCAAGGATATTAATGTTACTAATTTGTTTCTGCCAATCATCAGCTGCCTGCACCAAAGATCCATTGACTGTCGATACCCATTTACTTGGGGTGGTACATTTCTTACCATCACAACCAATGAAATTGAAGATGGCAGATGCAAGATTGCTTGCCTTTCTCAGGAAGTCTTGAACTTGTCCGATACCACCAGTCAACCAATCAAGTCCATCAAGAACTGGTGCAAGTAAATCTTCAAGTGCTCTGAAAACTTTTGCAAAGATACCAGAAACAAATTGTTCTGCTGCACAAGTTGGACCGTTGACAATATTTTCAATCAAACTCTGGAACATACTTTTCAGGAATCCAGATAGGTCACCAATGAGTTTTTCAAATAAGCAGAAAATAATATCAAGAATTTTTTGGAATGCTTTTCTTGCTCCTTCATCTGAAATGAAATCTAAAGGATTAACAAGATTTAAATTTCCAAGGAAAGTGGAGAATATAACATTTAACTTTCCGATAATTCCATTTCTAAGATTATTAAGTACACTCTTTACAAGTCCCTTTACCTGCCTCACAATTCTTTTGAGTTCGGCATCCATATCAATGATTTCATTTCTGAGAGGATCAACAAAATTTCCAAGTGAACTCTCTAATCCATTTGTTAATGCAATAAAGTCAGTGAGAACTTGAGTGATTCTTCCAATAGCATCGTTACCACAATTACTTGGATTCTCTTGTACTTTAGTTGCTGCTGCTTCTAAGTTTTGAGCAGCAGGGGAACACCCACCATTAAAAGTATAAACACCTTGTTCACATTGTCCTACGCCCGTACCAACAGACAGTTTGGGAATTTCTGTTGAACTGTCTACACCACTGTTTAAATCTAAATCAGCAGTGAAGAATGTGTCTTTTAGTTTGCCCTTTACTGGTGGTGAAGCAGGTGGAGAAACATTTTCTGTTTCACTAGGTGTTGATTTGGTCGGAAATTGTCCATCATTACCTACACCAAAATTTCTAAAATCAGAACTCTTATTACTGTTTAATTCTTCTGGACTAATACTATTTTTTACTCCATTGGGTCTTCCCAACAGACCCATAATTACTGGTTGCTGTGCTTCTTCACCATCTAGGAAAAACCCAATACAACTTTCACCACCTTGAAGTGTTAGGGCATCTCCCATTCCACCTTGTCCACTACCAGTAACAGGATCCATCATCACCTGTGCCCAAGGCAGGTCTTTCTCTTCCAACTCATTAGAGAATGGATGATATCCTATGATTCTAACTTTACATCTATGCCCCGTAGAATTTTTCTGAGACATAATGACGTGCTCGGTTTTCCACACCTTAGGATCAGCAACCTTGCCGATCCACCATGTGAAACCATCTCTGCCAAGAAAATTAGATTTTAATAGGGTTTCATCTATCATCAGTCGTCATACACCAGACACTCTGGTTCGGATGGGTTTTGGTCACAGTAAAGTTCCAGATAGGAGGGATCGTGATGATCACCTTCTTCGATTTCTTTTTTATGATGTTCTACATATTCTTCCAACTCATGCAGTTCGCCTTCGATATGACGACGCATCTGTGGGTTAGTTGTGGGGTCTTCAAGGATTCGCTTATCCTTCTCAATATGCTTTTCGATACTTTCCATTTAGTTTACTCCGTATGAATCTCTCATCAATTTGAGACTTGTTGTGTTTTGAGTAGCGGAGAAATGATGTCTTAATTCTCTAATTAAATACCTTCCGCTGATTTCTTTGTCTGGTTCTGTAGATCTACCTGAATCCATTTCCGAAATCTCACAGTGTAGAACATCACCTACCTTTAAATTTACATTACATGGTATAAGGATATTTAGTGCTTGTGTAAACAGTAAATTGTACCTAGAACCAGATTTTGAATAATCAGTTGGATTTCTACCAGAGTTTTCAGTTCCTCCCGCATTAGACATTATACCATTATCTGTGGTTCTGACAAGTATTCTACTAGATTTGGATATTAAATCTTCGGGACCTGACAATCCATCCTGCTTGGTCATTTTTTTATTATCAATCTGATCTTTGATGTCATAGTTATAAACAGTTACTTCATTATCTTCAATGTTAAACAAAAAAGTAGTATTTTTAAACATTCCAAATCGTAAAGATCCTCTCATATCAATGTTCCTATCAAATGCATAATCTATAATTTTAAATCTATTATCCAGTTGAGCAGACTTAATAATCTTTCCAGTATAATTGTATCTGAATATCTCTTCGTTCCTAGAATTTCCAATCAGTTCAGTTAATTTGTCAATGCTTTTGAAATTAAATCCTTCTTTATTTTCATAAAAGAAAAATCCCATTGTACCTTTTGATTCTTCTTGCCTAGAAATATTGGGTTCAGCATCTAACTCTCCTCCTCTAGATGATAAGGTCTTTGGTCCTAACCATTGCAAAACATTGAATGGTTTTCGCATTCCACCATGAAACTTATATGCGTTTGCAGATTCTTCTATATTCTCATCTTTAAATTTACTAGTTCCCAAATCATTAGAGAGAATATTTTTTACAGACTCACTTATTTTCCCTGTATATTTTCTGAATGATCTTTTGATTTCATTACTAAAAAATTCATTTGTAGTAAGATGCAATGTAAAATTCTCTGCCATTCTAGTTCCTTCCATGCCGCTCACTTTATAGACACGAAAACAATCTTCATCGGTAAGGAAATTGAATTCACCAAACCCTGTTTCAATATCCACTCTTACCTTTTCTCCACCACGGATTGGAAGATTACTTACAATATTATACTTATTAATACATTTGACTATAATAGAAACTGAACAATCCAATATGTCTTCAAAGTAATCTATACTCAATATTGAGTTTGTAAGATCAATTTTTTCACCATCCAAAGATGTGATGGAAAATTCTTTTGGACTGTAATTTTGTACTGCTTCTGACATTTACTTGTCTAACCTATTTTAGTAGCTAACAATATTTTATATGTATCTTTGATATCCATTCCTCCTGCGATTACAATATCACCAGATGATCCAGTTGTACCATCAGGACTGCCTCCTACCAGATTTAGCATTGCACCTTGATCAGAATTTGATGCAGATTGCTGATTAATTATAATAGTATTAGTATTTAATTCTTCTTCCGCTTCTGGAGACAGCATTGACACACTTTGATTTTTAATGGGAGCAGGTTCAATCACATTTGAATTACTAATGAGAGGATCACTAGCAGGAGTCTCTACTTTATAAGAGGGGTCCGTCATATTCAATTCACCAAACTCATATGGAACTCTAGATCCCTCCTTATACTCTTGCATATATTGAGGTATTTTCATGAGTTCATTTACTTCGTTCATAATAGGTTGAATCACTGGTGCTAACTCATTAAACAATGAAGACAAGGACTCCACTATGGGATTAGGTTGATCCTGTTGTGCAACATCAGTGACGGTAGGTTCACCACTTACACTTGTGTCTGTTGGTGCTGATGGATTTGGATTAAGTTTTCCAATCTCTATCATGTTCAGATAAGGATTGGGATCTATTGCCGATTGAGCACCACCGCCAGCTGGTCTCACTTCAAAGTGCAAATGTATATCAGATGATCTACCAGTTCTGCCAATCTCACCAATCGGGGTTCCTGCACTGTAATTCTCTCCTATTTTTAATTCCGAAGGACGAGCTAAGTGCATAAACACATACTCCATGCTGCCAACTTTTATAAACAGCATGTTTCCTCCACCCGAATGATACTGATTAACCGACACCTTACCATTTGCTTTAAGTGCAACATAGTATCCTTTGTCTCCACTAGTTCCTATGTCCACTCCATAATGAGGATATCCACGAGCATTGATTGTGCCACGAGGATCATATGCTCCACCGACAGATTTACCAACCATGCCGCGACCACCCTCTGCACTAGTGCGAGAAAAATCTTCGTAAGGAACTAAGTCGATTAGTTTAGATGCACCTGTGGTAGGTTGTGCTGGTTGTGTCCCAGAGGATTTCGGATTAAAGATACCGCCAATAAAATCAAATAATTCTTTGAAGGGATTCTCTACTTCAAGTTTTGGAGTAACAGCAGGTGGTTCTACATTAATATCAGTTGATTCAGAATCTGTTTTTGCTGTTGTCGTTGTAGATGGCTCTGTTGTGTTTGTTCCTGATACTTCTGGTGCATCCGGTAGTGGTACTTCGGATTTGTTTTTATCACCTACATTAAAACCAAATCCCTCTAGAATATTACTAAGACCCAAACTGCTTGATATATTTCCAAACATATTACCCAGAGAAGAAATACCACCACTAAGAATAGAAGAAATATCAGCGCCACCCGTGAGAGATTTTATTGCAAAACCTGCGACAGGAATTGCAATAAGAGAACCAATAATTCCAAGTGCAGATGGTCGAGCAGAAGAGGTTTCTTTGTTTAGTTTAGCAAGTTCATCTTTTCCAGGAAAACCAGATTTTTCTCTCGAAACACCTTCCATCCATTTTCTAAATTTTTCAAGATCTTCTTTACGATTAAGTCTAAGTCCTTGTATAGACCTAGTTGCAGCATCAGGTTCGTACCTATCAAGTTTAGGATTCTGATTAAAAAGATTTAACTTCATGCTTCATATACTCCGTATGCTAATCCGGGTATAGCAAATTTATCAGGTGAACTTGAAGGGAAGTGTTTATAACTGGGACTACCACCTGCTCCAGTATTTTCTGGAGAAACATCAGCGGGTTTTGCTGATGCTACTTTTTGTCCATCTGCACCTCCTGTATTAATAACAGTTACTCCGCCGCCAGGTTTTTTAGATGCAACTTTCATTGAAGGAGCAACTGGTTGAAGCAGAGAGGAAATATTCTGATCATATTGTGTAAATCCACTTG
>Ga0181369_1000622_pt1 | contig 9937 bp, 11 predicted proteins | sample LowvirmetaG_8_FD_130088 | JGI IMG/M metagenome (GOLD analysis project Ga0181369, IMG submission 130088) | Marine viral communities from the Subarctic Pacific Ocean - Lowphox_04 viral metaG | ecosystem: Environmental > Aquatic > Marine > Oceanic | place: Subarctic Pacific Ocean | collected 2015-11-29 | reverse complement strand
TTTTCTCTATCTAATTCAGTAGGTCCTCCCTCAAACAAATCTCCAAAGGTTCCTATCTTTTCGTTGTCAACTACAAATACTTCACCAGCACCACCGCCAACAGACATAGCAGCAAATCTTTTTGCACCCGATAATTTATTTAATTGTTCTGCTTTCTTTGTGCCTTTTTTTAAATTAGGATTTTTTGGATTTACATATTTACCAGATTTTTTTGCATTGATTGCTTTTTTTGCTAATTTTTCAGCAATTGCATCAGCACTTTTTAATGCAAGTTTACCTCCACCCACACCAAAACCAATTACTTGAGTTAACGCTTCTGATATTTTACCTGCAGCTCTTTGATCTGCTAGTTCTTCAAAAGGATTTATTGTATCAAAAAATTGTTCTACTTCTGCTACTGCACTAATAGTTGAATCCCTTGTAGATGGCACTCCAATTAATTGACCTGCGCCTAGATCCATTAATTCTGCTGTTAAAGATGCTACACCTTCTGGTATTTTAATTCCTCCAGATGCAATTCCCGCTACGAAAGAAGTAAGACCACTTACTTCACTATTTTCTTCAGCAGGCAATTCGATATCTGTTTCATCAAAACCCGCTTTTACTAAGTCTTGTTTGTTTTCTTCTGTAATTTTTTTCTGTTTCTTTTTCTCCTCTTCTTCTTCAGGAGTTAAAGGTTGAAATCTCGGATCATCTAGGCTTAGAGTAGCCATAGGTTAGTTCTCGTCTATTTCAAATGTTAGAGGATTTAATCTGTAAGTTCCACCTGTATTATCAAAAACTAAAAAACCAGATGATACTGGATCATAGATAATATCACCTGCACCATATGCGTCTGTAGGTAATTCTAGTAATTTTCCTTTTGTATCAAATGAATAAGGTTTAAATCCTTTATATTTAGATAGTATTTCAGGTTCTGCTTCTCTTCTAAATTTAGTTAAGTTAAAAGCAGTTTGGTTAGGAGCTGATTTTACAGCAGGGTTTTTACTTTCTTGAAGTGTAGATGTCAAAGAGTCTACAACATTTTCAAATGCAGGTGTTACTTGTTGACCTGCAGCGGTTGGATTATCTTTTTTAAATTGTAACTCGGCTATTTTATTTTTACCCTTTTGTATTTCTAGATCAATTTTATTTTTTAACTTATCATCAGCTTGGGCTGCTTTTTGTTGTATTTCTAAATTTTTAACTTTTAATTTTTCATCTTCTATTTCTTGATTTATATCAGCTAAAACTCCTTCGACAGCCATGTCTTCATCTGATTTTCGTTGTGCTGATAAGTTTGAAAAAAGCTGTGCTGTAGGACCTTCAAATGCTTTAGCTAGATTAGCTGCTGTACTACCACCACCTGTTTCTGAAAAACCACTTAATCCACCTTGGATAAGTAACTGTGCAATTGGATCAAAAGCAGGTTTAGAAAATTCTTCTCTAGCTTTTTTTATTCTTTGAGAGGGTGTTCCATTTGAAAAGTTATCTCTTATACCAGAAAGAATGCCAGTGTTGACATTACCACCTCCTCTAAACATAGGTCTTTTAAATACTTTACTCATAATTATTAACCAAATAATCCACCCTTATACAACCCTGCTAGTGTAGCACCTGCGCTAAGTGCAGTTTGTAATCCGCTAGGTTTAGGGGTTGTTTCAGTTATATTTCTACCCGGGTATCCTGATATTAAACCCATGATTCCTGAACCATATTGCTGTGCAATATTTAATGGTTGATATAACTGTGAATATGCTAATTGTTGACTTGCATCAAGACCCGCTTGTGTTTGCGCTTGATTTAAACCACCTAATGTAGTTAATCCAGAAATTTCTGCACCTGCTAATGCAGGAGATGTTCTAGCTAAATTCATATTTTGTCCAAAAGCTTGGTTAGCTAATGCTTGTGCTTGACCAAAACCAGTTTGTCTTAGGTTTGCAAGTATAGAAGCTCTGTTTCTATCTGATTGAGCGCCATAAACTGCTTTTTGTACACCTTCTCTACCTCCACCAAAAGCACCTGAACTAATTGCTGATGCAGATAAACCTGGTACACCTGCTTGTGCTTGAGCATCAAAATCTGCCATTGTAGTGTCAATGACATCTTGTTGATATGGAGACATAAATTGTTTATATGCATTTGGGCCTGTAAAACTTTCTGCAGCTTTTAAAAAAGGAGCGTATGAACCTAAACCACCTGCTTTACCTATTGCCTGTTGTATTAATGGATCTAGACCTGCAACAAAATTAGGCCCCATAACTTTAGAAAGGTCAGCACCTTTTAATCCACCAATAGCTTTTTTTAATTCATCTAAATAAAGTTTTGATTCTGCTTCTATAAATGTAGCCGGATCTACAGTTTTTGTTGCCATTATACTCTTCCTCCGTTTTCTAATTTTTTCATCATGTCATACATACGTTGTGCACCCATGTTGACATCACCGTCACCCATTCCTCTTACAGCATCTGCTGTGAATACAAATTCATTGTTAGATAACATAGCAGGTATGTCATCTTCTTTTTCTTTTACACCAACTGGTGGAATAAATCCACCTGTTTCTCTAAGGTCTAATTCTGTAGCTCCTGCAGGATTCTCATTCAAAGGTAATCCCATGATGCCTGAAGCCTGAACCGCGTTTTGCTCCGGATCATTACCAAAAGCATAACCTATTCTACCACCATTTGCTCTGTTTTGAACTGGTATATTGTTTCTAACAAACTCATCTACTTCATCTTGTCCTACTCCAGGATTTAATAATTTATATCCGTTAGCTAATTCCATTTTTAAAGTTTCTATATCTTTAACGTTTTTAAGATCTACACCTGTTGCTGTTAAAGCCTCTATCGCGCGTCCACCTAAAGCTCCTATACCAAATACTTTAGACATTTGACCAAACGTAGGTTTAGCTCCTTTGGCTACTCCAAGTCCTAATTTATCTATACCACCCTTGAATAAATTACTTAAACCAAACATAGCATTTTTACCACCTAAAAAAGTGCTTGCTCCTCCAGGTATTAACATAGGTGCAAAATTTAATGCTGCCATAGCTAGCAATGGATTATCTTTAACAGCACCTGTTATACCTTTAACACCGCTTTTAATACCCTTAGTTATTTTTTTAACCAAGCTGCCTAAGCCATACATTTGTCTTGATTGTTGCATACGTGATATTGTCATATTTATATAATTAAACTAGTTTAGGGCAGGTATATAAACCTGTAAATTCTATACTTTATTTGATTTTTTTGTCAACGTCAATACGTTTTAAAGCTTCTAATTGATCATAAAATCTACCACAATACTGATGCTCTCCAACATGTGTAATGTAGTCTAATGCATAGATATATACCTTACCTCCCATGTCTGTCCATCGTTGACAAAACCCAAAATCTTCACCAAAATACCTTTTAGTTTCTACATCATGAAGTGTATCAAATAAATTGTAAAAATTTTCTTTTGACGTTTCTTTACCATTAACTATAGTAGGTTGATATATTCTTAATTCGGGGTGATGTTCTATCATTTTTTCTATAACTTTTCTTTTAATTAACATACATCCTGTAGGAGCATGACTAACTTCTATAACACCATGATTAGATACAATCTCTTCTTGATTATTTATTTTAATTGGAAAAAAATAACCTGCTTTTAACAAATCATCTTTTGTTTTTACTAAATCTGTTAGGTGTAATTTTGACCACATTCTGTCCGTGTCAATCATTTTCATTGGATAAGGACAAGAAATAACGTCTTTATCCGCACCTATCATTTTAAATATTGTGTTTGCTTCAAAATCTATATCTGAATCAATAAATAATAAGTAATCATAGTTATCAACATGATTAATAAATTCTGCTGCACATAAATTTCTACCTTGAGTAACTAAAGATGACTTTAATAAAGTAAAACTAACTAATATATTTTGTTTCATACATTCCATTTGAAATTTTAATACTGCTTGAGTGTAATGCATTGAAACATCACTATGACATGGAGTACAAACCATTATTTTAGCTGCAGGTTTTCTTTCTAAATTTATTTCTATAGTTTCTGTTTCTACATTTTTTTCTTTTATCGTTTGATAAGTATCTTCATTAAACCAAATAGGTTCATTATTTTGCATTTATTGCTCCTTTTATAAATCTATTCCAAGTATTTCCTTTTATTTTCCAATCATAAAAATAATTAACAAATTTTTTTTGCATTTTTAAATGTTCTATTATATTTGAATCTTGTAAAGATAATGCAGCCATTTCAATACTTCCTGCAAATTTTTTAGCTAAACTTTTATAATCATTAGAATAAGGAACATACATTGGAAACTCAGCTCCTGTTTCGTATAAAGCGCCATAATTAGTTGTTACACAATAAAGTCCAGCAGCCATGGCTTCTAATAGAGATATACAAGATGTCTCCTCCCAAATACTAGGATATACAAACAATCTATAATTTTTTAGATTTTTTTTAATATATTTATTGGATTTATATCCAATGTAATTAACGTTTGATAGTTGTTTTGCTTGATTATATAAATCATGATAGTGGTGATCATTGTGATCATAAAATGCTTTACCATATATTTCTGTTGATGAATAAACATCTAAACTAATCAACGGATTTTTAACAAGTTGCATTGCACCTAATAAAACAGATAAACCTCTCCAAGGAGTACAATGATGTATAATTTTTATGGGATCACCTTTTTTATAAATAGTTGAAACAGGTTCAATATTTTCTATACCATTTTTTATAACTAAACATTTTTCTGTAGGCAACTCAAATTTTTTAGTAAACTGTTCAAAGTTCCAATTAGAATTAAATACATACCAATCATATTTATTATGATTTGATTTATCCTTAAACCAGTTAATCAAATTTCCTTGATCCCAAGAATTTTTTTGCCATAAGATATTTATCTTATCTAAACTAAGTGGTATTTTTTCTGGAACTGATGTACAAATTTGAACTTGATCTAATAACTCTGGATCAGAATTGTTTTTTAAATATTCAAATTGAAGTTCTGTTCCGCCTTTAGGATTTTGGTTTGTCATTATTTTGATTCATAACTTTCTGTAAAACGTTTAATCCTTTTGGCGATACTTGAACAGTAAGATCTTGAGCAATATGCTCTGCTACTGTTTCAGTATTTGGATCAGCTATATCAGCTTCTTTCTCTGCTTCATCTTTATATATTTTATTTGTTCTAGTATTTCTTAACACTACAGTAGTAGTGCAATCAATTTTTAATAAGTCTTCATTTGCCATTAACCATTCTCCTGTGATCTGTCTATTAAAGCATAGCTTACAACACCTGTTATTTCATTTGCTGTACCTGCTTGCATTTTTATAACATCTCCTGCTTCTAAATTCAAGGTATTTACAATCATATTTGTCATGCCTTTATTAAGTTGCGCATGACCTATTTCTAGATTACTACCACCAGATTTTTTTAAATATAAGTCAACATCTACGTTTGATGCATCAATATGACTAGCCTGTACAGTTTTTACAATTGCCACTGCAGAAGTAGCTATTGTTAATACTGTGGTTAAATTAGTATCTGTTAAATCAAACACTGAACTTTTATATTGTATTGTCATGATAGAAAGTAATTATACGTATCTTGCTCTTCTTTCAAGTCATTTTGAAATGAAAAATTAAGTTGATCTTTTAAAGTAGACACAGATTCTAAAATTTGTCTTTGATTTTCAACTTCATATTCTTGTTTTGGTTCGGGTATATATGCAGTTATTTTAGCCATTATCTCCTACCATCTGGTTTTGCATCTAATCTCAATGTGCCATAACGCCATTTTTCACCTACAGAATCATTTTCTATTTTTAATGCTACTAATCTTGCTCTTGCACGAGTGTCTACTTTATCCGTAGATGAGGTTATTGTAAAGGGTCCAAGTGGTGAGCTTGATGCAGTATTATTTGGATAATCATTTAATAACAAAGTAATTTTAGAGTTACCAGTTAATACTTGAAAGTCTGGTATAAATCTTTTTACAGACATAAAAAACTCTCCATCACCTCTATAATCTATATTACCGGTAGATGTTCCCATCATCCCTTGTCTAGCTGTAATATCAAAATCTCCAGATTGTATAAAAGCATTAATTGAAGTAGTACCAGAACTATTTACTTGATCAGTTCCTTTTTCATGTTCATAATAAGTAGATGCACCATAAGTCGCTGTTATACCCTGTATAGGAAAATTAGGTAAAGCTGTTTTAATATATTCAGTTGCATATGGTAGATCATATACTCCTGTATCTATGTAAGTTGTTCTAGATAGAGAAGAAGTCGTCCATAGATTTTCTGCATAATTATATACCACACATCTATTAAGTTGTTCTGAACCGAAGCTTGCATAAAACCAACTAATTTCATTATATAATGAATTGTGTTCACAATATATTAATTGGCCAGCATTAAAATTTATACCTAAATTATCTCCATCTGTCGTAAATACAAAATCTTCAACTAAACAAGGAAGAGCTTTTACAGTACCATCGTACATAAAAAATCCACCTTCGCCCGACATCCAAAATACAATACCGTTGGAATAACTTAATGCATTTTGACCAATCAATCCACAGTTTGTACCAACTTGTCGAATACTAAATGTAAATGGTGGTCCAACATATTGAATTACATAGGCAGAACTATCTGTTAAAACTAATGTATAATCTTTACCAGATACTGCCCCAATAATTTCATTACCTTTATCTAATCTAAATGTTCCTGCTGTATTAACTGCAGTCGGTTGATATTCATTAAAGTTTTCTTGATCACTAAATCTAATAAACATTGGGTCTTGTGTTGTTGTACTTCCTACAGTTGTTTCTGTGCCAAAATGAAATACATGTCTATCTCTATCAGATACTTGTGTTATTTTTGTTTTAGTTGGAGCGTTTGCCATAATAGTTGCTCTAACATTTCTAGCTGACGCAGCACCAGAATTCCAAGTAAAAGTTTCTCCGTTATGAATAGTTGCAATAAGTATTTGGCCAAAGTTATCTAACGACCACAAACCTGGATCAAGCGTTACAGTAGATGTTAAAGATCCCTGCCCCCATGCAATATAAAATTCAACAGAAGCACCACTAGAATGAGCAGATCTAGTACCCGCAACCGCTCTTGTAATACCAGTTAAATCATTTCCAGTTATTCCAGTATAGGAAATATATTCAGCGCCAACTCTAATAGTTCCTCCTGTATTTGGAAAATTTGTAGTAGAGGTTAAAGTAATACTTGTACCAGATCCTCCTGTACCAGAAGTATTATCACTTAAAGAACCATTTAATGTAGATGTAACACCAGATGCACCTCCCCAACTAGCTGTACCCCAACCAAAACCTGCAGTTTGAAACGTTGGACCTACGATTACATATGGATCAATTTGTGCAGAACCTGTTCCTGATGTAGCGCCAGCAGAATTAGTTGGCATTATAATTTGAAATGTATCATTTGTTCTACCACGTATTTCAAATGTATTATCTGTAAAATCTGTTGTTGCATATCCAGAACCTGTTGGAACAGTAACAGATGAAAATGTTATATATCTACCATTCAACAGCCCATGTGATGCTTTATTAACAGTAACTGTAGAAGATCCTGATGTTGTAGTAAAGTTAGCACCTGTTACTACATTATTATCTATTGGAGTAATATCAAAAAACTCTCCTTCATAATATATAAATAAACCTTGAGATGTTCCTATAGCTACATATTTTTCTCCAGCAATAGATGTAAAAGCATGTTGAGCACGAGCTGCTCCAGGTAAAGTTTTATTAGTATCAGTAAGCTGTGACCAACCTCCTATTTTTTCAGGAAGTCCATATCTAAATCTAACAAAGTCTCCATCTACCCATTGAGATTCACCAGCTGAGTCTGTAATTTGTTTGTTAAAACCTGGTTTAAAATTTAATTTTTGTAACATATTTAAATCACTTGTAAAAATCTATAACTAATTTCTCCATCACCACCTGCAGCACCTGCAGCAGTAACATCTTCAGTACCGTATTGAGCACCACCTCCACCACCTCCAGATCCTCTTGTACCTACAGTTCCTCCAGTTGATCCTCCTTGCGGTGATCCAGCTCCTCCAGATACGTTTCCGTCATAAGAAGCTCCTCCATTTCCACCACCAATTTGACAGTTATCTCCATTACAGTTACCTGGATTAATTCCAGCAGCGCCATCACCAGAATCATTAAATGTACCTGTTGGACCCGAAGTATTACTAGTTACATTTTTAACGCTATTATCTGAATCTGTAAAAATTCCTGAAGTAATAGCCGTACCACTTATAGTCGTTGTTCCTGCTGTTCCCGCTGTATTATTTCTTACAGGTCCTGAAACACCTCCTCCTGAGGCCGAACCACCACCGCCACCATTTAATGTAATTAAACTTCCTGTTGTAGAACCAGATAATGTTGTATTTGTACCAGCACTGGAACTTCCGCTATATCTGTCGGAGGCTGTATTGTTAGCTGCACCACCAGATCCTATAGCATAAGTTATTGTTTCAGATTCAGTAACAGAAATTATTTTGTCAGATACATATCCACCCGAACCACCACCAGCTCCTGCAGATTCTCCACCTGCTTTATCGTAACTCGCTCCACGAAATCCACCGCCACCTGCACCCACAGCAAATTTAATATGAATTGCATTAAATCCAACTGGAACAACAAATGTTCCAGATCCAGAAGCCAGAGCAGCAAAAGATGATGCTGCAAGACCACCTCCACTAGAACCTATAAGTAAATTGTAGTGAGTCATAGTTTTTCCCTATGATAATTGTCCACCAGTAATTACAAATGTATTATTTCCTACACATAAAATTGTAGCTAAACCACGTGAGTTTAATGTTCTATCTCCATCAGCTCCCGTCTGTACCCAATACATAACTGCACCAGAAGTTCTAGTTATTGATATAGTATTAGTTGCATGATTATTAAAAATTGAAATTGATTTTCCTGCATCAGCACTTCCGAATACACCTACGGGAACAATTATATTAGAATCTGTACGAATAAATTTACCATGATCAGCAAGAGTTAATGTATAAGATGCTGATTTATCTAAACGAGGAACAGTTCTTATTTCACCTATTTGATCAACCATATTTCCAGCAGTTGTTGTAATATTATTTGCTGCTGTAACATTATCACTTATAGTAATACCACTAACGTTTGTATCATTAGTTACTGTAAGGTCAGTAGCATGTATACTATTTGTAGTAATACCTGATGTAATTGTACTAGCTATTGATGTAATTCCTTCTTCAATATTAGTTCCATCAGAATATAAAATTTTCTTTCCTTTGTCCGTTGCAGACCAAGTAATTCCTGTTCCTGATTGTGTTTTAAAAGTTACAGTATGAGCTCCGGTTGTTCCGTTTTGTACAATATAAGTTTTAGTAGGGGGATTACCAGAAGTTGCATCATTTGGAACTATTACATTAACGTTTCCTGATATATTTCCTGTTAATTTTAATACTTGATTTTTACCATTTGATAAAGCTCCATCTGAAAAAGTTAAAGTAGCACCTGATCCAGAACCGACTTCAGCGTAACCACCTATTGCTTGTTCAAGAATAAGTAGGTTAGTATTGGTAATTTGACCCCAGGTTCCTGAATTTTCTCCAGTTTGTTGTACTGTTAATTTTAAATTTGCTGATGTAGAGTTTGCCATATTTTAGATTCCTTAAATTTAGCTATATTATTCAATTTATTAAACAGTGTCAATGACTGTATTATAAAGGAGACAGTGGGTGGTATGTGGTGGAATCCACTGCCTCCATCATAATATACTACCTTTTAAACCAAGATGGTAGTCCTAAATGAGGTCGTGTATCAAACATATTTTCTTTTGCACCTAATGTTTTACGATTATTATAGTGTAAAAAAACTTGAATACATTCTTTACCTTTAAATTTATTT
>Ga0181369_1000621_pt1 | contig 9938 bp, 20 predicted proteins | sample LowvirmetaG_8_FD_130088 | JGI IMG/M metagenome (GOLD analysis project Ga0181369, IMG submission 130088) | Marine viral communities from the Subarctic Pacific Ocean - Lowphox_04 viral metaG | ecosystem: Environmental > Aquatic > Marine > Oceanic | place: Subarctic Pacific Ocean | collected 2015-11-29 | reverse complement strand
TTACTTGCATCATCAATATCCTTCAAAACTCTATCCATAGGATCTTTTGGTTTAGCACCATCACCATATTTTGCCTTTGATGGCCTGTACTTATATCTTATTTTGGATTTTGTTGATGTTCCTCTTACAAATGGATTAAGTCTCTTGAGTGCTTGTGTAATTTTTGAAACATACCTAAGTTTAGAAGCAAGATGTGCTGCTCCTGCTGCTGAAGATGCTGGTTCTGGGAATAGCATTGCTACAACAGCAACAATATCTAATCCAAGCATTAGAGCATTCATTAATGTCTGGAGTTGATCAGGAGTTAAATTAAATATGTTTGCTTGGTTTTGATTGCCTGATTGACTATCAGCTTGTTGTGTTCCAAGAGATGGTAATGTGCCTGTACCAAATCCACCACCTGGTGCAGTTCCAGGTGTTACACCACCAAACATATTGGGTGGACAGTTTGGACATGAGGCAGCTGATTGTGGTACTTGTGGAACTCCACCACTATAGAAGTAAGGAACATTTGATGTAGATTTTCCAGCAGTAATCTGGTCTCTAAACCACTCCGCCATTTCAAGAGTGAAGTTTGAATTATAAATTGTTAGTTGATCTGCTGTTCCATTCCAGACTCTTCCGCCTTGAGGATGTAACCCCTCAATAAACTGTCCTTGAATTCTAGCAAGTAGAACAAACTGTCTTGTGTCTTTCTGAATATATCCGATGTTTGTATAATTGTCATAACCATGATTTAAAACATAACCATCAACTAGTGGTCCAAGAATAAAATGTCTACTATTTGGTGGCAAAAATGTCTTGACAGTGCCATCCTCAGCAATCAGATCATTCGTGCTCTTACCAGTTGGATCATTATCTAGATAATCCTGAGAAGCATCTGGAACCAGATCTTCGCTCCATTCACTTCCACCATCCCAGTATCCCTGAGGTCTTTCATAGTAGGGATCTCCTGAGTTGCCAGGGATACCATCAGTGAAGTTGCCATCAATGTCAGGATAGAATCTTTTCGATGGGTCTTTACGTCCAACACGGTGTCCAGGGGCGTTAAGTGAATACACTCCACTCATACTATTAGTAGGAGCGTCCTCTTTCAATGATTTAATTAATTTAGTATATCTATTCACAGAACTAGTTTTAGGTAGTCGTTAAAATATTTATATACTCAACACCAACGGGGTCGATGTGAATGTTACCACCCATGAAAGCAATGTTAGTTACTCTACTATGAGTGATGTCAGATGTAGTGGATGAAACATCATGTAGGGTATTTGGTTCAATCCAGATAAACCTATTTGGTTTAGCATAGATGTTCCTATATTCCTCTTCTTCTGCATTGATTATGTCCAATCTCCCACCCCATTCCTCATTCCAATCTGGGTGAATATAAAATACATAACCACCATTATCTACATGAGGACCATAGATGTTTCCATGACCGTAGTCGGAAGGACGAAATTGATTGTATCCAAACAGTTGTGCTGCCTCTTGGAAGTGAGGTTGATATAAACCAATCCCCTCAAGTCTATGAAGAACTAACTCTCTTGCTTGTCTACAAAGTTCATCTCTTGGTTCTTCAAATTGACCACTAGTATATTCAGGTGATGAAGACACCTGTGATGATAACCTCTCAAAAACATCATGTGGGAGGAAGTTATCTATTAAGATTGCCGACCTGCAAGTCATTGTTTTTTAAATATTTATCAGTTACTATACTCCTTCATCATGAGCATAACTTTCCATAGATAATCTTTAGCTACCCATTTGCATGTATCTGAATGATCTGATTTGTCTAGTTCCTGATAGAGTTTGTTAACTCTATGTTCCATGTCAATCTTCGTCAGTCGTCCTCTTGGCATAGTCTAACTCCAAATCAATTTTCTTTGAGGCTCTAGATCTTTTTTCCCAAGAATCTGCCTCTCCATATATATGACTTGTCTTGTGAGATGGATTGATACAATCATTAAAATCTCGTAATCCACACACTAAATTGCTCAAATCTCTTTCATCGGCTTTAGCTCCTGTACTCCAGTACAGTTGATCATTTAACCACTTAGCACCACACCTAGGACATTCAACTCTTTTAACATTAAAGTCTGAAGATTCCGCGGACATTCTAGTAAGAAAAAGTACTAAAAACTATTTACACTTTTAAGGTATTCTTAAGAAGGTATTGCCTTGATACAAAAACATTCTCAGTAAATTGTAAGGTTTCTAAATACAGCATATGTAAAGGTAAAAACCTAAATGAAGAAGCTAGCATTGCTTTTAGGAATGACTTTGATGACGGCACCTGCACATGCCGATATTATTTCAAGAATGAGCACTAGCGTAAAATTAGATGTTCATGCAGCTGGAACACAGGCTTCCAGAATCGGTTCCTCGTTCAGCATTAGTGGTAGTAACATTGATACTACGGACGGCAATACGGCAGGTGTTGTATCTGCTGGTACTATCACCTCTGGTATATACAATCCAGGAACTATTTCTGCTACCCAAGATACTGCTGGATCTGCTTTCAGCTTCAGTCAATCTTACACACAGGCTGATACTGTACCCACAAGTGCCGTAACTGTAGGTAGTGCTCCCAATTTCTCAAATGTGACTTCTACTTCTGCAGGAACAGCTGGTACACTCGCTGGTACAGTCACTAGTGCTCATGGAATCACTGGTCTAACAGCTGGTGGAGCTGGTACATCAGCTACAGGACAATTTGTTACTGAAGTCGTAATCGGACACTGAGGACAATGAATAGATTACAGGAAGCAATCGGTCTTGGGTTGATTCTTGGAGTCATTCATGGTTTGGTGCAACCTTCGCATTCAGTGCCAGTTGTGCCAAACTTCACTCAGGGTTCAATGACGAGCCACACAGAAACAACCCAGACAATAACAGAAACCATCAATTCGATGGACTATAACACTGGATATCAATACTCAGCAACGGGTTCAGGTGTCACAGTAAATGGAAATTTATCACCTGGTACGGGTGCAACTAATGTAACTATCGATGGAGTGACATCATCATGGACAGGAATGACAAGCAAACCTCAGTATACACAGACAGTTCCAGGAGAAGCATTTCAGTTCACAGAGACTTATCAAGGACCTGGTCTCTCAAACCACACAATCATTCAAAGAACAACAGAGGTCACAAGCGTCACAGATACTACAAGTATATTCTCGCAGTAATTTTAAGTGGATCGTTCCCCTCCCAAGCTTTGGCAGAGACTGTTGGGGGTGTTTCTGCTACTGCTAGTCCCGTCGCTAATAGCTCTGGCAGTGTTACGAACCAGGCAATCCAGGTGTTGCAGGGTCCATATATTACGAACACATATGGGGGCGGAGTCCAGTGTCAAGGTCCTACGAGAAACTTCACCCCTTATGTGACAGGAACTGCCTCAGCATCCAAACCATATGAACCATATTATGATGACCCAGTTTATGATATCAGTGACCTGAATGAAGATGGATTAATTGATAACCCAGGCGATATCCTCTTCCACAAGAGGACCAGAACAGGTCAGAAGGACAATTACAGTCTCGGGGTGGGATTCTCTATGACATGGAGTACACCCATGGACAAGGATCTCCAGGCGTTGTGTAAGACAGCTGCCAGAACACAGATTGAGATGCAACAACAGTTGACTGCCAATAAAAGATTAGACTTTGAGATTGCGAGACTCAAAAATTGTGGCGAACTTCTTAAGAAGGGTATCATGTTTCACCCCAAGAGCCCTTATTACAAAATATGCGCTGATGTGGTGGTTCAGAATGTAACCACTGTCAAACAACACACTCATAGTATTCCTTCTACTTCTTCTTCGTCTTCGCCACGACAGACTTCAACTTTGAAATCGCTTCATTCCTCAGACGCTGCTCTACTTGGCGATCCCTTACAGATTCAACCTTTGGTTCCTTCCCCCGAATAGCAGCAACTTTCTTCAAGACCTTCTTGACAGTTGGTTTTACTACCTTCAGAAGAATATCAGCAAAGGGTTTAGCCAACAGAGCAGATGTAGTAGCAACAACGGCGATAGTCGCTGTGGTTGTTATTGTGCCTGCTGGTGGAATAGCATTAACTACCTGTTCTAATATCTTGACATCTTCTACTAGACGGACACACTGGGTGCCTTTTAACTCATAACCAGTCACTCTCTGTCGTCCACCATCAAAGATAAACCCAACAGGTTCCTCTAATAATTGTTTCTGAGTCGGACACTCTATCTCTGGAGTTTTTGGAATTTCTGCTGATGGTGGTGTTGGTAATTCTTCTGATTCTGGTGATTTTGGTTCCTCCTTTCTCCTAGTATCTACAGGAGCAGGACGAGTGATGATCATTTGATCTGGTTCATACTGAATAGGACTGAAGTTTGGAACACCAGCATCACAAAAAATCATCGTCCCCTTAGGGTCGTCATCTTTTACTTGATTGTTTTTGGCATTGTTAGTTTCATGTGCCTCAACACATCCAGGGATGTTGACGATTGGTTTTCCTATATCTACCACAACTGGTACATAAAGTGGTCCAGAGACGATTGTGGGGTCTATAGAATTAGAAATGGGAGGGACACTGACCCTCCCTATCCCAATATCACCTATCCCAATATCATCAATCCTGATATCCATCAGAAAGGAACTACACCACCAGTTGAAGTAGGAACTTCAGGAATCTCTGGCATTGCACTATTAATCAGACCAGGAAGTGCATTGGTGATTGCTGAGGTAATTTCAGTTGTCATCTTGGTTTTCAAATCTTCTACGATGTTATCCTTGTTCAGATAAATCATTGTACCACCAACCACAAGAGTCAGTGAGACTGCACCTGAGAATAAAGCGATACCATTAATTACTTTTTGCATTTTAGGTTACCTCGAAATGTTTTTCTAGAACTTCAATTCGTTCTTCTTCATGTGCAATGATATCTAGTTGATCTTGAATTGCAGCAAGAACATCAGGATGTTCTCCGATACCTACAGGATTTTTAAGATAGATTTCAACATTAAGTCTTGCCTTCTCAATGTTACCTACAGCGTCTGCTTTTAACGCCTTCAAAATTTCGTTTCTCATTCTACTAAAGTTCCTTTTGTTCTACGAATTTCACGGAGTTCTTCAAAATCTTTTTGCTTGGTTCCTCCGTCATATGCCCAAGCATATCCTTCCTCAATCATCGCTTCGTTGAGTGACACTGCTGCATCCCCCAGGTATAACCACCCCAGAAGACGACCATATTTGCCGACACCACCAACAAGTTCAGTCCTAATAACAAGGTCATCGTCACCAGCCAAAGCACCTTCCAGTTTTTCTTTGAGCCAGTTGGTTGCATCGATTCCAAGGGCTTTCTCCTCTAAGTCACGGGTACGTTTCTCGGGTGTATCAACGCCAGCAATTCTTACTCTCTCTTTCTTATAGAGATCAAATCCCAGATCAATAGTTACATCAATGGTGTCACCATCGAGAACTCTGTTGATTTCAATTACCCTGAAGTTGTAACAAGACTTCCTGTTGGGTGGTGTCATTGCTCCCATTGATTTCTCCTTGTGATTTAATTGTGACTTCATTAACAAAACTAGAAGCCACCTGTGTGGCACAAGGTGAACCAGTCAAACTATCATCAGTGAACGCATGAGCTGGTTTTGCTTCCGCTGCTAGTGCAATACCAATAATAGTAATTGCTGCAGAAATAATAGCACCAGCACCCCATACCCATCTTTCAAGTTTACGGACACGATCACGAAGTTCCTCCGCCATCTTGTCATTATCCTCAATCCTGTGTGTCAGGAGTGCTATCAGTTGGTCCTGTTCCGCATCCTTCTGATTGATTGTAGTCATGGTTCAATTCATCAAAAGCCATTGAAAGTATATAGACAATATAGTAAGTTACACCAGCAAGAAGTATTACAAGACACCAGACAATACTCCAGGTCACATCATTTACATCTTCTAATGGGCGTAAAAATAAATTCATGGGTTTCTAGGGTCCACCCCTAATGATTTTAAATATTCAATCCACCAATCGGCGTCCTTTATATATCTCCAGTTAGGAACCTCTTCACCACGTTCTACAACATAGTATTGATGGAGGGCATCATCTATAGTCTGTGCGATCTCCATACTCTTCTTCCTCTCCATCAACATCTTCATACGGGTTTTCCACAAAAGGTCCTCGTTTTCTAAAGGGTTCTTTTCGGACATACTCAGATTCCGTATTGACTGCTGTCATTAACACAACCAATTTCATGACTATGTAAATGATGACTATTGGTGATAAACATAAGATAAGGGTAAGTTGATACTTCATGCATCCTCACCCTCCCAGAAGTCGTTCCAATCCTCCTTAGAATTTGATACGTCTTCCCATCCTGGTTCATACAATGGACAAGGTTCCTCAAAGAGATGACCCATCCTGAGTTGGAGGATTCTCTCTTTGAGATCTTTGTAAAACTCTCTCTTTTCTTCTGGATTCATTTGTGTTTCTTGGTGAATGGTTCCCAATGTTCCCAATGAAATTCGTGGACTGCCCACATACCCAACACTGGAACAAACACTAACATTGTACAAAGTAAACCCAGTGTTATGGGATTATTTAACACCCAAGCCGCAAAGTGTGTCATGCTGGATAATCCCAGTCTGTTATGAAATCTACTTTATGTTGTGGTCCCCATGCGCCCCTGTAAATATAAGGTGTTGTTCTAATAGGACATTTATCTCCAACACATAACAAGTCATCAACAATTCTCCAAGACTCTATGACTTCCTCAGAGTGAACAAAGTGTGACTGGTCTGCATTGAGTGCATCAAAAAGAAGTTTCTCATAACCATCAACACCCAACCAATCAGGATAACGATGGGTAAGTGTTGCCAATTCAACCTCCTCACTCATTCCAGGAGACTTGACATCAATCTGAATGTCAAGGTGTGCATGTGGTTGAAGACGCATCACAATACGTCCTGGAGTTTCACCCTCAAACAATCCAACTGGAGGTGCCTTAAGTTTGACAACTACCTCAACACATTGGTAAGGCATCTTCTTACCAGTCATGAAGTGAAAAGGAACCCCCTTCCAACGCCAGTTATCAATATAGATATCACCAGCAACGAAGGTAGGAGTGTAACTGTTAGAATTAACACCCTCTTCAGAACGATAGGATTCATATTGTCCGAAAATAGTTTTGTGTCCTAATCTAGTTGCAGAAAGAACTTTAGTTTTCTCTCTACGGATTTCTTTAGCATCCATTCTACAGGGAGCTTCCATAGCAATCAGAGACAAAATCTGAAGCATATGATTTTGTAACATGTCTCTGACCACACCAGCACCCTCATAATATTGAGAGCGACCATCACAACCGATAGTCTCGGTAGCAAAGATCTGAACCTCTTCTATATACTCCCTGTTCCAAAGTGGCTCAAGAAGTATATTCCCAAAACGTGTAGCAAGAATATTATTGACAGTATCTTTACCAAGATAATGGTCAATGCGATAAACCTGTTTTTCGCGTAGATATCTACCCACCACTGACTGTAGAGTATCAGCAGATTCAAGATTGTACCCAAAGGGTTTCTCGATAACCACGCGGGAATGATCTGGGTCATCAAGGAACCCAGCCTCTTTGAGATTGATGATAGCATTTTCGTATCTCTCTGGTGGAACAGATAAGAAGTATGTTGTGTCAGCACTCTCATCATGAAGATGCATCAAACTCTCTTGACAATCAAGGTCACAACATACGAAATCTAACCAGTGACAGAACTCTTCTGGATAATCCCCAAGATGTTGCAACCATGATTCCTTAGTATGTTCTCTACGAGAAGCACCAACAATCAAAATATTTTCTGGAAGAAGTTCTTTCTTCCACAACTCATGAAGTGCAGGAATTAATTTCCTTTTACACAGGTCCCCAGTTGCACCAAAAATAACAATGCGTCTAGTGAGCGGTTCCGTTTCCATCATACTTGTCTGATTCGTAGTAAACATTTTCACCTTTTCGTAACCCGAAATATATTGTGGATAGTACAAAGGGTATCGCGATCCATTTAAGTACTTCACCGAACATGATGACCACCAAACATGTACCGCATCCCATTCAGGACACGGTTTGCAAAATCACCTAATCTTCTTGAGTTAAATCTTTCAAAGAGGGCAGTAGATATAACAGGTGCGGGTACACCAAGATCCACAGCAGTGTGGACAGTCCAACGACCCTCACCACTATCGCTAACTCCCCCACCGAACTTGCTAAGTTCTCCATCACTCCGTAGTACATCAGCGGTAAGATCAAGTAACCAAGAACCAACCACACTACCACGACGCCATAACTCAGCCACTTCAGCACAGTCAATATCATAGCAATAATCTTTTGGATTCTCCATCGGAGCCACCTCAGCATCGCCCTCTTTAATGTAAGCCGACCCAGCATTAGCTTCATGCAGGATATTAAAGCCTTCGGCGTAGGCTTGCATGATTCCATATTCTACACCATTATGAACCATTTTGACAAAGTGTCCAGCACCTGGACCACCACAATGTAACCAACCATACTCAGCACTAGTGGCATGACTCATAGGATCGGTGCGGGGGGCTGCAGATAAACCTGGTGCAAGTGCCCTGAAAATGGGGGCACAGACAGATACTGCACCACTTGTACCACCAACCATAAGACAGTATCCACGGTCCAGACCATAAACACCACCACTAGTACCGCAATCAATATATTGGATGCCCAGTTTTTCCAGATACTCGGCTCTCCTGCGCGAGTCCTTAAAATTGGAATTGCCATGATCAATAATAACATCTCCAGAACTAAGTAGTGGTAGTAACTCATTGATAGTTTCCTCTACTAGTTCTGCTGGGATGACGAGTTGGTATATACCAGGGACTTTATGATCATTGTCATCATAACTGACTAGATGAACCAAGTCTTGAATAGAATTTGCAGCTTTAGTAATATACCCACTGGTTTCTGCTTCAAGTGCCTTGTGATAGTTCCTTCTGTATCCATAGACATCAATACTCTCCTTCATCATACGACGGGACATACCTTCTCCCATCCTTCCGAGCCCAATTAAACCTACTCTCATTGTACCTCTATTTTAAACTTAAATCTAACCAAGGGGTTAGTGGTGGAATAATTCCGAGCAACCTGAGTAGACCCTCAGAAAATAAAGCGAGAATAATCCACCCGACAAAGAAACTGATAATAGAAGCATTACGATTATGTTGTCGAATAGCATCATTAATCATCTCCTGAACTTCTTCTTTTGTAACCCAATCTGGAGGAGGTGGAGGTCTTTTCCCCCACTCCTTGATCTTATTGAACATGTACTGATCCAATCATCCCCGCTCCTTTGTGAGGACCACACCAGTAAGTATAGTCACCAGCGTCAGGAAATTCAACATCGAACTCTTCACCTGGTAACATTGCCAGGGCTTCGTGACCTAATTCTGGATGATCTTCCACGACTACGTTGTGTGGTGGAAGCATATTGTTAACAAAATGAACTGACTCGCCAGCACTAATTGTGACCTCAGCAGGATCAAATACTAAGTTCCCCCCAGACCCCATTTGAACATCAACTGCCCATGCGGGTGCAGCGAGAAATAATGTAGCGATGAATGCGAAAATAAACTTCATAAAGTTTACGCAACTGCACTATCTATATCTTCCTGATGTCTCTATATCTTGGGTTTGTTTTGACTTCCTGACTTATCATTTCACCAAATTCTTTTACACATTTACTCCAATTCTCTCTAGCGTCAGGAGCTCCTAAAGCTTTTTTCGCCACAAAGTGTGCCACTCCTCCCACAAGGCAGCACACTCGTCCGACTTCCTTTGAAGATGCGGTTCCCTATACATGGGAAAGTGTCCGATATTACTTCAATATTTATCTAACAATCGTTGAAAACACTACCAACTCCAGAACCAATACTTGAACCAATAT
>Ga0181369_1000620_pt1 | contig 9950 bp, 9 predicted proteins | sample LowvirmetaG_8_FD_130088 | JGI IMG/M metagenome (GOLD analysis project Ga0181369, IMG submission 130088) | Marine viral communities from the Subarctic Pacific Ocean - Lowphox_04 viral metaG | ecosystem: Environmental > Aquatic > Marine > Oceanic | place: Subarctic Pacific Ocean | collected 2015-11-29 | reverse complement strand
GAAATTTAAATAAGTTGTAAATATTAGACATAAATTTTTCCTTTTACATATCCCCCTTTTTTCTCTATCATTTTTTTAATTTCATGTGGAAAATATTTTTCAGCGAGTGGGGTTTGTCTTAAGTCGAGATGAACTTCTACTTTTAAATTACTAGGTATAGATGAAATCGAGGTTTTAAATAAATGAAGAAATCCTCCTACTTGTAGATTATCAGGTAGAGAGGTGATTGAGGAATTATTTAAATAAAGACTACCTCCTACTTTTAAATTATTAGGTAAAGAGATGCGGGCGGTGTTAGCAGCTAAATCAAGACTACCTTCTACATTTAAATCCTCATCCGTTAACTCATCAGGAGCATAGATGAATTTCACTCCAAGAGGAGTTTTAGTACCTTTCTTCTTCTCTAGAAATTTAAATAAATTGTAAATGTTAGACATATCATATTACAGATTGATCATTTTTATCCATAAATTGTCCTGATTCAAAATGGAATTGATATTTCTCATCTGATCCTGGTTTCATAAAGATATAAAGTGGTCCCTCATCTATGTATTGGTTAAAGTAGTTTGAAGTGTTTCCTGTTGCGGTACACCACTCTGTTCCGGATCCTAATTCACAAGAGGTATTGTATAGATCTTTTCTTCCTTTTGGGATTTCATATACTTCAAATCCATCTACCTCCCCAATTTTAAGATCGGAGAATTTATCTGTTTTAGAGACACCTTTTTTCTTTGTTGGATCTTCTTTTTCCTGATTTTTGAGTTCAATAGCTGTTTTAATAAACTGACTAATGTCGGCTTGGTTTTTGTAAGTATTAATATCAGGGGATTTAAAGTCCTTTTTTCTTCTGTTGAATATTTGGAAATAATCTTTCCATTTATAAATATCTTCCCCTTTTAATACTTTATCTGCTACTTTTTTAGTCATCCAAGTAGCGTAAGCTCCTTTTCCACCTGTAGCATCTTTGATTTGGTCAAAATCTTCTTGTGAGACTTTGTTTGTATCTACAAATTGGGATTGAAGTTGATCAATAGAGGCTTCGTTTAGAGTTTCTATTAAAAGGTAAGATAGTTTCATAATTCAAAGATTTTGTAGACTTTTGTATTTAATTGTTTTAGATCGTTGTGGTTTGTAAGCAAAATACAATTTCTATAATGGACCCACTGGATTGGGAATTTAGTATCAACTACTCCTCCATTTAAAGTTTTAATCAACACGTTCAAAGCATTGATAGTATAGAGTGTATTTGATTCTTTTTTCCTGTGAACCAAAATCGTATTAGAAGGAATAGCACTATTTACTTGCCTATCGATATTATAGGTTAAAGCGTATTCATTAGTTGATTTAATGTACAAAGCGAAAACCTTATTATTCAAGATAGAATAATGCGTACCTAATTCCTCAATTTTGGATTCAATTTGATCCTCCTCTACAAAAGTACAATATAATTTATTCATAACATATATTTTGTTATACATATTACAAATTATACGTTTCTCCTGTTTTAACAGTAGTTACCAAACCACGTTTTTCAAATATCGAAACCACTTCCTCAATATCCTCTTTGGTATCCCAATCGAAGACAAACGCATCATAAACGTATAAAAATAAATAAGAATTTTTTCCATTTAAAGTTTTAAATATTTCCCACATCAAGCCAATATTCTGGGATGTTTCTATCTCTTGCAATAAATAGTTAAATAATTTTTGAGGTTTAATTTTCCCCAGAATTTCCTTCTCGAATCTCCATTTTGAAATAGGAGACTCTATATAACCTTGTTGATTATACTGGGAGTGGAGATTATCTATGAAGGTTTGTGTTTGTTTGAAAAATTCTATGTTTTTGTATTCTTTAAATATTCCTCCATATAGTTGCTTGAATGTAAGCTCTTTAGCTTTTTTATAATCTACTCCGTATAGATTAGCAAAGTGTTGGTGAATGTTTTCTCCTTTAAAATCATAGTCTATTAGGTTAGCTAAGATAGTAGGATGGTAAGATGAAATATCTATTTCTATAACGCAATCGTTCTTTGGCTTTATCACCTCCCGTGAACCATCCTCTTTATTTAACGCTAGAAAGTTTATACCATTGTATAAACAAGAGGGTCTGCGGGTTGCGGTTTTAAAGTTGTATTCGGGATGAATTTGGTCTGAGGGTGGTTTATACTCATAGTTGTCCTCGAATAATTTTGTGTCAATTGGTATACCGTTTTTAGAGAGGGCACCGAACACGATTGATGCTTTAGTGTTATAAAAGTCATAATATTGTTTATATTGTAAGTGCTTTACCTTCTCATAGGCTGCATCGCACTTTTCAAATACCTTTGATATAGGTACTGTATAGTTTATGTTATATGTTCTTGATTGTATATCCTGAAATATGGATGGATGTATGGTGGGGTGGGATGTTTGCATTGAAATATCCTCTATATTTTTAAATGGTAAATATTGTATAGTATCTACCTTATTTTTCACCTGTATTTTTTCCATTCCCTCTAACCATTCTAAAACAGGATCTATCTCTAAAGATAAAGCCTCAGAATGGTCAATCGATAAAATATATTTTTTTTGAGGGGTAGCTATAAAGATGCAGCTAATGTAATCTAAAGAGGGCACTACCTCTAAATACACTTGTTTAAAACCTTTATAACATAACTCCTCAAATTGTTCAGGAGTCTCTATTAACCAAAACATAACCTAGTTTTTATAAAACTGAAGGTAATTAAATTTTAGGAATTTTCCAAGGAAAAATACATTGTTTTGTCTCTCAGTTAATTCGATTATGTTTTTATTTGTTCTAGCTACTTGTTCTTTTTCACCTATTAATTTCCAAGGTAAAGAAAATTGTGTGAATTGAGAAAAGAAATATTTTGGATCTTGTGCTTTTAACTCGTTAAATGTAGTTAAAGAAATCTCTGTGTATTTTTCCTCATTTACTTTTTTAGCAAAGTATCTTTGGAATTCTCCTATTTGGTAATCCTGGGGGGTAGGAGTGGGAACAGAGTTTAGGAATGGTTGGAGTTTTTCTAATTGTTGAGATTCTTCTTTTAAGATAGAATAATTAATATTATTTGCAGTAGAGAATCTTAAATCTTGTATTTGGAACAAATCAGATTCTTCACTAGTAATAATAATTAACTCAATTTGAGTAGCTAACTCATTAGGATTTCTACCTGCGAAATATTTTCCATTATGGGTTTCATAATAATATCCTACATAAGGATCTCTAGTTTTAGGGTTAAAGAGTTCCCCATTAGAATATAGGTTATTTATTGTGGAGGATTTAGGAAAATATGTCATACTACAAACTTTTCGATTTTTCCCTTTCTTATTTCTCTTTTAGCAAGGAAGAATTCTTTTCGTCCTTCAGTCCCAGCCCCTACTGATAAATGGAAATGATTTCCTGTAGCATTTTTACTTTTAGTAGCGTATTCATTTAAATATCTTATAGGAAGTTCGGAAGTAGAACCCCCAGAATATCCCTGTAAAATACTTTCTACTTTTTCTACATTAGAAAGATTATTAGGACTAATAACAAAATCTAATCCATTACCTTTTTTATGTCTAGATTTTGAATCCTGGAGTTTTTGGTGGAATAAATCATTTCCACCTGTTACTTCTATAGAAAGATTAGGTAGTTTTTGTTTTAGAGTAGTAAGTACAGCAGAAGCAACTTTTTCCATATTCGAGGTAATATCCCCTCCACTAGATATTTGTGGTCCGGGGTCTGTTCCATCTGAAGATCCTATTTTTTCACTATATCCTAACTTTTGTAAAGTTTCTCTTAATATATCAGCATTAGGAGTTTCTATTTGTTCTTCAATAATATCCGAAAGGCGGGCTAATACAACAAAATCTGTTGAAGGTAATTTATCCCCAAAGATTAATTGTTTAGGAGTTTTAGTAAATGTAGGCTGTGATAAAGTTTCTATTGTAGTAGTCCATCCTTCGGAATTAATTGTATTAGAAACCCCTTTAATTAAAAATCTTAGGTTGTCTGGGTAATTTTTGGGTAATAAACCTTGTCTTAAAAGGAAAGATTGATAGATTTTAAATCCTGAGAGACCATCTAAAGTTAAAGATAAATTTAGGGGTAAAAATGCTATAGAATTTGAAAAAACTTTTTCGTTCGTTTTTCCTTCTTGATTACCTTCAAGTATTCTTTGTTGTTGTTTAAGATTTACAATTTCTTCTGCTAATTCATAACAATCTCTTTGCAAATCTAAAAAAGAATTTACGGAAGTTGGTTTGAAAGATGGAATTCCTGGGGAAGAATATCCTAATAATTCTCCCAAAAAAGTTATTTTAGTTTTATTTAGTTCTTCTTCTTTAGAAGAAATTTGATTTTTTATATCATCAAGAGATAAAGAATTTTTAGAACTTAAAGGGTTACTTTTTACAGGTGATATCCTATCTATTAAACCTCTATTCCAATTTGAAAATGCACTAAAATTTTCTCCTTTTATAGTTCCACTAGATTGAGCTCCTATCGAAATTGTAGTTGATAATGCGTTTGATATTTCAGTTTTAAAATTAAATGTTTTTACAAATCCTGAAGTTTGATTACTTGAATATCCATAAATGTCAAATATTGTATTTGAATTTGGTAATTCAAATTGTTTTAATATAGATTCTAAATTTGGAAGAGATCTTTGTTCAAGAATTTTTACTTTATTAGTAGTTTCATCTAAAAATACGTCTAATTCAGTAGAGTTGGAGAAATTATTATTTACTTCTTTTAATATAGACTTTAAAAAATTTAATAAAGGAACCTTTCCATTTTCATCTACATTTTTTTCCAAGACATCTAAGATAAAATTCATTTCTAGAAAAATATTCATTATTCTCCCATAAGAAGTTTCCCCTATTTCAGCTTTAAAATTTTTTTCTTCGAATGCATCAAATTGAAGATGTTGGTTAAATAAATATCTAGTTTCATCCGAAAATGGAAGTTCATAATCCGCCACGCATATTCTAGGATCTAAAGTAAATACATTAGGATCATAATACATTAAATTACTAGCAATATCAGTATCAAATTTTAAAGCAGGAATTTTATTATTTAGGTCTAATGTAAATACTAAGTTTTTTTCTAAGACTCGTAAAAATTCATCAAATCTAATATAATAGAACCTATTTGTTATGGTTGTTGTTCCCTTTTCTCCTGAGAATGAATGTTTTTTATATGTGACAATTTTAGACCCATTAGGAAGTTTAGAAGTAAGAACAGAGGTTTGGTTTTCTTTTCCTTGTACAGTATTTACCCTTTTAAGTTCTGAAATTCTTGATTTAAATTGTTTGGCCAATTCATTTCCTCTATAATTTAATTCTATAGGTTCATCAGTATCTTTATTAAAAGATTTAGTAGTATTTAAATTAAGAGACTGAATTACATCTCCTATAGATACTAAACTTAATGAGATTTTGTAGGTACCATCCGGGTTAAATTCCCAGAAAAATTTATCAACTTTACCTAATAGAGCATCATAATTTCCTCTAGTTGTAACTTTTTGGGATTGTATAGCATCTAAAACTTGGTATGGAGTAGAAAATTCTCCATCTAAAAATTTACTCATTAAGGTTGGGGGTTGGGTTTGTAATTCCCCATCATCATCCAAATATGAGGAATGTCCATACTCCAGTAAAACATGATAACCTAATCTTAAATATAATATTTCTATTAATTCAAATTGTTTAGGATTATGGGCTACAATAGTTACATTTGCCCTTTTTATTGATCCTCTATTTAAAGTTTTAGTTTCTACAGACTGAATCCCAGGCATTGGAACTTGACCGAACTCTAACCCACCAAACCCATAAGCGGTACTTAAACTATCTCTTCCAGAACGATTTATATTAGAATTTAAATCAACAGCACCCCCAATATCGTTTTGTGAGCCACCAAATAAAACTAGCTGTTTAGCTAATTCATTATCTCTATACTCTTCTCCTAAATCTCTATATTTTTTAGAAAATTCATCTATATTAATTGAAGAACCTAATTTAATCCAAGAGGTTCTATTATTTAGATATTGTAAGTCTTTTACATCCCTGTCTTTTTTACCATAAACCTTTTGGCGAGAATCGACTTGATTTTTTACAAATGAAGGGAAAGGTTCTCCTACAATATTTCCCATAACTTAAGAATTTAAAGATTCAAATAGCTGGATGGCTATTGAGGGATTTGAGGGGATTCTAATTTGTTGTCTTAAAGGTATTACTAAAGAATCCTGTGGTAAATCATTATTAGCAGAAGAAATAACCCACCATAAAGAAGAATCACCGTAATATTGTTGTGCTAAAATATCAAATCTATCTCCTTGAGATGATTGAACATAAATGTCATTTTCAGATAACGGAATGTCAGGATATTTAACATTTTGATAAACACGTTTTCCTTCGATTCTAGTTTGTGGTATTGTATTATAACGATTAGCCATTAGAATTTACAGGTTTATTAATTAATACTTTAGAATCAATTTTATCCCCATTTGGTCTTACACCTGCATCACTAGAATAATTATTATTTTCAGATTTTAAAGCTATATATCTTTGGTTTCCAAATTCTGAAATAGAATTACCTAAACCATTATATGAGTTCTTTTGTTTTTCAGGAACAAAGTTATGGATTGGTGTAAAGTTAAAAGTACTTACATTAATTCTATAAGGTAATTCTTTTACTGAAAGGTCTTGTTCTCCTTCACCCCCAATAGATAATGGGGGAGAATTAACCACCCCTATTTCATATGGTGTATCTTCTGGGGCTGTATAAGTTAAGCTAGTAATAAAGCCGGGTTGGTTGAAGAGGTAACCACCAACTGTAAGTTCTATTAAATTTCCTTTCATAAACCCATTTGTACCATAATCAGGTGCTAAAAGGGAAGCTAGAAAGTTTAACTTTTGGTACATAGGAATCAATTCTGCCTTTGATTGGGCATATACTGTCCAAGTTAATGAAAAAGTTCTATCAAACCCACCATATTTATAAAATTGTTCACCTCTATTTGGGTATCTAAACCCATTCCATTGGGCACTATAATTATCTGTAAACCCATTTAAAAATGCTCTAAAATGAATATACTCTTTTTGGGTTGGGTTTACATTGTCTATAGCTGCTATTCTAAATTTTATAAAATCATTAATAGGTTTTGTATTATCTACATCACTACTTTTATAAATAGAAAGAGCATTAACTTTATCTAAAGGTTCAGAATCAATTCCTTTAGTTTTAAATGGATCTTTTTTCTGTTTTACCTCATCAGGAACACCTTTAAAGCTAATACCTGGTGGATCTATAAGGCCTGGTGATCTTGAATATCCAACTCTGGATGTTCTTTCTTTAATAGGTGGGATGTAATCAATATTCCCCACAGGATTAAAACCTTTTCCTGTAAAATGGACTCCTAACCCTGATAGAGCAACTTGAGCTAATGAGGTTATAGGACTATAAGCATCTCTTTTTAAAAATTCTAAAACTGTTTTACTTTTAGTTGGAGAAGTTAATGCCAAAGCATTTTGTTTTGCTATAAAAAGTAAACCATCAACCGAAGTAAAATAAGTTCCTACTCTAATAAAGTCGTCTATTAAAGAAAATGGAAATAAAAATCCATTTCTTACTAAAAAATCAGGTGATTTAACTGATCTCCCACTAGGGGGGGATTTTCTGACAAAGGGTTGAAGAGGAACAGAATTTCCCCCTCCAGGTCTATCTTTACCGTACTTTAAATCACTTAACCTAGATTTTAGATCTATTAAAGGCATTAAACTTCAACTGTATTAATTTTAGTAAAAAAGGTATTTATTGGAGTAGTATTTTCTTCAGTTCCACCAGAGTTTCCAACTCTTTGGAAAAATAATTCCATAAAAGTAAATGTAGGGGGAACAGTTGCTCCTGACGATACTTTTTTACCAGAAAAAGAATTAATAAAATCTCCTGAGGTAGAGAATTGACTAGCTTTACCTACATTAAAAAAGGCATTATTAGTTTGGTTAGTTTTCCCTGTAGATGGATTACCTATTGGGGAATTACTTCTGACTGTAGTACCTTGTAAAATTTTATTAGATCTTCTATCACCTTGGACAAAGTTATTTGATGTTCCTTTATCTCTTGGTGGAAGTGATGATTTATGGAAAGTAGGGGAAACACTATTAACGGATACAGTTTGTGAAAACTTTGTTGAGGTTGGATTACCTTCAACAAAATTACTTTTTATGTTAGTAGCTTGGGGTAATAAGTCTGAATTTGGGGATTTACCTGTTTGTGAAGCATTCTTTACTACGATTGCTTGGTTAAGTAAATTACCAAAAGCGCTTCCTGCCTTTCGAGTTTTAGGAGTAAGTGGCTGATATATTGAGGTTTTATCTTTAAGCGACATTTTGTTTATAAATATTACTGAATACTAACAGTATTAATATTAAATGAGGTACCTACCTTATCTGCATCAAGGTATACATTTGTATCTTTACTTAAAATTTGGGCCATTATAGCTCTCATTTGTTGCATTTCTGTAACTAATGGTGAAATATCAAATAGGTTAGTGCCTGCTATAATACCATTTTTATTTCCTACTATTGAATCGTTAGAGGCTAAGTTTATACTACCCGCACCTGAGGATACAACTAAACCATTTGTTGGGGTAATTACACCATCATTAATATTTTCTGATTCCGCGATGGCGATTTGCGCCTTACCTTTAGCTACTTGAAAAGGGTCGAAGGTAATTGTACCTGCGAACATATTAAAAAACCCAGAACTCTTGGTAATAAAATTACCAATAGAATCTATGCTTGATATAAGAGATTCTGCAAGACCTAATATTTTTTCGGCATTTCCAGCTATAAGTTTTTGAAGATTTTGCATTAACTCATTAAGAGTTGTTGAAATCCCAGCTTGTTCTTTTAATGTTTTAAATTCACCTTCTTTGAATTCGGCCATAGCTTGTTCTAATCCTACAGCTTTAATTCTGTCATTAAGGAGTTTTTTATTTTCTTCAGCGGCGTCACCTGAAAAATTAGCTATTTTTTCTTGAACAAATAAAGTTTTAGCTAATTCTTCACGATTCATCCCAACAGCTTTAGCAATTGCTTCCTGTTGGATAAAGTTCATTTTAGTAAATTCAGCTGATGAGCCTGCTTCTCTAGATATTTCTCTGGCTAATGTAGCTAAATCATTATTTAAAGCAGCTTCCCTTGCTTTATTTAAATTAAGATCTTTTCCTAATAAAACTTCAGCCTCTAATTCGGAAGCAATAGAGGATTCAAAATCTAATAAAGAAGATTGAATAGATTCTATTCTATTTAGTTCAAACCCTAATGATTTAGCTTCTGCTACTGCTCCAGCTATTGCTTTTGGATTTTTTCCTAATGATAATGTAGTGGCAGCTGAAACATTAGAAATATCTGCCATTAAAGTTTTAGTATTTAGTAATACTCCATTATTTATTGAAGTAAGTTTAGCTTGAGCTAAAAACTCTTTAGTAACCCCTTCTAAATTACCACTGGTGGTTAAAGCAAGATCAGCTATTCCCATTAACTGGTCACTAGTCATACCAGTTCTTCCTTGGATATCTGCAAAAGTAGCTAATAATTCTTTAGATTTTCCAATAACATTTCCCCCTGTTCCTAATGTTGTACTAATATCTTGGAAAGCCTTCCCGACTCTTTCCATATTGATAAAAAGAGAGTTGGAAGTTTGTTGGATTCCTAAAAATTCTTGCCTTAATTTTTGGGATTCACCATATGATATATTAGTACTCCTAGCTAGATCTTCAATAGCTTTATCAGATGCTACTAACATTTTAAAGAAACTAGTAACTGCCCCTAAAAGAGCAAGTGGACCCATTCTTTTAAGGAGAGTACCTGCACCTTTGGCAAGTGCACTCATTCCTTTTCCACCTTTAGCTAAATGTAAAGCTTGTTTTCCTGCTGCTTGTGAGGCCTCCTTAAAAGGT
>Ga0181369_1000619_pt1 | contig 9959 bp, 15 predicted proteins | sample LowvirmetaG_8_FD_130088 | JGI IMG/M metagenome (GOLD analysis project Ga0181369, IMG submission 130088) | Marine viral communities from the Subarctic Pacific Ocean - Lowphox_04 viral metaG | ecosystem: Environmental > Aquatic > Marine > Oceanic | place: Subarctic Pacific Ocean | collected 2015-11-29 | reverse complement strand
GAACATTATATATTTGTATAATATAATAATATTGGAAGAATATATATGAAGGATACATATTATCTATTTCGTAGCAACAAACCAGCAAAAAAGTTTGTGATGGTGATGCCGTCGCATAATCACATTCATCATTTCGGTTCTTCAGCACACAGAGATTTTACTTTGATGAATGATAAATCTTCAAAGTTTTACCAGCCTGATAAAGACAAAAGAGAGAAAATAAGACAAAATTATATTAATCGTCATAAGAAAGACCCAAAAGGAGAGCATAACCCGAGTTCTATGAGCGATTTAATATTATGGAGCGAACCGACCTTACGAAAAGGCATCACAAAATACGCAAAAAGGTTTAATGTAAAGGTGGTATTTCGTAATACAAAATTAACAGATGAATTAAAAAAAAAATTGATTTAGATTTCCTCCAACCTTCCAAGAGCATTCAAACCAAGATGGCGTCTATCAACAACACACTTTACGAATACGACAGCGATGAGGTCATTCTGTATGACTTGGTGTGCGAAGTTGATAAACTCCAAGATGTTGCGAACTTTCACAATAACCGTCGTATTCAAATCGCAAAAGAAAACAAGAGAATGTATGCCGAGATGTTGAAAATGCCGAACGGCGGTCTTGATAAGAAGAAAGAGATTATGAAGATGTATTACAGGTCGGGCATTTTGGAGAGCATTTTATTCCAAAAGTTGTATGAAGGTGACGAACAAGGAGCGATGGAATATAATGAAAAATTAAATGAGGTATTTGTTGATATGGATATGTTGTTGTGCGAGAAAATGAAAAAAGAAGGCGATTATAAGTATATGACCGAGAAGATTATGGCGGACAAAAATGGTATTACAAAAATGGTAGAGATGAATAAAACTCTTTGGAAAATGAGAGATGTAACCGACGAAATATTTAAGGATTTGGGAATATGGGGGAGTGGGAAAACTTTGGAGTTTGATACTAAAAGTGGTCTTTTGTGTTTCACGCATTAAAAAAAAAATTGATTTGAAATCTCGCCAACCTCTCTAACAGCATTCAAGATGGCGAACAACAAAAGCGAAAAGATTTTGTGTGATATGTGCGAAGGCATTAACATAATTGACTTTTCAGTTGTTGAGGTCTGTAATCACGAAGATTGTAAATCCGCATATTGTGGGTGGAAACCGCCAAAATGTGCCGAAAAAGGGTGTAATAATTTTGCCGCCAAAAATGAATATTTCCCTAATAGCGAAGGTGGGGAATACTGGGAATATTGTGAAAAATGCTATGAAAAAGACCAAGAAGAAGAGTAATCCCTTTTAAAAATCCATAAAAAATATTATCTAACTATTTTTTATTGATGAGCGAACCAATCCTTTTAGAAGAAAACAACCGACACACATTTTTCCCCATTCAGCATCAAGACTTGTATGCTCTGTATAAAAAACAATTAGGTTGTTTTTGGACGACAGATGAGATTGATATGAGTAAAGATAGGGATATATTTGCTACTTTAAGCGAAAACGAGCAACATTTTATAAAAAGTATTCTTGCCTTTTTTGCTGCGAGCGATGGAATTGTAATGGAGAATATTGTAGGACGTTTTATGGAGGAGGTAAAATTAAGCGAGGCACGAGCGTGTTACAGCATACAGACTTTCATAGAGCAAATACACAGCGAAACGTATTCACTTTTGATAGATACAATTGTGAGAGAAAAGGAGGAAAAAGACAAATTGTTTAATGCGGTTCAAAACTTTCCAGCAATAAAAAAGAAGGCAGATTGGGCGACAAAATGGATTGGTGACCGCAAAAGGTCATACGGAAGTCGTCTTGTTGCGTTTGCTTGTGTGGAAGGAATACAATTTTCGGGAGCATTTTGTGCTATATATTGGTTGAAAAAAAGAGGTATTGCTATGAATGGTCTAACTTTCAGTAACGAATTAATAAGTAGAGATGAGGCACTCCACGTGGAAACTGCTGTGTGTTTGTATCACAAATTACATAAGAAACCATCAATATCAAAAATAACCGAAATTATCAAAGAGGCGGTAGAAATAGAAAAGCACTTTATTTGTGAGGCTTTGCCCTGCCGATTGCTGGGAATGAATGAGAAAATGATGAGTGAATATATAGAGTTTGTTGCCGACAGATTGTGTAGTCAATTACAAATTAAAAAAATATTTAATACAAATAATCCTTTTGATTTTATGGAAAGTATTTCAATAGAGGGTAAAACTAATTTTTTTGAGAAACGTGTGAGCGATTATGCTCTCGCCACAAAGACTAAAAGTGATGATGATTTTTCTATGAGTTTGGATTTTTAATTGCCGTATTTCACCCTTCTTTTCTCTTCCAGTTTTTCTCTTTTCGCTTTCAGTTTCTTCATTTTTTCTGCGTCTTTCTTCATTCTAATCACCAATTTTACTTCTTGTTTTTCTATATCTAAAATATCCTGCGTCATACCTTTTACAGTTTCCTTAAACTCTTTATTCTTCTTCCGTCCCCACGCTGCCGCAATCTTTTTTTCTTCTGCTTCTTTAAGATTTATTGCTATGATTTTGCTAATATCAATCCAAAACTCCAATTTATCGGCACAATAACATTTGTATGCCCGTTTAATATCACCTACAAAATCCTCATACAACAATTTTTTTGGGACGATTTCGTGGTCTTCATTATACCATTTACCACCAAACGCAGTCCAACCATCTCCTCCATTATGGTGACTATGGAAGTAACCAACGTCAAGATATTTTGAGAATATGTCGTCGTTATACACCAATTCTTCATAAGTTAGTTTATCAAAATGGATAAGATTAGTAGAGATGTGATATATTCCAGCGTATTCCTTGATTTGTTCCCATATTTCGGGGACGAACTCGGTGGTGGTGTTGATAGTCGCCATTTTGTTGCTGTTGATGCTCTTGGACTGTTGGAGCAAATCCAAATCAATTTTTTTTTCAATCAAGGCGAAATCACAAAACATAGTAAAAAGACCAAAGTCCCCAAGTCCCCCAAGTCCCCCAAAATCCCAAACCTATTCTCAAAAATCAATAAAAAATATGTAGTTATATTATTTCAAAATTAGTTTGGGATTTTGGGGGACTTGGGGGACTGGGGGACTTTTTAGGGACTTTCATTTTTTTTTTGTATTTTTATTTATTTTTGTCTTTTTTTAGAAGATTACGTATGCTGTTCCTTGCGGACAAGTCGCCATAAACCCCCATTCTCCATCTTTGCCGAGTGGGTGTGAAGGCAAAGCACAGACTTCGTATTTATAAACAATCTGCGGGTTCGCCCTCTCGTCAAAATCATCAGTATCGTCCATCATAACAAAGACTTTCAACTTTCCCGCACCCTTGATGGCGAGTGCTTTCTTGGTCTTTCGTGTATCAATATGGCGGGAAACATCACGAAATCCCGCTTTGTCCTTGATATTCTCCAAAAACCACGTCTTATCTTTGATATGAGTAGTTGCGAAGGTCATTTTATATGCTCTGTTGTTGCTGTTGGTGTGTATAGAGAGTAGGAGGAAATCCAAATCAATTTTTTTCTAAATCAAGGTGAAATCACAAAACATAGTAAAAAGACCAAATATAGGATTTCGTAGGACAAATTATCTCATATAAATATATAATAATGAAAATTAGATACAAACCCGCAGTTCAGCCACATCTCCGTCCAATTCGTAAGACAAATGTAGGAGGAGGTCACCCGATACACCCTCACCACCCGATAAAAGACAGCAAGTTCTTCCGCAGGAAACCACCTAAAAGAAGAAAGAAGAAATAAATAAATATATAGATATTGTATATAATGAGTGAAACACTTGACGGAGCAAATGGCGTAAATGAAAATGCTGGTTTTGAGGAAATTAGCGACCCGAGTTATTACGAAGAGAGTGGAGAAGGACAGCAAGTATATTTAGACAGCGTCCTCCCCCACGCATACGACCCCACCCTTGAACCTTTCAATACTTTCGGCACTCGCCCGAAGGTTTATCCCGAGCAGACCCCCGAAGGTTTCCACCCAAAAATTAATAACGAATATCAATATACCTACAATAACACAAATGTTTATTTTCAACCACAAAACAGAGGTTTAGCATTTTAATGCGGCAATCCCCGCAAACTGGATTTTGATATACTTTTTTTAAAAGTATAATATATATGCCTTCACATCATCTTAACGATACAGAAAGAAGTAGTCAATCAGTATTTTTACACAGCAACGATGCGGTGGTTTCAATAAGCGATGCCGAGAAAATCTTTTATTTAAATGAGGCGATTATAGCCCCGAGTGGATATAGATTAATAATTGGATTAACAAATATGACGATGCCGAACAGTATGTTTAATGTGACCTCAACTAATAAGACAATTGTAATAAGTGGTGTAAGTTATAATATAGATGAAGGGAATTATAGTGCTGAAAGTTTGGCGACAGCAGTAGGAGCGTCAATCAGCGATATAGGAACTTGTGCTTTTGACGATACAAATAATAATAATAAATATATTTTCACCTTTACAGCGGGAGCAAAAACGATAGACGAAGGCACAACTCTCACTCGTCAATTAGGATTAACGGGGCAATTACCGACAGCAAGTGCGAGTTCATATTCCGCACAAGGTGTATGTGATTTAGGAGGCACAACAAATATTTACATAAGATTACGAAACCTTACGATGAATAATATAGACAGTAGGGGGCAGACAAATAATATAATAGCGAGTATTGTTAATAACACAAATTACGGCGGATATATCTTTTTCGTCCCACCCGAAGTGTTATATTATCAAATCACAGAACAGAACATTTCACATTTAGATATAGAACTCACAGATCAAGAGGGGAAATTATTGGAGATGAATGGGGCGAACTTTAATCTTACTTTAACAATTCATTATGTTAAGCAGAGAGTGTCGCAGTTTAGAAATAGTTTATTGAGAGAAATACGAGAGAGTTACAATCCCGAAAACAAAATCAAAGAAGAGGAAAATAAAAAATAGTTTGTAAATATATAAGATGGCGATTTTCGGTATGAAAACAAAGAAACTGGCGAAGTTCGGGGCAAAGTTTGCGAAAGCGGGATTGTTTGGTTTGAAGAATGGCGGTCGTTTGGCGTTCGCTGCGGGAACGATGACGGGGTCGCCTCAACTTTTAGCGGCGGGAGCAAGTGCTAATGCTATTTCGCAAGGAATAGAAAAACTACGATAAATAAAATATTAACAAATTATATATAATGAACTCGTCAATTATTTGCGATTACGTAACTCTCTTTATGACTGATGCCGATGAGAATGGATTAAGCGATTTCGCAAACGGTGTTGCGGTATGGGATATTCCTGAAAGTTCTTTTTATTTTAAAGATAGGGGGAGTGTATGTTTGATGAGTATAGCCTCGTCTTCTCTCCCCGCAGAGTATGGAGAAAATGTTGTTCTTATGACCCAGCAAGGATATAATGGTTTTACATCGCAAGTCAATAGTAGTGACGCAAATCTTATAAATAGAGATTTAGCGGTGTTGGGTTCTTACAGCAATTTCACTCAACAAGGAATAGGAAACTTCCGCACAGAATATCAAACATCACAAACAATTAAATTACTTACACCAGCAAAACCTCGCCAAATAAGATTGGTATTTTTTAAAGATGATAAAACCCCATTTGATTTAACAGCAGAAAACGAGATGGAAACCGAAGGACACATAACAATAAAGTTTGAATATATTGACCCCGAGAAAATACAAGAAAACAATTATAGTGTAGAATACAAACCAGCGTTTTAAAAATATATCTGTAATTATATATAATGAATTACGACAATACTATAATTTGCGATTATGTAACTCTATGGTTTAAAGATGCCGATAATCACCCTGATAGTGATTTTAGTGACGGTAGAGCGGTGTGGGATATTCCACCAAACGCATATTATTATAAAGATAGGGGTAGTGTATGTATGATGAGTATTGTAGATGCGACATTAAATAAAAATATAGGAGATAATGTTGTTCTTATGACGCAGAGTGGTTTCAACTCTTCCACCGCTCAAATATACGGTGATGTTAATCAATTTGACAACGACACACAAGATTTAGGAGTATTAGGACATTTTGTAGTTAATCGTGCCGAAGGGTCACCCGCTGTTTATGAAACTAAATATCTGTCGCCCGAAGTAATTAAAGTTTTAACACCAGCAAGACCACGCACAATAAAATTATTTTTTGTAGATGAAGATAAGGCGTTACATAATTTGAATAATGATGGCGGTGACGACAACGGACATATAACAATAAAGTTTGAATACGTCAAACCCGAAATATTACAAAAAAATATTTACTCGGTGGAAAATAAACCCGCCTTTTAGAAAACGAATATTAAAATATAAAATGAGATTATTTTTTATATATTAGTATAGTATATAATGAGTGCTTCAACCCAACGTTTGAATTATTCCCAAGTCCCGCCTCGTGCTTCTTCTTCAAGGGCAATCCGTAATGAAATTGTGCCGACCAATTCGGGTGGTTCTTACACGATGAACTCGCAGATTATCTTTGACCTTCCCGCTAATCTTAACAACACTTTCTGTGATTTCCAATCGTCATACATTAAGGCGACTATCAACAACGCCGATACTGTTGATGCGAAGTTTCACGGTGGAGGTTTCCCGAGTTGTATTAAGCAAATTGTTTTAGAACTCGGCGGTCAAACACTTTTCTCGTGCGATAATTGGAATACGCTATACGAAATGATGCTTTCGCTTGATACAAGTGCTTCGTTCCGTAATAATGCGGGTCAGCGTCTTTTTGGTGCTGGTGGTGATTTTGATGGTGCGACTGTTACTGCTGGTTCGTCCGTTTCGGTTTGCTTCCCGCTTGTCCTTACCCCGCTTATGTGTAATCGCTACTTTCCGCTTATTGGTCGGGACAGACTTCGCATTCGCCTTATCCTTGATACTTCCGCCCGTTCGTTGCTTGGTGCGGCGACTGATGCCGAAATTACTATTACCGATGTCGCCCTTGTGACTTACAATTTGGAACTTGGAAGTGACGTAATGAGTATGGTCGCTGCTAATTCGGGTGGTGCTTTCAAAATTGCGATGCCTTCCTACCAGCATCACCAAGCGTCGCTTTCCAGTTCCGCTACTTCACTCGTCGCCACTCTTGGATTTAGTATGAGTTCGCTTAATCGTGTTCTCATCGCACAAACTCGGCAGACTGCGGTCGCTGCTAATAACCATATTGGTAATCGCTCCCGTCTTAACCTTAATCGCTTTTTTATCACTATTGGTGGTGTAAAATACCCGATGAGGGACGTTCAGGATTTGGGTGTTGATGCGACTGGAACTGGTGCTGGGGCTGAACCTTTTGCGGAGGCACTTATTTCGCAGAGGGCGTTGTGTGCTTGGACGCACGATAGTTCTATTCAGGCGGACGGTGGTTTTGCTGTTCTTGAAGGTGCTGGTAATACTTCGGGTGCGACTGGCTCTTTCCTTATTGACCTTGACCTTGAAAGCCAGCGTGTGGCTGGAGGAGAGAGTTCCGTTGGATTAGTCGCAGGTGTAAATTGTATCGGTCAGGTAGTCCAACTCACTATGGAATATTCCGCTTCCGCCGACAACGACCACGTCGTAGATGTTTTCGGCGAACACACCATTCTTTGCTCTCTTGACCTCAATACTCTTACTTGGTCTATCGCTGTCTAATTCTAAAATAATTTTTCAATAATATGTTTATATAATATATTATGGAAATAAAAACCCCATCACGGGAGCATTCAGCATTATTAACACAAGCAGCATATCAACTTGGAGAGAAGGGAGTAGGTAAAAGTGATAGAGTAAATAATGCGAATAAAATGGTGGAGCAGACTGGATATGTAGTCAATAGCGAACATTCAAATAGTGAGATTACAGCGTATCAACATAAGGACGACCCCAATAATGTTTTTATAGCACACAGAGGAACAAAGGTGGATACTGATAGACGTAATAAAAATCATAATGATATTACAGCGGATTTAATGACGGCAATAGGTTTAGGAGGACACGACGCAAAAATGAAACGCAGAAAAGAAAAAACAAATAAAATTATAAAGGCACTTCAACCAACATCGGCACTCCATTTAGGAGGACACTCACTCGGCGGGGGAACTTTAAACCACACCATCGCAAACAGCAAGAAAGTAAGAAAGCATCTAACATCTGCTAAAACATTTAATGCTGCCGCCCACCCCGTATTTAGTAATGGAAGTGCTGTATCTGCGAAAGTGAAAAAAGAATTAGAAAATAAAGTAGAAAATCATAGAATAAAAAATGACCCCGTAAGTGCTGGTTTTTTAACTGGTAATGTTTCGTTTGGTAAATTGAAAACTCACAGCGTAAAGCACGATAGTAGTAAAGGCAAATCATTTTTACAGAATATGGTAGAAAGCACAACAGCATTAGGACGAGCAAAACGTTTCACAGAAAAGGGTATTCACGCTCACGCAATCTCACACTTTCACGACGGTAGTATCAAGAAGAAGAAAAAAAATAAAAAGTAAATATATATGACTTGTATTTCTCTTACGGAAACGGGGCTTCTTGCTTTAACGGGAATGGTGATAGGATTTGTAATATCTTTTTGTAAAACAGCAGAGCAATCAAGATGTAAAAATATAACTCTATGTTGGGGGATTGTGAATTGCGAAAGGCAACCATTATCAGGAGAAACAATATTGGAATTATCCAACGAAAGTCCCCCCGTCCCCCAAGTCCCCCAATATCCCAAACCTCTTGGCGAAACAAAAAAACCGTAAATCTAAAAATATAATATAATATAGGTTTGGAAAAGTGGGGGACTTGGGGGACTGGGGGACTTTATACTTCAATATCTCCACCTCCTCCATTATTTTCAAAGTCTGCTGTAATATGTTCGTCGCAACAATTGCTACTGGTTCTACATTTCATTTTATACATTCTATATGCTAAAACAATAATAAAAAAAGACAAACTTCCTTCAAGAGAATATTTAGTATAGTCTTCCATATAATATATCAGTATATAATATAATATGAGTAAAACATTATTCAATCAAAATACATTTCAAAGCAAGAATGTAACAAATAGTGATGACGTTCAGGATTTAAAAGTAGATACATTTAAGGCAGTCAATCTCACCGCAACAAATATAACCAACGCCGAACTTCAAGCGGCGACGAGTGGTGTAGCATCAAATCTATCAGCATTAGGAAATAAGCAAGATGAATTAACGGCGAGTAATCTTTTAAATCCCAATTTTATAGAGGGGGAAAATGACGAAGACCCCGTAACAATAACACCGCAAGAGTTTGGTGCTTTGACTGGCTTTGATAGTGATGGCGGGACAACGATACAATCGGCAATAGATAGTAAAGCAAAATTATATGATGTATCTGCTCCTCTCGTGAAAACAACAAGAGAGGTAATATCGTTTGGTGAAAATCCCATATTATTATCAATAAATAATACGAGTTCAGTCACAGATGGTTCAACGGATTTAATAACAAGTGGTGGAGTATTTACGGGGTTGGCGGGGAAGCAAGATATAATAAGTTCGGGGACGGAACTCCAAATAGAAGTGGATAGTAATGAAGTGTCGGCATTATTGGCGACATCTGCGGGTGCTACAAACTTTGGATTAATTACAGGTAATGTTTTAAATACTGAATTAAGTAGCAAACAAGATAATATCTCGGTAAGTAATGGAATACAAATATCGTCTAACAATTTAAGTTTGACTGGGACTTATGCTGGTAGTTTTACTATTACGGGAACAGATTTTAAAATATGGAATACTACACGGGGAGGGAGTGGAACGAGTGACGGACGAGCATTAGTTCATACAGGTTCGGGAACAAAAGCAACGAGCGTATTACGAATAAATTATAATAGTGATTATGAGGCGGGGACAAAAATAGATAGTATTACTGGAATAAAAACAGACCCCGACAG
>Ga0181369_1000616_pt1 | contig 9980 bp, 14 predicted proteins | sample LowvirmetaG_8_FD_130088 | JGI IMG/M metagenome (GOLD analysis project Ga0181369, IMG submission 130088) | Marine viral communities from the Subarctic Pacific Ocean - Lowphox_04 viral metaG | ecosystem: Environmental > Aquatic > Marine > Oceanic | place: Subarctic Pacific Ocean | collected 2015-11-29 | reverse complement strand
TTCAGCATCATAACGCTTAGCAATTTGGTAACTACCATCCACACGAACATTAAAGGTAACGTAACTACCATTTGCAAATTGAGCTTTGATACGCTTAATATTGTGGTAATTTCTCCCGTAATTATCGTAATCATCAATTATAAAAATATCTGCTGATGGACATTTGGTTTTCAATTCGTTCATAGCAATATTAAACGCATTATTACGCTCGAGATTTGCTTTCATTTCATATTCAGCACGCTCACGTTGATCTTGTAATTTAGTAAGCATGGTAGCTGGTTTGATTTTACGGAAACTACCTGTCAAACTACTACATTCGAATTTATCACCTTCACGGTTGAAGTAATTGATATCATGATCAATAATTTTATCTAATTCCTTATTGTAACGTTTACTCAATAAAGCAATACCACCTTTAGTACTAATATAAGTAACATCCTTAGCAATAAAATCATTATTGCTCCAAGTACTACCTAACTGAACTTCATCAGCTTCAACTACTACTGTCTCAAATGCATTTTTGAAATCAACACCTTGTTTAAAACCAGCATCAACTAGCATCTTTTGAACCAAACGATTCTCTTCAAATTGACGTGTTGCATTTTTTTCCTTGTTAGCAATGAAATCTTTAATCATTTGCTCTTGCTCTTGAGTCAAAATAACTCCTTCAAATAAATCTAACTGCTTTTCCATAACTCTTATTTTAATTTTGGGCTCTCACCTCATTTACCCTGTAAATATACGAACTATTCTTCAGGTAACCACATATTTCGTGATTTTCCTTTGCGGGTATATTTCTTTTTATTACGATAGATATTAGGACGAGTAGCCATTTTGATCTCTTCCTGTGTTACTATTATTTTCTCTATCTTTTTCATGGATATAAATATAAGAAAGCCCTCTCGGGCTTCCAAATATTTAATTAAGTAATCTTTGTTTTTTTGAATTTAATTCTATAGTAAGAGAAATACACATTGAATCAACATAATAAGGATCAGTTTCTACTAGATAGACAAAATCATCATCAGTCATCATTTGAATGAGCTGGAGGGTGGTATAGCTATTTACCATAGTCACTAAAAGTGGGTGTTCTTGGTTTTTGTTTCTTTTTGCGGAATGATGGGTATTTTACTTTAGCCCATTCATGCCATTCAATAAAGGATTGATAACGTTGTTTTGCACTTGTTTTACTCATTTGTTTTTATTTGTTTAATTGCTTTTACTATTCGAGCGCAACCTTCATAATCTTCATTGCGTTCATGGATTTCTAAATTTTGTTCTAAGGTACTAAGCATATCGTTTCTATCCAAAGTAATATCAAAAATATTATCATCTTCTTTAACGTGTACTTCTAGAATAGGGATAAAACGCTTTTTACTATTAAGATTTTTTAGAGCAACTTTTATAATAGCCCTAGATATTTCTAAATCTTGTTCTTGAAGCATTTCTTCAAATTCTTCTACTGTTTCAACTTTAATTACTTTAATCATTAAAATAAATCTAAAAATTTACCGTCTGTTTTTTTATTACGTAATTTATCTAATTTTTCTTGATCTTCTAACATTTTATCTGCTAGTTTTTCTAAATGTTTGGATTTTTGACTACTATAATCATTTACCAATTTATTATGTTTACGTTGTTTACGTGCTAATTTACTTTTACGTGGTTTCTTCATCACATATAAATATAAAAATAAAATTTGGAAAGATCAAGTTATTTTCTAGATACTAAGCTATAAGGATCATCATCTTCATTCTTATCATCCAACCCTAGTTTCTCTAGTTGCTCTAATTGATATGAATCTAATTCCCATTTAACTTCACTCTGGTAAGTTGGTACGTGGTCTTCTATTCCTTTAATTTGTTTATCTGTGAAAATATCTCCTACCTGGAGGAAATAATGGTTGTAGCAAAGTAATTCTATATTTTCCTTACGGTAGTTTTTCTTATTTTTGTCCTTAAAATTGAGGAGTAACGGGATTTTATAATCGTTCACCCTACGTTCATGGAACCCACACACCGCACATTCTTCCTTCAAGTACCCCTCGGTAATTAACCTATACTTTAATTTATCAGGGGAAAATGAAGATGCATCTATTCTACCTTCAATTATATCTAGTAAAGCAGGCTCAGGACCATTTGCCCTTAAAAACTTAGGAATACCCTTACCAGATTGATTTAGATGTTGTTCAAATAGATTTGAATACCCTTCTTCAGTGGCATCATAATTTTTAGCCCATTTTTTATAATGAATATAAGAAACATTAAGATATCTAGAGGCGGCCTTATTACTTAGGGTTTGTGACATTGCCGCCAATATTTGTTCTTTTGAAAGTGGTTTAGCACTAGGCATCTTATAATTTTTTTAAAAATTTCCAGAGATCTTTAGGGGTTTTTAAAGTATGGGTTTTACCATCCTCAGTCTCTAAATCTAATAATTCACCATCTTCAGCAAATCTATCTAAAATCCACCACCAAATCAAATCTGCTTTATCATAACCATATTTGGCTATAATTAAATTTTCAATTGCGTGGTAATGATATTGAGAAAATCCTAATAAATCAACCCCATAATCGTTATGTAATTCATGTTCGGAATACCAAATATGCTCTAGTGTCTCTATTGTATCAATAAATAGAGCTTCTTCACGTTCGGCTTCGGTTTTAGGAGATATCTTTATATCTAGACCCTTACCAAATTTATTTTGTAGGGGTTTTTCCATTTATCTTAATTAATTCGTTCTGATATTCTTTCAATGAATTGATAGTGATTTTTAAATTACCTAACTCAAATTTACCTATTTGCCCACTATCTTTAATAATAGCATTTAGTTGTTGGATGATTTGGAAATCTTGTTGAGTGAAAGCATTCCCATCAACCTCAACTATAATATCTTGATATGCAAGACCATCATCGTTAAACCAAGGTTCTAAAGCCTCTGTTAATTCGGGATTTGTATTATTAATAATAACACCTTTTTTATATACTGGGGTAATAATGGGGTGTTGGTTTTGGTCATTTTGGATCCAACTTCCCCATTTACGAATATAATACTCTCTAGCTTTTTTTTCTGCTATTTCAAAATAATTATCATTTATCCCTACTTGTTCATTCCATCTATGACCTCTACAAGTTAAATGATATACAAAAGCATCTCTACTTTGAATTAATTCATATCCAGCTAAAATCCATCTTTGAAATATATCACTATCTTCATAGGGGAAAGGTGCAAATCCTGAGTCATGTCCTCCTATGGCTTGGAAATCATCTTTATAGATAACCCAAGGGGCAAACATACCTTTTGTAGTTTGATCTTTATATTCATTTTGGGCTTCTAAAACAAATTCTTCAAAGGCTTCAATATTAAGATCATTAAAATCCATCCCAAAATTACGAACAATTTTTTCTTTACCTTCAGGGTGTAGAGGGGGTTCAATACGAGTAGCACAAACTACTTTACCACGTTCTAGATGTTTTAAGACATTTTCAATATAATTAGGTCCTAAAATCATATCAGCATGCATTATACCTACAATTTCATTTGTAGCCATATCAATACCTTTATCATATAGGATAGTATGACCTACTCTTTCTTCACTTCTATATTTAATTACAAACTTATCTTCTAATTCATCTAACCAGGTTTTAGTATCATCAGTTGAGCCATCATCTAATAATACTAATTCAAGGTTAGGATAAAATTTACGCACTGAAGTATAAGCGTTCTTAATATGTTTAAGATTATTGTATGTGGGTATTACTAATGTAACATTCATAATAATTTATTTTTTCATTATAGTTAACCCCCAAATAACATTTGGAGTAAATGTTGAATAAAACGAGTAATATTTAGGGTCGTTTATTGAAGAATCTACTTCTTCCCAATTAGTATAATCTTTAGAATGAAAGAAACGTTCATTATCTACTTTATACCCTAGGGAATCTATTTCTTGTTTAATAATACTTTGTCTTAAATGATCATATCCCCTTAAAAAAGGTTCCCCAGTAGTCTCGTAATTCATATAAGGACCAGCTGGGAGTGTTATAATTAGTTTTGAAGATGAATCTTTCAATAACTCACAAGCTTTATTTATACCTAAAAGGTCATGGTTCCACTTACAAGTATCATCTTTAGCTAACCCATTTGCCATTCTATCCCCAGCAAACCAAAAACCAAAATGTTCAAATACTGAGATTGAGATGATATAGTCAAACTTTAATGAAGAATCAAATTGTATAAAATCCTCTACTATGTGATTCCAATTAGTATTTTGTCTTAACCAACACCCTTGGGGAGAAGGATTTATATCTGTGGTAACCACATTAGTAAAACCCAATTCATTTACGGTTTCACTTACTCCCTCTATACCTCCCGTTCTTTCCCCTATAATTAATACTGATTTAGTGTTATCTTGTAGTTGGGAAGAGAAGTAAGGTACTTCTACTAATTTTGTTCCTTTTAATTCAATCATTGTAGTCCTTTTATCATTCCGTATTCATCAAAGGTTGGGGGTGAACCCCACTTAGATACCCATTTTTGGATATTTGCTTGTTCAGCTTTCATTTGTCTTTCAGAACTTCTACCATCGTTTTCTTCCAATCGATGTGAACCTCTAGCCCCAAAATGCCAAACTAATGATGTAGTTGGTAAGATGAATCTAAATCCATTTTGTAACATTCTTAGGAATAAATCCATATCATCATAAGATGCAGGTGCAAATAATGGGTCATTCCCACCAATTTCATCCCAATGTTCTTTTTTAATTAACCCACTTACACCTTCACCTTTTGGGATTTCAAAATCGTTCATTTCAGTAAAATCTTTAGAAAATTTATCAAATGCCTCTGAATTAAAATCATGGTAATATGCCCCAAATACTTCTTTAGGGACTACAACAGTACCTGGTCTGCTTTGTGAGTTAGGAAACATCTGAGGTTCTATTCTATGTGAATTTACCCATAGTTTCTCATTTGGGTATTTACTGTAAGTATCCATTAGGGCTTTATCCCAATTTGGGGTTACATAGAAATCTGAATGCAAAAACATAATATACTCAGTTTTTACTTTATCAGCACAAAAGTTCATACCACCACCAATACCAATAGGTGATTCATTTTTATCTATATAATATTCTAAGTTATACCTTTCAGCATTCTCTTTTAACCACTCATCAGTCCCATCATCACAATTTTCAGCATGAATAATAAAGGGTGCGTTGGTAAAAAAACTATTAGTTCTAACTGAATCGATTGCTAATTTAAGATAGGGTAAGTTGTTGTAAGTACTAATACAAAAAGTCATTGGGTTTGATTTTATTAATGACTCATCCCATTCCGCTTTTAACAACTCCGGGTCAATAAATCGTAAATCGTTAGCCCCATCTCCATATATAATTTGAGTTAATGTGTATTTATTTACAAATTTTCGTTTAACCAAGCAGCTAAGGTCTATTATTTTAAAATCATTAAAATCATTGCTCATTAATATGTTATTGGGTGCAACATCATCGAATGATACTCCCAATTCACTAGATATTTTAGCATGTTTAGTTATTACTCTATCGTAAAATGTATATGCTTTTTGTTTATCTTTGAAATAATTATAAAATTTAGATTGTAAAGTTTGAGCATATTCTAATGGATAAAAGTTGTTAGCTGATTTGATTATTAATGGGTACCATTCTGGTAGGTATTCAGTTATTATTAACTTGTCAGATATTTTAAAAGTCTTAACAATATTATTCTCAGGTGTTTGGGTATAATCAATAATTTTCTTAATCAAGATTTCATCCGAGATAATTTTATCATCTACCCATGGTGTATGTTTTTTAATTACGAAAAAATCTAATAAACTATCTCCAACTTTACAATTTTGCCAAATCTCATAAGTTCGTGTTGGTTTGTCCAAATGTGTAGACTTAATAATTTGTATTGTTTCTGGGTGTATTTCTACTTGACCTATATCTTTTAGGTGGATTAGTTGTTTATTCATTATCTTCTACTTTTATTTTCCCGTCGATTACAATATAATCTTCGTTGAAGTTAAATGTGTGAGTTCCTATAAGATCTGGATGCCAATCTGGGTTAATTTTACCTATAATGGTTTCACCATATTTACCATCATGGAGTTCTATAGCTTTGAATACTAATCCATAACCATATAATTTTGTGCAATCCTGTACTGGGCGAATGATTTGGTTTTGAAAATGAAATATCTGCCCAGCTGGGCGGGAGTGAGGTATGTTGTCAACACCGAGTACTTTCCAATCACCTAAAAGACTATCTGAATGCATTACAAGTAGACTGTTATCTAGGTCAGCACCGTACGTTGTAAATAACCAATATTTGTTATTAAGTTTAACAATATCAATATCTGAGGTTCTTATATTACTAACAATGGTTTTTACAGGTACCCATTCGTTTGGAAAACTCAAAGATTTATACAGCACAACTTCACCCGTATCACCTCTTTCGGGTATCATATAAAACTCATCACCTTCTTTAAAAATATTCGGAAATGATAAGTGAAAAGGTTCCTCTAACGCTAGTATAGGTTTTGTTATTGTTAAATCTTCATTAATAATGCTGTAGGATATTACTCCTTTTTTATAATCATAATCTTCGTAAAAAAGATAATTAACTCCATCATATTTTACAACAAAAGGATCTGCGTAATACCTTCCTCGAGGAGATTGTATTTCTGCAAAAGAAGACAAATCAAATAAATCATCACTCTTCTTCTTTATTGCTATAAACCATTTATTCTTCATAGTTCTTTTTTAATAAAAACTCCTAGCCCCTCATTACTGTAATTACCTGAGAAATTATTGTAGGTGTTGGGGGTTAATATTCTAGAATAGCCGTAAATATCTTGAGTATTGAAATCGTGAGCTGTGATTATATTAACTTTATCAAATAGTAGATTCACTATATCTCCTCTCAAGTGTATTCCCGCATCAACAAAAGCCATGTCATACTCAGAAACATTCAAGGTTTCTATTAAATTTGATAATTCTGTAATATAATTAGTATTTGATGGGGAGCCACCCCGAACTACTCCTCTATTACCTTTTCCAGTTACATCATACTCAGCATCAATCACGTACGATTGGACTTGATATTTTACAGCACTCCAATTGTTGTAATTTTTGAATTGATTTATACTATAATCTACCCATTCATCTGTGCTTATTTTTAGAAATTCTGCTAAATTATAATCAGCTGTATATAGTTCAACGGATGTGACTTTTCCTGTACAGTTTTCTAAAAAAACATTGGTACCTTCTCCAACCCCAAATTCTATAACTGAGTTAATATTGTATTGCTTAATAATATCCTGGTGGTCATGAAAGTGGTCGATGGTATTCTCCCTATTAAAGGTGGTGTAAGTTATTTGATTATTCATTTTTTGTTTTTTATTTTAAAATTAATCTTCTTTGATTATTACTTTTATCTACTATATAGGGTAATTCTTGATCAGGATTTTCTTTAACATTTTTTGGAACATACAACCATTTATACGCCATCTTGTCTTTATATTGTTCTCTGTTTTTAATTAAATCAACCCAAGTACCTCTATTACCAGCTCCAAAATCCACCCAATCAACTTGACTATTATTTATGTAGTTTTTAATTAAGTTAAACCACATATACTTAGCTAGGTATCTTTTATTTGAAGAATCTTTATCGTAAAGAGGAGGATGACAATAAACATATTTATCAAATCTTTCTACAAAATGAATAGATAATACTGTGTTATCTGATTTAGTAAATGAAGCGAATAAATCTAATACCCCAATGCTAGCTAGATAGTGTATATGTTTTGCAGAGAAACCCCACCTTCTACATTCACCTCTTATTAACTGATTTTCCCATAAATTCATAAAAAAAACAACCAAATTAGGATCATATGATATTTGTTGATAATTTAAATCTTGATTATGTTTAACAGAATATTTATAATTTTTCTTTCCTGTTGTTGCTAAAGTTTTTATATAATCTTCAAAAGTAGGAACATTAACATTAATAAGAAATGGAGTTTCATACATTATTTTTATTTATTATAAAGTTTTTGCAAAGAATCTGAACATCCTTGGGCTAAAGATAAAAAATCCCTAACTGTAAAATCCATTCTAAGGTTTTTATAGTGGATATGTATGGATTCACCTATATTATCTTCAATATCTAACCTATCATTCATAATACTATTAATTTTATCAGATGATAAAGTTATCATACCAGCATTTACATTCATATGATCCCCTAAACTATATAAAAATTCTCCATCATCACACCCCATGTAACCATATCTTTCTAGGTCTTTTTTGATTGCTGTTGGTTTATGCCCACATCCTGCATAATGCATCATATATATATCTTGAATTTTATCAACTTGGCCATCTTTTAAAGATTTTCCTCTATAACCATCTGCCCAAACTCTAGTATAGTGCCATCTTCCGGGCATTTCTTTAGGTTTTAAATCTGATTTAGCTATTGCCCAATTCATATGACCCATTTCGCCTTGCCATTGTCCTACAACATAAGGAGGTTTCCACCATTCCATCATTTTAATTAACTGTTTTCTATCAGCTAAAATAATTCCAGAACTCCAATAATATTCAAATAAATTTTCTATACCAGACATGTCTAATTGGTTTTGATTTTGACACATCCAATTATACCAAATATCATAAGTATTTCCATAGCGCAAATATATATCCCCTTTAGGGAATTCTTTAAACATATCAGGGGTATTTTTATGAATAATAACATCAGCATCCATGTATAAAAACCTTTCATGGTCTGATTGTAAGAAATGTTCAATTGCTGAAATTAAATTAAAATGTCCTGTAGGATATTCAGGTTTAAATACTTCTTCTTTTAAGACATAATATTCAGCACCTATGGATTCTGCATAATGTTTTTGGGAAGGAGTGCAATACTCAGCATATTCCTCAGATTCTTTACCTACTACTATAGTATATATTGCGTTTTTTTTCATTTTAATAATCTTTAAATGTTATATAGGATTCAAATAAATTTTTAACATCTTTATCTAAAATTTTATTAAAAATCATATCACTAGCTTTATAAAAAACTAAATTTAATAATTGTTTAACTTGGGTAGGATTAATATTATCTACTAACTCTAAAATTTTCTTTTCATACCTTTCTGTTGTTTTGTTTTTATCAAAAATACAATGGCATACTAAATGAACAATTTCATCATTAGGATTTGGAATATATTTAAAGACTGTATTAATTGGTTTTTTGTTATTTAATATTTTATCTGTTAATTTATTATCAATATTAATAAAAATATTTCTATTTGCTATACTTCTGTAATATAATCCGGTTGTTACATCAAAATGCACGTCTAATTGATTGTGTTTAAAATGGATATGCGGTTGAGCTCCATACATGCATGGACCATTATCCTGGTATATATCATATTTAAACTCTGATAATTTTTTTGTTAAATCTTGAATAAAGATTAAAGGGATTAGTAAATCTATATCATTTTCCATTGAAGATTCTTTTGGAATTAAATCATAATTTCTAAGAGTAACAAATCTACCATTTGTTATTTCTTCTATGGAATCAAATGTTTTGGCTATTAGTGCTTCTTTAGTCATATTTTTTATATTCTATCATTTTATTTGCACTATTAACTACATTAGTTGCAAATTTTAAAAACTCATCAGGATTCATTTCTATTCTAAATGAATTATTTTGAATGTGAATAATAGGACCATCGTTTAATTCAATTTTAAAATATTCACATTTTTGATCCTTAAATTCTACTTTTGCTAATTGTTCTGTAATTATTCCCATTGTTATAAAGTATTATAATAATCATTTTGTTTTTCTTGACGCTCAATAGTTTTTGTATGTTGGAGCGCCCATTCTTCTTCTAAAGGTAATATAGAATGTGTGTTATATCCAGTTATTTTTTCATGAACTTTACCTTCCCATTTAAT
>Ga0181369_1000615_pt1 | contig 9980 bp, 14 predicted proteins | sample LowvirmetaG_8_FD_130088 | JGI IMG/M metagenome (GOLD analysis project Ga0181369, IMG submission 130088) | Marine viral communities from the Subarctic Pacific Ocean - Lowphox_04 viral metaG | ecosystem: Environmental > Aquatic > Marine > Oceanic | place: Subarctic Pacific Ocean | collected 2015-11-29 | reverse complement strand
GAATGTTCTCTTGGTATTCGCCAAACTTCTGCCGATTAGCTCCATGCCTTGTTTTGTTTATCCACAAGTCTTTAAGCTGATCTAGTATGGATTTCATAAAATTATCTTTTGCATATTCTTCGCAAACTTCTAAACAAGACTCTATGTAACATTGCCTTTTGTAATAAGAAGCAGATCTCAGCAAAGCTATTCGCATATCTTGAGCAATGTCTTCTTGACCATCAGTATGATTATTTTTTGAATTTTTCTTAAGCAGTTGCCATGCCTGATATTCGCACAATTCGCCAAATTTTTCTTCTAAATTTGCATACTCCTTTTCTGTGACTGGAAACTTGTTGACAATTTCTTTCATTTAAATGACCTCATTGATATTAGATAGATTGTTTAACTTTTTACCATATTTGCAAGAAACTTTTAACTTTAAATTTGGAAACATTTCGTCATCTCTTTCTAAAATTAATTTAACATTTTCGTAAACATTTTTAATTTCTCTTTTATTACATGAAACAACATACCCATCATGGATATGAAACCTCAATTTCTCCTCTGTTGAAGATTCATGCAAATCTACAAGTTTTTTTAAACAAATCATATTAGAAGGGGATTGCACACAAAAATTTCTAATTTTGTAGAATTCATTTTCTGAAAATTTTCTACGTCTACCAAAAAAATCTATGGCAAAATTGTTGCTATCGACTCGTTGAGACTCAACCCAAGAAAAAGCAACGGGGAATGTATCGACCAACTTATATATCAATTTAGAGGCGTTTTTTTCACTCAGCCCAAGCTTTTTTGATAAACTTTTTGGACCTAATCCAAAAACAACAGGAAGAAAGATCTTTTTGCAAAGGCTTCTTTGAGACTCATCCGCATCGGTTTTCGTTAAATGCTCCCAAATAGCGCTGTAAAGGTCCCGATCTTCGGAAAGTATCTCAGATAGACCCTTATCTTTAGAAAGCCATTCAAGAACACTTACCTCCATATGCTTGTAATCAAACACCAAGAAAAAATCATCCGGATCTGGAAGTGATATATTCTCTTTATCTTCATCAGACATGCTATGAGGCATGTAGCTATTGTTCGATAATTTTAAAGTTTTCATCCTGCCATTTGCTTGGCCTTCAAGCTCGTAATAACAATTTGAAAAACTCTTAGTTTTTAAATTTACTAACGGATTCGTTTCTATGTCAGGAATAACTCTTTCAATTAAAGGCGTATATATTTTTTTATAAAATATTAAAAACTTATCCCAAGCATTGGTTTGTTTTAAATGATTTACAATTAATGCTGCGTCCTGTGTTCTTTTTGGTTTTTTTGAACCCAAAGAAAAATAAGAACATAAGATATAAAGATCATAAATATCAGTTTCAAAATTCAAATTCAAAGATGTTTTCTTTTTGAAGAAAGATATTAAATTTTTTAAATTCCAAGAATATAAATTACAATCTTTAAAATAATATGGAATACTAGCTGCTATCTCCTCTATAACTTTGGGATCAACTAGCTCAATGCATGACTTTTTACCATTAGACTGAATGATCAGGCTGGCTTTTTTGTCTGACGTCCAATCAACGTGAGCTTCCTCAAAATGAAAAAACACGTCCGACCCAACAGAATCTAATATTTCGGCAATATCTAACATGAATTTATAATATCAGATTGAGAGGGCTTTGATAACACTTGTTTTTTCACTTTTACTCGTTTTTTCTTTTTAGTGCTTTTGAATTTTCCAACCTTACCTTTATTTCTTTTTTTATAAATTGAATAAACAACATTTTTATTTATAGATTCTTTTTCTCCATAAAATAATTTAATTGCTTCAAACAAAGTAATGTCATACTTGGATGCCAACCTCTTTATATGTCGTCTATGTTTTTTGCTGTTCATTTTCTAATATATTTTATGTAATTGCATAGAAGGGCCTTTTCCCCGAGGACCTAATATCTTTTAGTGGAATTAATTAGTATTACATAGTTATTTATTAGCTATAGAGAACAGCTAATTTCACAACTCAACTAATCCCACTAAAAGATATTTTAATGTATCCTAAGTGATTCTCTTTAATCTTCTCTTTTTCAATTTCTTCAATTTAACTTACTGGTAATCTTTTTTTATGTCAGTTAAGAACGTTGTCCTTTTTAGACCATGACCCAAAACCCTATGATAGATCAACTACTATCTGGTTACATGGAAAAAACCTATCGGAAAAAAGATCTTTCTGTTAAATGATTCAGCCCCGAGTAACAGTTGCTTTTGACACAACCTGATAACATAAAATTACCGGCTTAGAAATACTGGGAGAGCTTTTAACCCCATTGTGTTCTAAATAGAACTGTGAAGATTAATTTTTCATTTACTCATTGTATGTTTTTGAAAGTTATCGTAAAATAGTACATGTAAGTTAAAAGTTAAAATTAGTTGGACGGATCATAACAACTTTTTTAGAAAAATCAAAGTTAAATGAACAATTTAGAAATTATTTTAAAATATGATATGGACGACATGGAAATTAAGGCTTATAAAATTTGTCTTATTTGGCAAAAACTATGTGCTGAAGTGTTTCCAAATGAGCGATTCCCTAGATTAAATTTAAATAAAGATCCAAGAAAAACAACTTTATTTAAATATGGATATAAATTAATTAGAGAAACAAAAGGCTTGCTTTCGGATGATAAAGAATATTACTTTTATGTTTTAGCTCAATTGCAAACTTTGAAACATCTCGAAGAGAATAATATCCATCCTTTGATTGAACCTCAAATACTTGTTGGCGAAAAAGCATGGAAAAGGTGGAAGAGATGGCATTGGATTTATAATCAAAGGTTAAAAGAAGTTAATACCTTTGAGCAAATGGATATTAGAGCAAGTTTCAATAAAATTAAAAATGAATTAAATTCTACTTATAGTTTTTTAGAAAAACATAAGCTTTTGGATATAAACCAAGCTCCTTTAGAAAGAATTAATGGATGGATTTATGACGGCAAAATTTCAAATTACTATGTTATTTTGTCTCCTCTTATGCGTAAAAATTCAGCGATTGAAAATCTGGATCTAGATTTATATCGTCCTTCGATTACCCCTGAAGTGGAAGAATATTTTAAAGAGAAATTTAAACATGAATATGAAAGATCATAAAATTTTTAAAGACGAAGATTCTCCTGCTCAACCTGAAAAAGAATCTTCTATAAAAAGCATTCGAATATTTCGCGATAAAAGAAACGCATGGCATTTTCATTGTCCAAAAGGAACTTTTGGATTAGCTCCTGCTCTAATCACTAGAAAAACTCTTTCTCCTACCATATGGGGTGCTGATAGAATAATAAAAAGCGTAACTGCTTTAAAAAAAATGGATCGTCCTGAAGATGGTTTTAACCTTTTGTTCTCTGATGAACTGTTCTTAAATTGTGATGCTCGTTTGGTTTTTGAAGAAAAATTTCACGATGGATGGATCTACAAAATAGAGCCGGAATATCTTGATTTCAATACAAAACAAAAGATTTTTGCTTGTCCTTATTTAAAATTATATTTTTCGGAACCTCCTGAAAATGTTTTTGTTAAATTAGAAAAGGAGAAATAAATGCGAGATTCTGGATTAACTGATAGCCAATATTTAAAATGTCAAAAAAACCTTTTAGACAAAAACAAACAAACAATTCAAAAAATTGAAAAAGAAATGGATCAAGCTTATCTTGAAAATAAATTTAAAAATGCAAAAAAAATTGTTAAAATTAATTTCTGGCAAAGGGTGAAAAATTCTATTTTAGGAAAAAAGTAGAATTTTCTTTATTTCTTTCAAAAAAACTATTGTACGACATTTGAATTTTGTTCTAAAATACTCCCATCACTTTGATATAGACAAACCGTTCGTATTTTCTTTCAAGGAAGTTACAAAATGAAATTCACTTCAAGAAGACTTTTTAATTTTTCTTTTATCTTGGCAACAATTTTCACATGTGTGAATTTTTCTTTATATCAAGCAAGACAAGTTAGTACTTATAAAAACTTGCTTGAAGTATCAGAAAAAAGAAATGAATTGAATTCTGACCAACTAAACGAACTGTTTTTAAATCAATTCAAGTCCCTAGAAAACAATGATGTTGTTCTTGCGAAAAACCAAGGAGTTTTAGAAGGCTTGTTAAAAACAATAAATCCAACTCAAGATGAAATGACTTCAAGTTATGGATCAATTTGGCATGACGGATACGAACAAGGTTTAGAACAAAACAAATGGGTCGCAACAGAGTCGTATGCTGAAGGTTATCATCTCGGAATTGATCATGCATTACGCGACATAGGAAGCGACCATCCTGCTTTTCGATATACATCGGAAAATGGCGATGAAGATAAGGTTGACATAGAAACAACAAAAGGATTAGTTAAAGCCAAATCTATCAATAGATCTTCCGAAGAAGAATTTGAATTGCAAATAAAGAAGTATATTGAAGAACAATTTCAAGATGTCGAAAAAACTTTAGGCGATGAAAATTAGAGAACGATGAAGTGGGAGAAGCTACAGACTTCCTGAAATTGGGTCGTCTGTAGCATTATTCCTTATCCATTTTATCATAATAGAAAATGTACTTTCGTTAGATCCAATAAAAGAACTACATCTTTGCAAAGCATAAAAATCAAAGATGGTATGCAAATCAGTTGTGTTTCTTTTTACTTTTGATTTGTCATATTTCCCTTCGAAGTTTTCTTCTCCTGACTCTATCTTCTTGTAAAAGATTATTTTATTTCCAAACAAATTAATCATCTTATCTTGAGTCTCTTTGTTATCTGTCGCTAAATAAATTTTCTTATCTGTTTCTTTTATTTTTTTTATTATATGTTGAATATCTTTAGGTTGAAACCTAGAGTTTTTATTTTCTTTCAAAAGAGCTGTTTTACAAGTTGTTCTTAAGTGAAGGCCTATTGAATTCTCAATTGCATTTTCTTTTATGAATTCTTGAATTTTAAATTTATATTCATTTTTTAATTCAAAATCTTTAAAAGATTTTTTGCAAATTTCAAATGATTTTTCATTTGTGTATTTTTTTGCCAAGAAAGAAAAAGGTTCATTTTCGTAGTCAAATTTTTCTATTTCATGAACACACATCATATGATTTTCTATGATGTTTAAACAACATGTTTTTTTAAAAAATTTACAAAAAGAAACGTTGTTGTGGTTGGTTATAGTCCAATACTGAGTTGCATTTTTTAATATGCTGTTTTTTAATGCATAGTTGAAAAATAGAGAATGTCTGAATTGATTAGCAAATCCATTTGTACTTTTTATCTTCATTTTTATAATTTTGATTGGAGAGAAAAGTTTCTTCTATATTTTTATTTTCGTAATTTTCTGATCTCACATTGTCGTTATGTGGATTGTGGTAAATGTAAAGTTGATCAAAAGGTATAAATTCTTTTTTCAAGCCATTGCTTTCTAATTTGGCATGAATGTCCGAGTCTTCCCATCCATAGCCTTCAAAATTCTCATTGTATCTTCCGAATCTTTCAAAAGTTTCTTTATAGATATATAAAAATCCATGAAGGTATCTTAAGAATCCAAGATTGTTATCAGCTTGCTCAAGCTTACAGTTTCCGATAATAAAATTATTTCTTCTTATTACTTTATTTATTATATTAAATATATTAAAATATGGATTTAAAACATAATCCACATCCATCTTCATTACCCTATCATTTTTTGCATTTAAAACCGCTAAATTGTTTGCCTTTGCAACATTATAATATTTTTGACCTTCTATTCTTATAACTTTTATTTTATTATTTGTTTTCTCAAGATACTTTAAATTATTCATAGAAGAATAATCTATGATTACAACTTCATCCACTTCATCAAAATTCAACCATGACTGAAGAGATACTTTGAGCATTTTCTCTCTATTCATGCACGCACACACAACAGAAATTTTGCTTGTTGGATCTACGTCTTCCTTTTCTTCTTGTATTGAAAAATGTTTTTTCATTTCTTCTAGGCTTTTAAAAAGACCGAGTTTTTTCCCATGAAGTTCATAGTGATAATAAAGTCTCTCTCGCTCAGTCACACTATTGTCTTTACAATACGGTTGGGCGAATTTATGTAAGTTTTCACTTAATTTTTTTGTGAATTTAATTACACTTCTTGAGTAAAATTCATGATCAAACTCTGAATCAACTTTATTGTTATCATAAAATTCTTTTATGTACTTTGGATTCATTATTCTTCAAATTCTCTTAATAATTCTTCCAAATCTTCGATAGAATTTATTCTTTCGTCTACATTGTCAATTGTTCTTGTATTTTTTTTATGATGATTTTTCATATGACAATGATGACAAATAATCTGACACTTTTTCATCTCTTCAATTAAAATATCAATGCTATATTTTTTGTTATAAAGCTTATACATTCCGCCAGCAGTAGATCTTTTTGAGTAGCCATTTTTACATATTTCGGCCTTTTCATGTCCCGGCAAATGGTCAAAACACAAATTAGACGGATGTTCATTGTATCCGCATTCTACACATCCTTGAGTTATTTTATAAATATCAACGCATCTATGCCTATATTCTAATACATCTTTTGATTTCATTAAATTTATATTAATTAAACGAACGCATTATATTTAACTTAATCTAGTTAGTTCAATGTTTAAAATGTATATTTTTTGCATAATTGAAATTGAACAATATTTGAAAATTGTTATAATCATTTCAAGGAATTAAAAAAATGAAAAAATTAGAACAAGAGTTTTATGGTTATGTTGAGTCTTCTGGAATAGAAGAACGACGTGGATTTCAACAATACGTCTTGAGTCTGAACACATGCTCAGGACGAGTGAACATGAAATACTGGAATGTGAATGAAAATAATCTTAAACCTAAATCTGATGATTTTGTAAAAATTATTCTTTTCAATTATGAAGAGGCACTAGAAGAACATAAGACATACAGCAGTATCTCTTTGGATTCGAGCATAAAGAACAAGCCTTTCCATGCGAACTGTGAAGTAGTTCGAAAAGAAGATGTTCCTGAAGATGTTTTAAAACTGATATTTAAAGACAGAAAAGAACAAGTCGAAAAAGCTAAAAAATTACTGATCGACGATTCATATTGGGTCAATAAAGATTATGGAAAATTTCTGGTATCAATAATATCAGAAAATAAAGATTTTGTAACATGTCCCGCAGCTAAGAAAAACCACCATGCTTTTAAAGGTGGCTTGTTGGTTCATACGGCAGAAGTGTTTTCTCATTGCATGGCAATTGCAAATTGCCAACACAATATTGACTTCTATTCAATGTCCATTGATACAGATGTCTTGTATTTAAGTGCTTGGCTTCATGACATTGGAAAGATAGAGCTTTACTCTATAAATAATGAAAATACAATTGAGTATGATAGAGATGGAGAAAGATATCAAAGTCACATTGTAAGAAGCAATAGCATATTTAACAGGTATGCTTATAACGAAAATTTAGATAGAGATTTTATCAACAAAGTAAGTCATTGCATATTGACTCACCAAGATAGAAAAGAGTGGAATTCTCCACAAGAGCCAGAAACTGTTGAAGGCATAATACTAGCGAAAAGTGATCACATGAGTTCTGAAATATCAAAAAGAGAGAATGGCGAAGTTTTGTTATCTCGTTGGTAGAGCTATTTTTTTAATTCTTCTAAATCATAGTAAGTTGTTTCTTCTATGGAATGTGAAAAATCTTTAAAAGATCCACCTAAGTGAGAAAGAGCTTGGCACATTTCAGAAAAACACAACTTTCCTGTTGGAGATTGAATGTGAACTATGTTCTTGTGTCCATAATAAAGTTCCATGCAAGTTCTATGTTCTACTGGTTGGTTGCACCACAAACAGGGAACAGGGTGTTTTACAAAAGAAGCATACATTAAACCAATCGCAATTGGTATTGAGAACCCTATCAAAAATGAACTTGTTTTAAATTTCACTTCTTCTTCCTAGATTTTTTAGCTTTATCCCAAAGATCTTTATCAGCCTTTCTAGCGCCTCCACTTCCTGTTATGAAGCTATTTACTCTTCCCATTGCCCACTGATCTTGAGCGACTCCCGGTCGATGGCCGGAATTCCAAGCAGCTTTTCCTCTGTTGTATACTTTTCTAAGTATCGACTTTGATATCCCTGTTTTTTTAGATTTGTTTTTTAAAGCCACATTTATATTGTCGCTTGCTTCGCAAAGATTTGCCTCATACATTTTTTCATAGGCTTTTGTAGCTGATGATTTTTTTGTCTTTATTCTTTTGCCATCTTTGTAATCGGCATCCCAATTTTTCTTATACGCGGAAGAACCAGAGAATTTTTTTATCTCTTTTTTCATTGCTTCTTTCGATCCGTATTCACCTTTTTCTTTTAATCCTTTTAAGTATTTTTTAGGAACTTTTCTTTCTTTTGCTTCTCTTATTTCGTACCATTCGCTAAATTTCATTGTTTTTATTTTTGTTTTATTTTTTTTCTTTTCTTTTTTACAATCCAAATTAGACAATGCGCCCTGAACTTGAAAATTTTTGTTTTCCAAATCTTTGCAGCTTACTATAGAACTAACAGATCCCACCATTTTAAATCCTTAAAATATACTTAAAGCATTAGAAATTGCCTTGCAAATTTCATCTGAACTTTGTTTTGGAGAAAAATATTCATCCCAATCAGATGGTTGCGGTTCCCACTTGTGACCTTTCATAGGCGAAGTTACTTCGTATCCCATGCATCTGATTAAACCTGTCTTTTCATCATAAGACATTTCTATTGCAAACATTTCGAGACGATTTCCCCCACCTTCTCCGGGAGCTTCTGCTCCCTGCCCTTTGCATTCAAATTGTATTATGTAATTTTTATCTTTAACTACTTCTCTTATTCCTGTGTATATGAAAATTTTAGGTATAACTTCAGGCTTGCAACATTTTCTAGAAAGCTTAATTGTTAGCTTTTCTAAATTTGAATATCCTGCTTTAGGAATTTCTATAGGTCCAATTTCATCTATTTTTTTATACAATATAGCAGCAAGGTTTTCGTCATCTCTAAAAGAAGCATCTTCTAGATTTACATATGGAATTATTTCTTTACAAATCCAACAATCTTTATTCTCAAGATCAGTTTGCTTTCCGGATATCATCGCTTTGCCAGAACCAGCGGGACTTAGTATTAATTTTAAAGAGCCAATTTCATCGCCCCAGTGTATTTCATTGACATATGGAATTTTGCCTTTTTTCCCATGGATTTTAGCATTTGCCAATTCGTCCATAACATGCGAGATATCAACTTGCATGATTGGATCTTGATTTTTTACGGCAAACGACGAGTCTTTTTCTTGCTCTTTTTCAAAGCCAAAAATATCTTGTCTTTTTTCCATCCATTCTTTAAATGTTCTCATGATACAGTATATATAAATGTGAATTTAATTAAAAACAAGGATATTTATGAAATTTTCTGTTTGGTTTGAACAAAAAAGCGAAGTTATAGAAGATGCAATACTAGGAACAATTTCTTCTAATTATGAAAATCTTGGGGATAGAGAAAAAAAATATCTTCTTCAAAGAAACACAGAAGAATTTAGTCGAAAGCTTAAGCAAGACCTGCTTGATTTAGGCGTAATTAAAAATATTAAGGAAAGAGACAGGTCTAGATACGAAACCATTGAAAATTCTATAGATAGAGGTATACTTATTTCTGATCTTATTCGAAAAATTATAGGAGATACTTTGGCTCCAAAAGCTAAAGAAGTTTAATGCAACTTGTTTTAATTCGACATGCGGAAAGTTTTAATAATATAGGCGAGACAGAAGATTTAGATAGCTCTTTGAGCAACAATGGATTTAATCAAATGCAAATTACTGCAAAATGGTTAAAAAACACTTTTTCTCAAGAGAATCCTTTTGAAGATTTTATTGGATACACATCTCCTTTGTTAAGGTGCTTGCAAACGGCAAGATCTATTTCGCACAACCTTAGTATAATTCCTTTTAGAGTTG
>Ga0181369_1000614_pt1 | contig 9998 bp, 1 predicted proteins | sample LowvirmetaG_8_FD_130088 | JGI IMG/M metagenome (GOLD analysis project Ga0181369, IMG submission 130088) | Marine viral communities from the Subarctic Pacific Ocean - Lowphox_04 viral metaG | ecosystem: Environmental > Aquatic > Marine > Oceanic | place: Subarctic Pacific Ocean | collected 2015-11-29 | reverse complement strand
ATAGGAACAACAATATCATTCTCAAATCCTGGAGCTGCAGTTACTTCAGTTTTTATTCAGACTAAAGCACTTTACTTACCGGGACATAATTTAAAAACTGGAGATCAATTAACATATTCTACAGGTATAGGAACTGTTAAAGGTTCTGGAATAATTGTACAAGATGAAACTAATGTTGGAGTTGGAACCACTCTTGCAGATGGTTCAAATTTATTTGTTGCAAAAATCAATGATGATTTAATTGGAATTGCAACTGTAAGAGTTGGTCTTGGAGCAACAGGAACATTTGTTGGACTTGAGAACCCTATTTCAAGTACATTATTCTTTAGAAATGTTGGAACTGGAGATACTCACAGTTTCAAAACAAACTATAGTGTAATTACTGGGGATATTAGAAGAAACTTGGTCACAGTTTCTACTGCAGGAACTCATGGATTAAGTTCACCTCATAATATTTTTGTTAATGTTAATCCACAAAATACAGGAATTGTAACTCTCACTTATAATGATTTTAATAGAAGATTAGTAATAAATCCTGTTGGATTTACTACCGCAGGAGTTAATACTGAAACTAATGCCATAACCATAAACTCTCATGGATTTAAAACAGGAGATAAAGTAATTCACACCTCAGAAGCATCTTCTGTTGGACTTTCTAATGATAGTTTTTATTATATTGTAAGAGTTGATAATAATAGAATTCAGTTATCAAATTCATATTTTGATTCAACTCAAACAAAACCAAATGTTATAGAAATAACTAGCGCATCTCTTGGCACAATTAATCCAATATCACCTCTAGTAAAACTTTATAGAAACTCTACAGTAACATTTGATTTATCAGATCCATCACTCTCATATATTAGACAGGGAACAACTTATCCTGCATTTAAATTTGATTTATATGTAGATAAGAACTTTACTAAACAATGGGAAAAGTCTGAGGAAAGTAAAACATTTGATCTGTCTAGACAAGGAATTGTTGGGACATCTAATGCTAAAGCAGAATTGTTTGTTAATGAAAACACTCCAACAGAACTTTATTACAATTTAACTCCCATATATCAAGGTGATCTTCCTACAGAAAAAGCAAAAATTTATACTGATAATGAAATAATTTCTGGAAATACACTTCTATCTGGAGAAAGTCTTTATAATGGCAAACATACAATTACTGTAGGAACAACAACTACATTTACTTATTCTATAGAAAATACTCCTGAAAAATTATCTTACGATACAACATCATTAGTAACCTATGAAACTGATTGTACTCATACTTATGGTCCAATAGCAAAAATTGAATTTACAAATAATGGTACAAACTATTATTCACTACCTGGTATTACAACAGTAAACACTCTTGGAGGTAATGGTGCTATTTTAGAATCCAAGAGTTCAAAAATTGGTACTCTTAAGAAAGTTACTTTAGATAATATTGGATTTAATTTGCCATCAGATCCAACATTAAACCCAAGAGTTCTTTTACCTCAATCTATCAAAATAGATTCTTTAGCATCATTCAATAGTGTTGGAATTACTTCTTTTGGTAGGGGATTTTCAGTTCCTCCTAAACTAGTCGTACTAGATGGAAAAACTAAAAAAGAAGTAACTGATGTTGATTTAAAAGTTACTATTGGAAAATCTGAGGTACAGATTCTTAAAAATACTAATGGAATGAGTAATGTTGGTCCAACAATTATACCGACACAAAGTGGTGCTGGGGTTGGAATTGATTCTATCGTCTTTGATTCTTCCACAGAGACTGCTACTGCGTCCTTAGCAGTTGGGTTTAGTACCGTTAATGCATTTCCCTTTGCGATTGGAGATAGAGTCCTTGTAGAGGGAATCAGTGTAGGTGTAGGATCTACTGGAAAAGGATACAACTCTTCTGGATACGATTATAAGTTATTTGATGTAACAGGGATTACTGAAAATCTTGGTGGAATAGGAAGTGTTACTTATAGTATGTCTGGATTATTCAATAGTGGTGAGTCTCCAGGAACTTTTAATAGTGTCAATTCATCTGGTAAAATTCTTGCTTCAAAACATTTTCCAACTTTTGAAAGTACCTTAAAAACAAAAAACTTTACAAACGGCGAAACTATCATATCAGATTCTGCAACAGGAATTGTTCAAAATTGGGATCCCAAAATTACAACCCTAACAGTTTCTTCTAATGATAATTTTATTGTTAATGAAGTTATTAAAGGTTCTGATTCTAATGTCCAAGGAATTGCATCTTCAATTACATCTTTTGATTCGTTCATCGAATTTAAAGCATCTTCAAAGAATATACAGGGTTGGCAAGAAGACTTTGGAAAATTAAATTTTGAATTACAAAAACTTCAAGATAATTTTTATTATCAAAATTTCTCATATTCTTTGAAATCTAGAGTTGCATATGATGATTGGAATGAAGTTGTTTCTTCTCAAAATCATACCTTAGGATATAGAAAATTCTCTGACTATCAATTGGAGACAAGTAATCAAAATAGTATGTCTGTTGGACTTTCTACATTCGTCACAAATGTAGAAGTAGTTAACAATATTGATGGTTTTGCAAGTTTGAATTGTGTTTATGGATTTGATCTTGTAACAGAAAATAATCGTAACCAAAACTCAAAAATTGTATCTGATGAAATAATTTTCTCTAATAGAATTCTTACTGATTATTTTGAATCAGTTGGAAACAGAGTACTATCAATAGATGATATTGGTAGCCAGTTCAATAGTAATCCAAGACCAAATCCATTTAGTGTAGTCGATACTTTTAACCTAAATGATGTTAGATTTCAAAAATACATAACCTATGTAAGAGATAAACGATATAATGCACAAAGACAATTAATGATTGTTGATTTATTGCATGATGGATCTCGCGGATATTTAAATCAGTACGGTAGAGTTGAAACTCAATATGATCAAGGATCGTTTGATTTTGCAATATCTGGTTCTGATGCTCAATTACAATTCTATCCAACAAAGTCCGCAGTTAACGATTATGATTTAAGTATTTTTTCATATAATCTGAATGACAATTTCCTTGGAACTGGATCAACAAGTATTGGTGGAGTTGTAACAATCGAAACAAATAGTTCTCCAGTAACATCGGGAGTTACTACTACAATTGTTTCTGTAGGCAGTACTCATACCAGTGTTAAAGTTCTTGTCAATATAAATCCAGACTTAACTAAGAATGAAGAATTTGAAGCAGTAGAACTTAATATTGTTCATGATGGAACAAATATTGAGATGATGGAATATGGCAGATTGTCTACAAATCTTGGTACTTATAGTGCATCTGGACTTGGCACATATCATGCATATTTTAGTGGATCATCTTTAAATGTTGACTTTATACCAACATCTGTTGGCATTGCAACAACAGGAGTTATTAACACCATTCAAGTAGGACTTTCTGAAGATACAATTACTGGTATTGGAACAATTGATCTAACAAGATCAAGACTTGAAGCTAGAACTACTAGCATTTCTGCTTCAGGTACTCCTGGAATTAACACAGTAGCAGAATATCCAAATAATTATGACTCTGCATATTTTATAGCACAAGTTACAGATACCACTAACACATCTACTCAACTTTCAGAAATAATTGTTGTTGATGATTATGTAACTTCAACTGAAAGTTATCAAACTCATGACACTGAGTATGGTGTGATAGAAACTGCATCTGGACTAGGAACATTTGGTTCTAGAGTTTCTGCAGCAGGAACAGTTTCTTTAGTATTTACTCCCAATTCAAGTATTGATACTGTAGTTAATGTTTATATGAATGCTTTAACATTAAATGAAGATACTACAAAACCAAATCAAATTAATTTTAACAATGGATCAATTAATAGTGATATAGGATCTTATCAAGGTACAGATTCTGATATCAAGAGAGGGTTTGAAATTAATCACGAAAATCTTCCAATCTTTGAAAGATATTTTGAAGCAAATGATAGTGATGTAGTTAATATTACTAGTAATAGTATTAAAATTCCAAATCATTTCTATGTTAGTGGCGAAAAATTAAAATACATTCATGTAGGAACAGCAACATCTGCTATTGGTATTAAAACGACTAGTTTTGTTGGTGTTGCCAATACAACTTTCTTACCTGAAGAAAATATATTTGCCGTCAAAGTTGATGATAATATTATTAAAATTGCTTCTAGTGCCGAAAATGCACTTAAGCCTATCCCAGAGATAGTTGAACTTGAAAGTGTTGGTATTGGTACTTCTCACAGATTCATAGCAACTAATCAAAATGCAAAAGTTATTGTTGCTTTAGATAATGCTATCCAATCACCTGTAGTTTCTACATCTCAAACTACAACACTTGCTGATCAAATGTTAACAGTTGATAATATATTGACATTTAGTGGAATTACATCTTTCTTTGGATCTGATCTTATTCAAATTGGTGATGAGATTATGAAAATAGAAGGTATTGGTATTGGTAGCACAAATACTATAAGAGTTCGTAGAGAATGGATGGGTACAAGAATAGGAACTGCTGCTACTGGTGATTTAGTTACTAAAGTTTCTGGACAGTATAATATTGTAGATAATAAATTGAATTTTGTTGAGGCTCCATTTGGAAATACTCCTATAGGATCAACAACAAATCCACCAGATGAAAGAGATTGGATAGGTATTACTACATCATCTAGTTTCCAAGGAAGATCTTTTATGAGATCTGGTATTGTAAACACTGCAAACGAATCTTATCATAAAAATTATATTTTTGATAATATTTCTTCGGAATTCAATGCAACTAGAAATGAATTTGATCTTAAGCAAAATGGATCCAATGTATCTGGAATATCAACAGAAAATGCAATTATTCTTGTAAATGATGTATTCCAGTCTCCTGGATTAACAGATCAATATACTTTAAATGAACAATCTGGAATTACTTCTATTGCATTCCAAGGAACTGAGACAATTCCATTAGGCCCAGATGTGGGAATTTCCAGTTTCCCTAAAGGAGGAATTATTATTTCAGTAGGTTCAGATGCAGGTCTTGGTTATCAACCATTAGTGTCTGCTGGAGGAACTGCTATTGTATCTGGTCTTGGAACTATTTCTTCAATTAGTATAGGAAATAGTGGATCTGGATATCGTGTTGGCATTCAGACTATTGTGAATGTTGGAGTTGGAACATCTAGTGTAGGCACTGGAAATATTGAATTTATTGGAACTGCTGCTATAAGTGGTGGTCATATTGTTAGTGTTGCAATAACTAATCCTGGATCTGGATATACATCAACTAACCAACCTTTTGTAGTATTTGATGACCCACTAAGTTATTCTAATATGCCATTAGAATATAGTTCTTCTTCTACATTAGGATTTGGAACACATGCCACGGCAAATATTGTTGTTGGTCAAGGATCTAGTGTTATTGATTTTGAATTACAAAATACTGGTTATGGGTATGGTAACGGTGAAATTTTGACAGTTGCAATAGGAGGAACAACCGGAATTCCAACTACATCATCTTATTCTGGAAATGAATTCCAATTGACAATTGATAAAGTTCATATTGATTCATTCTCTGGTTGGTCATTAGGAACACTACAAGTTTTAGATAGAGTTGATAAATTTATTGATGGAGTAAGAAAAGACTTCCCACTAACAGTAGCAGGAGATATAGTTTCAATTGTTGCAGGTAAAGGATCTAAAATTAATGTTGAGGACGTATTACTTGTATTTGTCAATAATATACTCCAAGTTCCTAATGAAGGATATACATTCAGTGGAGGAAGCAGTATTAACTTTACTGAACCTTTAAAACTTGGTGATACGGTAAATATCCTTTTTTATAAAGGAAGCGGTGATTCTGATGTTATCTTTAGAAATGTTATTGAAACAGTGAAAAAAGGTGATAGTTTACAGATTAAGAGTGATAGATCAATTGGACAAGCATCATACCTTACTGAGGAAGAAAGAATTGTAGAGTTTGTTAAATCTACAAATACTGTCGATACCAATCCGTATGATGGTCCAGGAAATACTACTGATATTACTCTTGAAAGACCTGTTGATTGGTGTAGGCAAACTGAAGATGTCTTTATTAATCAAATTGGTGTTGGTAAAGATAGAGAATTATATGAACCAGTTATTAATCCTAGTGCATACCTTATCAAATCTGTAGGTGTTGGATCTACTGCAATTTATGTAGATAATTTAAGACCCATTTTTAACTCTCAAAATGAAAATGATACCAGTCTTGAGTTTCAAAATAAAATTAAATTTGTAAGACAAGAAACCAAGTCTGGTGCTGCAGCTACTGCAATTGTTTCTGGATTTGGTACGATTTCCTCTATTGTAATAACAGATAGTGGATCTGGATATGATTCTGCACCAATAGTTACCATTGGTAGCATATCTCAATCAGTTGGTTTAGGCACAACTGCGAATGCCACTGCAACCATAACAAATGGTGAAGTTACCTCTATTAATTTAACAAATGCGGGAACTGGATATACTACCAGCAGTCCTCCAAGTGTATTAATTGAATCTCATACATATTCTCAGGAAATATGTAGTGTTTCTTCTTATGTTGGTGATTCTGGAGTTATTGTTGGATTTGGAACCACAACAATTGGTGGAGTTAATGAGGTAATTGTAGATCTTCATATTCCATACGATTCTTTCCTTAGAAATACTGACTTAGTTGGAACTGCGATTACTTTAAGTTCTATATCTGTTAACGATTATTTTACTATCTTTAATTCAAATGCTAATGTCGCAGGAAATTCTTCATTTGGGACATTTGATACTGCATCCAATCAAATAGGATTCGCAACTCAATTTATTGACACCGTACATCAGGCAAAACGAGTTGAAGTTGTTTCTAGAAATGTTGGTGGAATTTCAACAAATGTTTTGAGAGTCAATTCTGCTGTAACTGGTATTGGCACTATTAACTTTAGTGTTGATACAATTACTATGGATGATACAACAATAACGATGGATGCACTTGGAAGTTCTCTCGTATATTCTGGTGGAATAACAACTTCAAATTACTTTGGAGAGTTCTCTTGGGGTAAAATTAATCTTGACGCAAGATCAAAGAATAATTCTTATTCTTCATATACTTTAAAAGGAATTGTTGGAATTTCTACTTCCGATAGTTTGATACGAGATAACTCTCTAAAATTTAAGAATTACTTAGTATAAATATTTTTAAACCCAAAGAATATGGCAAGACAGGGAATAGGAACGGGTTCGTCTCCAAATGATGGCACAGGTGATAATTTAAGAGCCGCTGGTGGAAAGATTAATGATAATTTTACAGAAGTATATAATTACTTTGGAGATGGCAATAATTTAAGTTTTAGTGGAGGTGTATGGGATACTGTTAGTACCGGTATTAACACTCTTTCTAGTGTTGGTATTGGAACTACTAATCCTAGATTTACTCTTGAAGTAGGTGCTGTAGGTGCTTCTGGAACTTCTTTATATGTTAATGGTGATGCTAGAGTTACTGGAATATTAACAGTTGGATCTAGTTCTATTTCTTTAAATGGATTTACGAATGAAATTACAGTTGGTGCAGGAATTACTATAAGTGGTAATACAGGAATAATTTCCGCTACTCAAGTAAATATTGGAGGAGAAACTTTAACAGGAGCAGGTGTTACTTCACTGGTTGCTGGTTCAAATATTTCTTTATCTGGAAACACTGGACAAGTAACAATTAGTTCTTCTGGTGGTGGTGGCGGTGGTGGTGTTACAGTTCAAGATGAGGGTAGTGCTTTATCTACTGTTGCTACAACTTTAAATTTTGTTGGTTCTGGTGTTGTTGCATCAGGAACAGGTGCCACTAAAACTATTACCGTAAGTGGCGGTGGTAGTGGTATTACGACTGCAAATATAAATGCTGATACCTTAAGTGTTTCTGGTGTTTCTACATTCTCTGGTAATATTAATTTAAATGCGGCAAATGTTGTACTTGGGTTGAGTGGTGGATCTAGTGATGATAGATTAAAGTTCCATAATTCTGAAATTTATCAAGATACTAGTAGTTTCAAAATTATTAGTAACACTGGTGGAATTGTTCTCAGAGGAGGTGGTACAAGCTCTTGGTCAAATGCATCAGGGGCTGAGGATTATATAGTTGCTACTGAAAATGGTTCTGTAAGTCTTTATTATGATAACTCCAAGAAACTTGAAACCATTGGTACTGGTGTTACTGTTACTGGGGATACTTTTACAAATCAGTTAAATGTTTCTGGTGTTTCTACATTCTCTGGTACTTCTTTATTCTCTGGTAATGTTGATGTAAATGCACATGTTTCATTCAAAGCAAGTGGTGGAAATAGTTCACTGTTCATGTATGATGAGAATGCAATTAATCTTGGTAGTAGTAATGATGCAAGAATAATTTATAATAATACTGGAAATATTGTTAAATTTGAACGATCTGGAAGTGCTGGTGAGATAGAAATTGATGCTGCGCCAGTTACACTTAAACATTCTGATAATATAAAGTTACAAACCACCACTACTGGTATAAGTGTAGGTGCTGGTACATCTACCAACACTGTTAATACACCAGCTCTAACACTATCATACAATAATCCAACAGTTGTTGGTACAGCAGGAACCACTGGTCAAGTCAAACAAATTGGTGGTCAACCATATTACTATGATGGAACTACTTGGAGAGCACTATTCCTTGTAGGTGCTGCATCTACTGTCAATCAGGCAGATAGTGATTGGGATAATACGATGATTCGTATGAATTTCGATCAGGCAAACATTGGTGCTGCTACCAACTTAAAGGATGGACGAACCCCGTCAAATAGTTTAGTTGATTTAGTTTCATCACCAATAAAGTATGGATCAAAATCTGCAAGATTCCAAACTAATAATGGTGGTTTAAAGTTCGCACAGGATAATTCAGGATCTATATATTATCCTTTTGAAGGTGCTTGGACACTTGAAGGATGGTTCTACTTTGATTCTTCTACACTTCCAACAGAAACTAATATTACCGATTCTCCGATATTATTTGCAAATTGGCATCCAGTTACTAACGTTTCTAGAAACTGGAAGATTGGATATTATTTATCTAGTGGTACTATTTACAACTTCTATTGGCATAATAAAAATAGTTCCGCTACTGGATCTAATAAACCTGGAAATACCACCTCTGGATTCATGTTGCAGCAACTTGCCGCCACGCAATTTGCTGATAATGCATGGCATCATATCGCTATTGTGAGAGAACCTGAAAATGGTTCAATTCACTTCTATCTTGATGGTGATGAAAGTAACCTTACTGATAATAACGAATTAATTGATAATCAGATTTATGATACAACAACTCATTCTTTTGCGATTGGTGCCTATCAGCTGACCGGTGATACTGGTCAATTTGAAGGTAATATTGATGATATTAGAGTTTCTAAATCAGCAAGATATACATCCAATTTCACTCCACCGTCTTCAGCTCTTCCAATCACTGGTTCCACAACAACAGTTTATGAACCAGCTGATAGTAAGGTAGGTGAGATTTCTCTTGGTGGTTCACCAGCATGGACTGGAACTCCTGGAGTTACTGCTTCACAAGTGGCTGCTGGTCAATACAGAGCGACATTTGCTACAGCATACTCCAATGCCACAGATTATGTTATACAAACTAGTATGAATGATTATACACCTGCAACAACTCCTGTTGGTATAGGTGTTAGTAGATTTACTACACACGCCGATTTCTTTATTAATAGAGTGAGTGATGGTGCCGTTATAGACACAGGTAGTTTGGCAATTGATCTCTTCAAAAAGTAATCTTTTTCCAGGATAAATAAAGAAAAACTCTGTCCAAAATGGCTGCCATTATAACTGATCAGATTAGAATTTTAAATGCAGGTAATTTTATTGCTGGTGTATCAAATGCTGGCAATTCTTATTATTCTTTTATTGGATTGACTAATCCTGAAGATTACCAAGAAGATTGGGATTCTGATCCACCT
>Ga0181369_1000613_pt1 | contig 9999 bp, 12 predicted proteins | sample LowvirmetaG_8_FD_130088 | JGI IMG/M metagenome (GOLD analysis project Ga0181369, IMG submission 130088) | Marine viral communities from the Subarctic Pacific Ocean - Lowphox_04 viral metaG | ecosystem: Environmental > Aquatic > Marine > Oceanic | place: Subarctic Pacific Ocean | collected 2015-11-29 | reverse complement strand
CTCAAACGATATAGATTTCAATTGTGATAGTGCAGGAAATAATTCTTCATGTGCTACTGCTACTGCTTCAATAGTATGGGCAGGTAATTCAAATGATTTAGATATCGACATAGGTGAAACTGCTGATGCTGCAAATGCAACTGTAAGTATAACAGGTGCTTCAGGAAGTGACAGTAACGTTGTTGCTGCTACTATTGATGGTACCTCTGCTATATTAACGTTAACCGTAAATGGTGACACAAATAATTATTTAATTGATATAAATGGTGATGGTGATGTTAACGGACACACCTTAGTTCACAGCCATACTGGTTCAATCGCAGACGTAGATATCACACAAAGTGGTGTTTATGATAATATAATAAACTTGACAACTGTTGGTGACAACCATGATATTGACATATCACAAACTGACTAAGTGGACAATAATAATATTAATATTATTTTATGCTGGTCCTTCCTGGGCCAGCATAGGAAACGTTGACCAATTCGAAGGCAACGGTGTCGTAGATCGTAAAGACGGCGACAAAAATATTATCATAGAGCAAGAGTTAGAAGTAGAACAGTTTGATACTGTTAAAACAGGTAATGGTAAAGTAGGTATATTATTCATAGATGATACCAGAGTAGATGTTACACAACACAGCAAACTTATTATAGATGAATTTGTTTTTGATCCTAATACTAACACAGGTAAACTATCATTAAAAGCAGCACTTGGTACAGTTAGATATGCAAGTGGACAGATTGCAAAAAATTCAAGACAAGATGTAAAGATTACAACACCAACAGCAACAATAGGTGTTAGAGGTACAGATTTTTCTATGACAATAGATGAACTAGGAGGTTCTACTATTATACTACTTCCTTCTTGTGATGTCAAGGGTAATTGTTTTGTAGGTGAGATTAGTGTTGAAAGTGCCGCCGGTCAAGTAATACTTAATCAGGCATTTCAGGCAACCCAAGTGACTGTGCCAGAGACACCACCAACTCCACCTGTTAAGTTAGACTTAGAATTAGATATGATAAACAATATGCTTATTATATCTAGACCAAAAGAAATAGAAGAAGAAAACTATGATAAGAAAATCAAAGAAGTTGCAGACGCATTAGATTTAGACTTTTTACAATTTGATGATTTAGAAGTTGATTATCTAGAGGAAGAAGAAAACTTATATGTCACAGGTTTAGATATTGACTTCCTAGAACAAAACTTTTTAGCAGATATTCTAGCACAAATCAACAAAGAATTAGCAAAGGCAATGAGATCAGAGTTTGATAAACAACAATCAACGGATGGTATATTCTTAGGAAAAAATCCTGAAACTGGTGTCATTATATTAGATGAAGATCCACAATGGGTATGGATTAGAGAAGACCCTTCAGGTGCATATATTGAATTAAGATTGGATAAAGAGTATGGATATATACTAAATATTGTACAAGGGGAGTTTGAAATGTATGACTTCCAATTACAAGGACAAGATAACCAGATTAATATAGAACAGTATCAATGAAGACATTTAGAGAATTTACAGAGGCACCAAGAATACCTAGAAAAAAAGGGCAACCTGCCGGCTCAGATAAGCATAGTGACTTATACACAGATGAGAATCCTAAAGGTACGATACAAGGTCTAGGTTTTAAAGATGTTGCAACAGCAAAGGCAAGTGTAAACAAGATTAAAAATTCAGGCAAATCACATGCACATAAAATACAAGCTGCAATTGCAATGGAACAAAGAGCGAAAGTTATGGGGAAGACAGCTGAAGCTGCAGTTTATAGAGCATATATCAATGCAATGAAAAAGAAAACAAAAGAAAAAAATGAAGAAACAGAACCCAATAGCGAAAGACCTACGAACATCTAAATATAGAAAAAGAGTAGTAAAGGATAAAACAAAGTATGATAGGAAAAATTCTAAAAGAAAGTTCACTACTGATATTTCTACTGACGTTCATTCTAGTAGTATCGACAACAACAGCAGAAGCAAATGATTTAGATTTAACAATAGATGATCTTACAGACGGTGGTAGTTTAGATATTGTACAAGACGGTCAAAATAATGATATTGATTTAGATATAGTAAGTATGGATGGATTTATTATAGATATAGATCAAGTAGGTAATGGCAATTCGCTTGATGTAGATGTTGATGGCAGAACATCTAATGGTTCATCTATGTATTTTAATCAAACAGGTAATAACAAATCTTATTCAAACACACTATGGTGTGGCCACTCTTTTTGTACCATAACAGTTAATCAAAATTAGTCAAAGGGTGCGACATTTTGGGCCAATTTTGCCCTTGACTTTTCTCTAAAATCGTATATACTAATAAGTATGAAACATAAAGAAAAATATGAAGTTGTGTATAAAACACATGACGGTGTATGGAATGAAATGCATTTCTACAATAGAAAAGACGCTGCTTTTTATAAAGACGCTCTTCTTAATAAATTCTCTTGTTCAGAGATTAAAATTTTTCACTATGATTTAGTGGATAAAATAGGTCAACCTAGATGTGTCTTTGACGCAGAGGGTTTAATCTCTTTAGAAACTGCCATTGAAGATGTCGAAAGGATATCTCCTCACATATTCTAATTCGCATAAATAATTATGTGAAATATATTAGTCATTGGACAACAGCGTTTATTACGCTGTTTATCTTAACATATATCGGGTTTCAAGATCCTGGTTTTAAAGAAACACTACGTCTAAAATCTTTTGATTATCTTCTTTCAAGTGAAGATAAAACACCTTCCCAAGACATTACCATTATTACAATAGATGAGGCAACCATAGAAAAATATGGTCAATGGCCTTTTCCTCGTGATATTCTAGCAGACTTAATTATCAAACTTAGACAAGCAGAAACAGGTATAATTGTTATGCCTATATTGTTTAGTGAAGAAGATAGATTTGGTCATGATGATTACTTTTGTGATGTGCTAGGATATGGCACAGTTATAGCACAGGTTGGTACAATACAAAAACGACAATCTAATCCAGTGCCAAGAGGTGTTGCAAAGATTGGAAATCCATTAGACTTTTTATATGAATGGCCAGGCATGGTTGGTCCATATCCTAAACTTGCAGAATGTACAGCAGGTGTAGGTGTAATTAATACAGCACCAGAGATAGATGGTGTGACTAGACGAGTGCCATTGTTAATGAAAATTGGTGATGAGATATATCCTAACATGTCAATTGAAACTATAAGAGTGGCAGTAGGTGATCCTTCATATCAAGTTAAAGCAGATCAAACAGGTGTGGTTGCAATGAGAGTGCCGGGTTATGATACAATCAATACAGACACAAATGCAAGAATATGGTTAAGATGGAATAAAGAATTTAAAACAATATCAGCTGCGAGTGATGACTTTTCAGAGGCGGCAGGTACAACAGTAATTATTGCCTTGACAGCAGAGGGAACATCTAGTATAGTAGCAACCCCATTAGGTGAACAATATGATTATGTAATAAGTGCTACCTCATTACAAACAATATTAGATGGCGAGACAATAAAACGATTTGATAATCTAATAGAATTATTGATTGCCTTTTTAGTAGGTCTTGTTATGATTATTCTAGTAAGATATACAGGATATGGAGTGATAGCAGGTGCTATTCTCTTTATGTCGTTAGGTCTACCAATACATGCAAACGTATTTTTTCAAGTAGGTCTAACATTAGTAGATATCACATGGATATTATTGACATTTATTATAGTAGCATTTCATAGTACATTCTTACGATTTATACTAGAATTTAAAGCCAAACAACAGATTAGAAAACAGTTTGAAAAGTATCTAGATCCACGACAAGTGGCGATACTTGTAAAGAATCCAGAGAAACTCAAATTAGGTGGTGACAGAAAAGAGATGTCTTTCTTGTTTATGGACATTGTAGGATTCACACCTATATCTGAATACTATAAGAACAATGATGATCCAGAAGGTCTTGTAGAAGTTATCAACGATTATCTTAATAGAATGAGTATTATTGTATTACGAAATGGTGGCACAATAGACAAATATATGGGTGATTGTATTATGGCATTTTGGAACGCACCACTTGATTGTGATAACCATGCAGAAATGGCTGTCAAAACAAGTATTGAGTGTGCAATAGAAACAGATAGAATTAAGAAAGAATTTAAAGAAAAAGGTTTGCCAGATATTAACATTGGTTCAGGTGTTAATACTGGGACATGTATTGTAGGTAATATGGGAAGTGAAATGAGACTAGATTATTCTGTAATAGGTGATGCTGTAAATCTAGCTGCAAGATTAGAAGCTGCAACTAGAAATTATAAAGATGATGATGGTAAAGTGGTACCTACTCTATACTCATCTTATACGAAAGAACAATTGGTTGATATTAAATCAATTGAAGTAGATAAGATTAAGGTGAAAGGTAAAGAAGAACTAATCACCATTTATAAACCAGAGGAGAACTCATATGACGTTATCAAGGCAAGTGGCAACAATGCTACGAACATATCAAAGGGAGAAAAAAATGAAACAGCTTAAGAAAATTACAAGACTAAGAAAATCGAGAAATTTAACAACTTTGACGAAAATGCCTAGATATCAGACGGCATGATGAAAAAAAGTATCGCTTAGCGATACACCAGCAAGGAAATTGATAGGGGGGGTGTATGATTGTACCCCCCTTTTTTTATGCTTTTTTGAAATTAATTTGCAAACGCAGCTTTTTGATAAGCTGACATTGTTGGATCGTTTGGTGTTGTCTCTTTACCAACTGATACAGTATTGCCTTGATTGTTTTGTTGAATTTGCTTATTATCTGAATTGATTATGACTACATTTTGTTTTTCTAACTGTGATTGTAATTCTTGTAACTCTGCTATTCTATTCATCAGTCTTTCTTTATCGCCACCTTCAGCTGCTTCTGCTACTGCTTCTAATTCTGCTATTCTTTGAGGTATACCTTCAATAGATAATCCTGGATTGTCCCTTCTCAACGTATCAATTTGTGCTTGACGAACAGCAATGGTATCTTCTTGATATTTTCTATTACCAGTAAAGTTAGGATCATCCAATTTTGCTTGTGCTTCATCTAATCTATCTTGTAAAAACCCTATTTGATTTTCTGTATTTCTATTTTGTCTAATTGTTTGCATTTGTGCTTCAACATCATCTGTGGTAAAGAAGTCAACAATCTTATCAAAATAAGGCACATTCTTTGTTAACCAGCCAAGTATATCAAAGTTAAATATTCTTCTAAACAAGTCAGTAATAGTGTCAATAGGGTTAAATATAATACTTAATATATCATCTAATATATCACTAAATCTAAATGAAGCAAGTGCTTCTTCAGCACCTGTGAAACCCATTTTACCAAGTACCCAACCTACTGCCCCTTTTACGAAGTCAAGTGGAGCACCAGCTAAACTATTAACTAAACCTTTTATACCACCTTCGAAACCTGCCATCAATTTGTTGAAAAAACCTTCTGGTGCTTCTTCACCTTCTTCTAAATCTGTGCCAAAGAAACCTTGATAGAAACCTTTTATTGTATCAACTAAACCTATAATAATTGTAAATGGTAAGAATAACCTACCTAATAATTTAAGAAACCCACCTGCCTTTGCTCCACCTGCACTAAAGAAATTAGTTACACTTGATATTACAGGTAGTTTAGCAAGAGGTGCCATTATACCTCTAATTGTTGTTGTTAACTTACCTAGTGGTGCGAATACTTTTTTTACATTAGATGATATTATCATAAACCCACCTCTAATACGAGTAAATCCAGCAGTAATTGCTGCTGTTGTTAAAGCTATAGTTTTGGTAAGAGGTGAAAGTGCTTTGGCTGCTCTAAGCTGAAATCCTGTTAATCTAGTTTTAAGACTGTTTAAAGTTTTTTGAATGATACCTGTTGATTTGACATTTGCGTCTTCAGCTGCTGTTGCCACTGTGGCTGTTGTTGCAGATACACCAGTTAGTGCTGCTTTAATTCTTGCAAGTCTTGAAACTGCTAGTGCGCCTAGTGGAGCAATACCTTTATAATCTTCTGGTTCAATGGCTGCATTATCATTAAAGTCTTTTAGATATTCAAAAACTTTTAAAACACTCTTGAAGAATAATGTAAGACCTTCTACTGTATAAGTAAGTATAAGTGTAGCAGTAGGCAAAAGTGCTTTACCTACATCAACTAATACAGTAAATAATTCTTTTATTGCTCCAAATAAATCTTTAACAGCCCCTCTAAAAGCTTCATTCTGTAATGATTTTAAAACTAATAATATACCACCGAAGAATATTACTACACCACCAACCAAGGCCTTAAGACCTTTAAAGGTTTTCATGAACATACCTTCTCCTAAGTCTTTACCTGATACTGGATCTTCTCCTTTATTTTCTGCTAATAATCTTGCTCTCTCTTGTTCATCAGCAATTTGACGTTGCATCATGATAGCATCAGATTGCATATCAACTGATTCTGAAAAGTCTTTACCTATATTCTGTAAACGAAATGCTAGATTCTTATTGACATTAGAAAGACTAATACGATTTTGTTCTCTACTCTCATCAATAGCCTCTCTATTTTCTTTTAATTGATCTATAACTCCTGCAAAATTCTCAGCCATAACTTACTACTTCTTTTTTCCTGAATATGCTTGTGACCCAAAGAACGCCGCAACAATACCTGCAACAGCAACAAAATATGTTGGTGCCATATCTCCAAGTATTCCACTTGCAGTTTCTAGTCCTGCAACAACTGATATAACTATGGCCATAGGATATAACAATAGACCTGCTAATGCAAACCATGTCATCTTACGTTGTGCGTCTCTCATGGCATCAGCATCTTCTAATTCTTTACGCTTAAATTCCATATACATCTTATGCTCTTCAGCACTTACTTTACCATCACCGTTTGTGTCTGCCGGGTGATGTTCTTTTTTAACTTCTTCAGCCATTATGCTCTCCTTGCATTTGCCTCTCTCTGTTTTCTATTCTCTTCCTTTATATGCTCATTTAATAAAGTCAGATATATTTCCCTTTCATATGGTATCATGTTTTCAATTTCAGTTAGCGACCAATGATGCAACTGTATCATTTTAAAATTCAAATCATAGTAAGTTTCTAAATTAATATGAGAGAGGCATATTAAAAAAAACTTTGCATACCTTCCAGTACAACTTTACCCTTCTTCTTAGTCTTAGGGTGTGTCAAAGTTACAGTATGCGATAACTTTGGCATTGATGCGAAAAACTCTTGTATCTTCGCAAACTGATTTTGTGTTAAGTTTTCAACAAATTCAGTCAATTCTTTTTTACTTAAATCTCTTGCTTCATAAGTCTCTACACCATCCATGATCTGATTGATGCAACTTACAGTAAGAGCTACAGCATCATCAGCTGTAAGTTTAGTATAGTTTCTATCTACAAATGTTTTCATTGTAGGATATTGCATAACTACACTAACTGTATCAGTAAGATCAAACTTATTAGTATGATTATCACCAACTTCTACTTCAACTTTCGTCAAGTCCACATCTGTGGGTACTTTAACTTTTTCATCACCAGGAAAAGCAAGATTTAGTTTTACTTTCTCACCAACTGATTTACTTCTTATCTTTAAAAACATATATTCTATGTCAAAAGAAGGCAGCCTCTCAATATCTACCTTATCAAATGTACATGCTTTTACTACATCACTTAATGCATTAAAAACTTCTTTTTGTTCACCTTCTTGGGATTGAAGTAATATCTTTTCTTCTCTAACCAAGAACGGTCTGTATTTCACTTTTTCGTCCGTGCTAGGGACATTCAACTCAAATGTTTGAGTATTCAACTTAGGTAAAGCCATAATATCTCCTTATAATTTAAAACGTAAATGGTGGAAATACTTTTCCGCCAAATACTTTACCAATTGGAATAGATCGTTTCAATTGATTGATAACGTTCCTTCCAGTTCTTCTTAATTCAGGTGGGAGACCACTGAATAGTCCTCCTCCTGCTTTTACTACACCAGATGATAGACCACCAACTTTTCCTGTGCTGTCTATATCTAGTCCGAAATTTAACCAATCTCTATATGCAAATGTGACTTCAATAGCAACATAACCATTTTGGTTTCCAGTATCATATTGTATCTGATTAATAGATGTTGGTAAACACTCTCTTAATCTTACTCCATATGTTTTACTGTCTCTATCATTTAAACCTTCAAATTGACCTAATTGAAATATATCAATAGGTGCAGTATATTCATTATAAAAATTAAACATACCTGTTTGATTATTGTAAACTGTATTTTGCCATAACTCAAAAAAGGTTCTCAATCTTAAAAACTTATCACCAATGAAAGTGGCAGTAATATCTGAATACTGAACCTGTGTAGGATATTTATATGGAGCTCCAGCAATACGATATGGACTTGTATTAATTGTTCTACCTGGCATAGTGACATTTGTACACAGTAAACTTACTGTTTCTGCTAAATCTTTATTGTAGGTTTTATTATCATTTGATCCTGGTGGGCCACCGGGAGAATCATCAAAGAATAATGGATCTACTGCTTTTTCTAACTCACCACCTGTTGGTAATGATATGTTAACTATGAAACGAGTATTACGAGCAACACCTTCACCTTTTGAAATTGCTGATCTAAAACGATTGATTGTCGTTTCAGGATTTGCTCTTTGTTTTAATCTAGGATCACCAGGTATATTATCATATTCTCTACCTCTTGGCAACCCTATTCTTATATCAAAGGGTCCTAATCTTTTACCGCCTCTAAATATTGCCATTTTATACTTTATGTTTCTTTCTGTTTTTTAAATGTGCTGCTTCTACATCATCTTTATTCTGTCCGTAGTATGGTACAGCATGTCCTACTTTACACATAAGACTATTAACACTTACACCATCACACCAAACATCACCAAGAATACGACCAAACTTTCCAGTCTCATCACCCTTGTATGTTTTGATTACAATACGAGAAGCACTTTTTAAATGTTCTTGTAAAAACTTTTTAGATAGAAGACCATATTTCTTTTCTTCTAAATCTCTTGTACGACTTTCTGGTGTATCAATACCATACAATCTTACTCTTTGTTTATACAGTATATCAAAGCCCATGTCAAGTATTACATCAATGGTATCACCATCAACTATCTTTATGACTTTGCTTACTCTATAACTAAAATCTGTTGGATCACCTAATTTATTCATTAAATCATTCCTCTACTATCACGCCATACTCTACTTGCACTTGCCTTTTTAAATTGTGCTACTGGCATAAAGATTGCAGGCGCATAATCATCTTCTTCCAGTTCTAAAAATCCACTTACGAATTGTTTTCTTAAATAATGTTTGATTGTTGGTTTAACTTCTCTTATGTTTTTTAGTTTACTATAATTACCTGTAAAGTTTCTCTTATCTAATGTTTCTAACAATTTCATTCTTAGTGGTATTGGTAGATAGTGAAAGTTAATACCTAGAAATCCACCTGCCGCTGCTTGTATTGGCATTACAAGTGGAAATGTATCGTAATAAGGCAACGTTGCTTTAAGTTTAGGATTGTATCTAAAGAAGTGTAGTTTGTTGAAACTAGGCGCCTTCTTAGTTTTACCATCACGCATAAGACGAGCTGCAGATATTCTGTTTGATAGGTCTGCTACTTTTTTCTTATACCAATTAATAGATAAATCTCTATCACCTGCTGTATTTCTTATTGTATCAAAGACTGAAGCCATATGACTATTTATCTCTAAATATTAGAATGAAAAGAATAAAACGTATATCAAATAGGATACTAGTACAAGGCAAATATAAACCACAGAATCCAGACAAATATAAAGGTGACCCGACAAACATTATATATCGTAGTTCTTGGGAATTGACTGTATTCAAATACTTAGACAGTAATCCTAACATATTGAAATGGGCAAGTGAAGAAATATTTGTACCATATAGACATCCACTTACAAACAGAATAAGCAGATACTTTCCAGACT
>Ga0181369_1000611_pt1 | contig 10006 bp, 12 predicted proteins | sample LowvirmetaG_8_FD_130088 | JGI IMG/M metagenome (GOLD analysis project Ga0181369, IMG submission 130088) | Marine viral communities from the Subarctic Pacific Ocean - Lowphox_04 viral metaG | ecosystem: Environmental > Aquatic > Marine > Oceanic | place: Subarctic Pacific Ocean | collected... | reverse complement strand
CTCTGTCTTGAGTAATTCTTTTAAAATACTCAGCACGGCTTTTTGCAATTTCTTCAGGTATCCTTCCCAACACAAGGCCAGCAACCCCGATCAAACCTGCGTAGTTTCCCTGAGCAATGACTGGATAAGAGTGATCACCTAATTGATTTTTAATCTCTTCGGCTCTCACAAATTCCCAACCTTCTCTCATTTTTTTAGATACATTTGCAGTATCCTGAAAACCCATACTCTCGGTTCTTATCCATCTATGACAAAAACCGTCTGGCGCAGGTGGTGCATCCAGAGATGATGGTGGCGTCCAAGGTTTAGTTCTAATTTCTTTCTTCTCCTCAGATGCGCGTGAAGTTCTATTTATTTTATCGCTCATTCTATACCTCCTTCACGAATTTAGCGTATTCTTCTAGTGGCACCCCTAATTTTTTGGCAATCGCCACCTGTGATTTGGTGAGTCTCACAGATCTACGTCCCTGCTGAGTTCTTCCAGCAGAAGCAACTTTTTGGACGGGTCTTCGTTGCTCTTGAATAGTAAAACGATGAGGGAAGTTATCCTTCATTCGCTTATCTATTTCATTATAATACTCATCACTTTCTACATCAATACCCATGCCCACTAGATCTTCGTGCACAGTCATCGCAGCGTTAGTCATGATTTTGTCGTTTCCAAACCAAGCGTTATCAGAAGCCCATTTTCTAGCTTTTCCACTAGGTTCACTCTGGGTTTCTTGTGTTCTTGGTTGTTCCTCTTTTGGAGCGTTTTTCTGCTCTTCAAGCTGTTTCAATCTAGCTTCTCTATCGGCCATTTTGATTCTAGCTTTTTCTTTTTCAACACTCAACTGAGTTAGCTCGTCGTTTGCCTCCATGATTTTATCTGAATCATTATTTTCAATAGCATCTTTAAGCTTTTTCTTAACTTGTTCTCTTTGAGCATCTACTCTTGCATCAAACTCTTTTAAATATTTTTCATCCGTAGAATCATATTTAACCTGAGTATCGTCATATTTTTTTTGTAAACCTTTAGCAAAATCTAAAGCAGCTTGTTCTCTTCTTTCAGCTTCTCTAAATCTTCTTGTAAGTTTATCAATTCTTTTTTTGACGGACTCAGAAACTTCAGTTAAGTCATCAGGTTCTTCGTTTTTTTCTAACTTAGTTTGTCTTTCGTTTTCGTATGTCTTATCTTCACTAGGTTGTTCTTCTGGGATTTCTTCTACAGCAACTTCTTCTTTTGATTTGTCTTTGCTGTGATCCGCATAACCTAAATCAACTTCACCAACATTTAAATCTGGTTCTTTTGATTTTTCTTCCTGTTTAGTTTCTTCAATCTGAACTTCTGTTTCTTTTACATCATCAAGATCAATATCAACTTCAGGGTTTTTATTTGCACTAGCCATGTTTCCTCCTTAATACAAATGCAGAATGTCTTCTGGTTTACTTATTGTTGCGATGATTTCATCATCGTTTAAAATACGGTGTTCACCATATTTTGTTTTAAATCTCGAACCTGCGTATCTACCGTAGATTACGAATTGACCCTTCTTACACCAAGGACCTTTTGGAAACTTTTCTTTATCTGCATAACAAAGATCTCCCATCTCAACGACAAGACCAACTACGGTTGTCATTTGGATAGTTTCGTTTGCTGTGTCAGTTAAAAGAATTCCACCTTTAGTTTTTTTAGGACCTGCATAAGGTCTTACTAAAAGTCTGTAGCCAACTGGTTTTGGTATTAGTTCAAGATATCTTTTAATACCCTCTGGATCTGTAGGTATAGCTGTTTCTTTCGAATCTGGTGCAGCCTCACCATTTTTTGTTTTGACACCAACTAAACCTGTGTCAGGTGTTACTATCGTCATCGATGTTCTCCTCATTTTTCTGCAGGTCTTTTAGATCCTGTAGCAACGCTTCTAGAGCATTGAGTTTCCCTCTAGAATACTGGAGTTTATCGATTGTGTCTACATGGTACACCAAATCCTCTTTGACTTGGTCTATTTGTTTTTTAATGTAATGTCTTACTGATTGTAGTGTATCTAAATCAAAGTTCATTAAGTTGTTATAACTAATCTATTTGTAGATTCAACTACTTCTTACCCTTGAAAATTTGAGTACCCTTTATCCCATAAACGCTCGCCACGACGAGGATCCACAAATTGGTAAACCAGCTCGGAAGCTGTGAGAAATATTCGAAGAAGAGCTTTACCTTGTCCATAGAAGTTGGATCATCACTCAGGACTGCCCAAGCCAGCACCAACACGGGGGCTGAGAGGATAATTAAAATAAATTCGTCCTTATAGTCTGATTGTCGAGCCTCAAGAAGTTTGCCCTGGTAAGCTTCTTCTCCTGCTGCCATCTTTTGAGCATGCATTAGTTGTGCATCTGACATTGCTTGTTTTGTCTTCTGACGGTTCGAGTAAATATGCGTTGCCGTCTTTGCAGCCATCCCTAATAGATTGAACCATGCCATAATATTGCTCCTGTCTTCGTTTACATAGATAAGGTAACATTAAATGCAATATTTTTAAACCCTTAAGCCCTGATACCTTCCATCTATACGAGGTTTTATAATGATTTTGGAAAGTTCGTACATAAACGTTACCTATATTGAAGTGTGTGTGAAACAAATCTACAACATCTTTGTCAGTCATTTCAACTGATACTTCTATTTTTCTTCTGATTTTTCCGTCTCTGTATAATCCTGCTTTAAAATTACCAAAGGTACCCTCACCTTCAAATATACCAGAAAGAAAAATTAATTTTTCTTGGTCATTTAGAAATTTAAACACAAAAAACTTATAACAAGTCTTTTATGTAATCGCCACCTTTTTCTATGACTATTTCACCACCTAAACTCTTTTTACCTAAATTATCTAATCCAGACGTTAATTTTTTGTATTCATCACTCTGTCTTAAAATAGACAAAGCTTGTTGAGTTTGTGAATTAGTAGATAATGTTACATCTACTTCATTTTTCATAATGTCGTCAAATTTTTTATGAAGCTCAGGTCTATTTTTCAAAACCTTTTTAGCAATCTGACTTCCTATATATTTAAGCGTCATTTAAAGCTCTACAAGTTGGACAACCCTTTTTAAAAAATTCATGTTTCCAACAAGGATCAAGTTTAATTGTTTTTGATTTGTAAACTCTTTCTTTAAACAGTAAAGTTTTTACTAAATTAATTATCCATCTTAACATTATCTAACTCCTATAAATTTGTAACCTTTTACTTGTATGTTGTTATTTCCAGGATAAACATTTTTATTTGTAGGCTCTCTATGTGGACACGGCATCCCCCCTATACCAAATTTAATTGGTGGTATACTTGAGTTAGGCCCCTTCTTTGGTGGTGGTCCTGATTTTTTACCTATTGTCATATTCTCTTACCCTTAATAAAACATACATAACAAGTATGGACATAAAAATTCCAATAAAAAATAAACCTATCATAATAAATTTTTATCTACGTTAGATGATATCACAATTTCCCCACCGCTGTCATAAGTTTGCGTGGCAGGTGTTTTACACGGAGGATAAGTGCCATCAGGACACAATTGTGTATTTTCTCCTCGATCTAAAGTGGCATTTTTTGTCTGTAAAGTACCTGTGGTTAACATTTCTCCACTTAATAAATCATTTTTTCTGGCATCTTTTAAATTTTTTTGGTTGTATAAATTTTTTGAAATAAAATTAAATCCTGCTGTCAAAGGGCCAACTACAGGAAGCTTAGCAGGTCCTGTTTTTACGTTTACTTGATTTGTATTTGTTCTTGGGTCTCCGTCTGCTCCTCCGTATCCAACAGATTTATTACCTGATGCTAAATTTGCATCATTTGCTTTTTCAGAACCAAAATCGCCTGTATCTACTGCTGAACCTTTTTTATATTTTCTATTTTTGTTGTTTCGGAGCATTCTGTTTATCCTTTGCTAAATCTATTTTTTCTTCTGCGATTCTTATTCTTTCACCCGCTTGATCTTCTGCAGATTCTAATTTCATTTTATCAAAGTCTAATCTTTCTTCAAATTCCATTCCTTTTCTCTCTTGATCAACCATATTTTCTTGAGCTTTTCTCTGTAAATCCATAGCCCTTAAATCTAATTCTCTTTGTTTTAATGCAACAAGAGGATCTTGTTTTTGCATTCCCGATTCTTCTTGTGCTAACTGCATTGTTATCTCAGCAACTTTTTTTGCCACCATACTATCAAATAAAATTTTAAATCCTTTTGGATCAGTCTGTGCTTGTTGTGCTAATTCAGGTGTATTCTCAACCATGTCACCAATTTCTCCATGAGCTTGTAGTGCAATGTGGTCAGATATATGTCCCTGCATTAAAGCATAGACCATTGGATTAATTTGAACCATTCGAGTAGCCATAAATGCCCTGTGAGCCATGATATGTGCTTGATGATCCTGTTCAGGGAACGCTTTTAACATTTGCATCTGTAATGCTTTAGCATTTTCGGTTGCTGGGTCTTCTGGAACCACAGGTGGTGTAGGTTTTAACAATGCATCAATGTTTTTTGTACCTAAAGCTTCATAAACACGTCTATAAGCCTCTCTAAGGTTGTGCATTTGTGGATTTGACGCTGCAATTTTCAAATTTTCGTTTGCTAATGTTACTCTTTGTGACATTGAAAAGATATTTGGGTCTGCAACAGGTATTACATCAACTCTATCATCAAAATCTTGTAGTTTTACGAACCTATCTGCGTTTGTAACCGCATACGGATACACAGGAGGTAAATAATCTGCAAAAACTTTTGCTAAAAGTCTAAATTCTTGTCTCATTGCATAGTAACAACGCTTATGAATAGCACTCATAACTCTAGAACCACGTTCCAAAAGAGCAATTGTAGTTCCAACAGCTCTATTTTGTGCATCTTCACCCATTTGCATATCTGCAATTGATGCAAAACGCTGTCCTGCTTGTACAACAAAGCCTAAAAGTTGAAATAAAGTACCACTTGGCTCTTTAAAAGGTAAAATTTGAAACTGATCTTTGATATTTCCTCCAGGAGCATCAACATCTCTAAACTCTCCAGGCTGAAAAGGTTGGTCATCATCACGGATTCTTATGCCTCTAGACTTAAATCCTGCAGGAAGGTTTGCTAAAGTACCTGCATCTAGTAATTGTCTTAACGCTTGAGTAGCAGATCTAGATAATCCACCAATCATATGAATTAAACCAAAACCATAGAAACCTAGACCAGGTAAAAACTTGTAATGAACAAAATATTCTTTTCTAGATTCGGTGTCATCGTCTTGGTTATAGTTTCTATAAATAGATAAAATTTTTCCTGAACCCTCATCAATAGAAACTATATACGGTTTCTTAACTTTTTTTTCTGAAGTTTCTGCTTCAAACTCATCTAAATTACAATCAACATGCATTTCTAAAATATTATATTGATATTCTTTTTCTCCAGCAGGTTTAACACCTTCAAGTTCATTCAATTTATCTTGTATTGGACTTTTTTCAGGTTGTTTAGGTGTTAGTTCAACATCTCTGTAGAATCCTGCTTTTTGTTGTTTAAGAACATCGTTTTCAGACATCTTAACAAGGTGAGTAATTCTTTCACAATCTTTTAAATCTGTTGCGTAGTAAGGAACAATCAAATCTTCTGCTGGAACAAATTTGGCTACAGCTCTTTGTTTAATTTCATCATAATAAATTTTTTTAAATGCAGAACCTGCTAAGGGTAAATAAAATAATAGTTGGTCTGTGTCTGGTGTGTACTCTTCCATCTGTTCCATTAGCATATAGTTCATAAAATTTTGAACTCTTTCAGCTTGTTGAGTTACCTCTGGAGTATCAGCTCCTATAATTGAAGTTCTTACAGGTCCATCTGATGGTAATAATTCTTTGTAAGCTTGTGCTTGAAATTGTGTTACAGCTTCTGATAAGAGTGGATGGGTAACACCACTTGCACCTTGAAAAGGTCTAGTATTATTTACATACTTGAAACCAAGTAAGTCTAAACCTTGAGTGTAAGCTTGTTCCCAATCCCCTCTTGAAACCTTATCTCTTTTATAATCAGAAGTAAGTTGTGATGACATACGACCAAGAACACGATCGTCCATCTCTTCAGCTAAGTTTCTATAAAAATCTTCTTCGGGTTGTTGTTCTTCAGGAACTTGTTCCTCACCCTCAATCTCTACATCAACTTCACTTTCCTCAACTTCTTCTTCAGGAAGTTCATTTGTTTTATCTACTTCAGCCATAGATTTAATAAAGTTTTGTTTTCTTTCCTACGATTTCTTTTCCACCTTTAGCTTTAATCATTTTACCAACTTTAGCCCCATCCATGTCACCTAAGCCAAAAGGGTTTCCTTTTCCTATTCCTGCTAAAGAGTCAGTAGGTTTTATATTAGGTCCAACTCCTGTGTTTAAACCTTTTGTTTTGTACACATTTACAGCTTTTTTCACTTTACCCATAAAAGTGTTTGGATTTGCTTTTTTTGTAATTGCACTTATTTTTGATTTGCTACCACCTTCAGATGCTAAATACTCTTTCATTTGGGATGCTTGACCCATTTTTGTGAGAGCAGCAGCTCCAATACCAGCGATAAGTGCTTTTTTAAATTTCTTACTTGCCATGATATATATCTCCTATTTGTTATAACAGATTTATAATATCACGCAAATATATTTACGACTAGCCCACCAGTCTGATAAGCCTTGAAAGGCTTAGTTTTCATCTCAGGACTGACTTTAATAGCAAAAGCATCAAAGTATAATCTTGTATCTCCATCGAACATTTTAACAACTGTTCCTCCATATCTGCTTTTGTATTCTTCTGCTTCTTTTAAAGTTTTAAAAGCACCTATATGTTCAGTTCCTGCTGAATCTGGATTTAAACCATAAACCTTTTTTGTGTTTTCTACTTTTGTTACTACTTTAAAAGGTTTATTAGGATTTGATTTAGCTATTGGTATTGTTTTTACTTCAGATCCATATTGTTGAGCTAATTTTTTCATAACATTAGGTAGTGTAGCCATTTTTTTAGGATCCGTACTTCCTTCTATAGCAACCTCTGAATCGTTTGCATTTTTTCTTACAACGCCTTGTCTTCCACCATAATTTTTAAAGCCTGCTGTCCCAAATCTATTTCCATAAAATTCTATGTCACCAAGATATTTAGTTCTTTTTGCATGGTGTAATTGTTCTACAGGAGCTATAGCAACCCAATCAATTCCTTCATCTGCTGCATTCTTAATAGCATTTTTAATTGCATGTGAACCATAGTTTTCTTTTCCATATAAAGGTAAGAAAGGGATTCCCTCATTAGCTTTTTGAGAACTTATATTTGATAAGTTCATTGAGTTAGCTCTTAGCTCTCTAAAGTCACTATTTAATTTATTAAATTTCTGCATATCTTCTGGTGTAGCTCTGATACCTTTATTTGATATGTCTTTCATTTCGTTTATTATTTTTTCTAGTTTTCTATTAGCTGAAAAAAATTCTATTTCAGTTCCAAATGCATTTATAACTGTTCCTCTTTTAGGATCCACTTTTCGAAGGGCTTGGTGATAGTCTGATTGTATTTCATCAATCATCATAACTTTTTGATTTTGGTTAGTACCACCTGTTCTTACTGAGCCTCTCATATGATAAACTTGATTTGGAATAGCTTTTGTTGGACCATATTCAGATGTATAATGTTTTTGATATTTGTCGCTTAGTCTTTGACCCATTGGTAATGGTTTAGGATAATACACTACATGTTCAAAATATTTGTCACCACCTTTGACTCTGTATTCAGCGTAGTTTCCATATTTAGGTAACATCTGTTGAGTTTTCATAAGTTGTAATCTTCTACCTAAATCAGTATCTATTCTTTTGAACTTATCTAAGAAAGCTAAAGTATCATCACCTGTAGCGACTCCTGCATTTCTAGCTTTGTCAAACAAAGCTTTTAAATCACTGACATCTTGTCCAAATACATTAGAAGCATCAAAATCGTCATAATCAGAAGTATCTGCACTTCTGAATTGAGAATTAAGTCGACCAGTTTTTTTTCTTAAATTTTTTGCAACACCGCTTCCTAAAGTTACTAACTCAGCAAACTTATCCGATTCAGGTGATGGAAGATTAGCAGACATTTGAACAGCTTTATCTCTAATTTTATTTATATGGTTGATAGCATCACCTGCAACATCTTCTGCTTCATCAACTATCCTTGTGTCAGTTGTAAGTTTTCTTACTTTTAAATTATTAACAGGAGCTTTCTCTACAATGTAAAGTAAATCCATTTTTGTAAGAGGTATCTTTTTTTCTGCAGCTACTTTTAAAAAACCACCTACAACTTTACCATCTTTATCAAACTGAACTAGATTTGAATCCCATAGCTCATCTTTCTTAACTGCTTGGTTTATGCTTTTAAAATTTGGATTACCTGTTTTGAATGAACCTGGACCCGTAGATTTAAAATCTTTGATCCACTCGTCTGCTTTTCTTGCCCCTGCTATAGGGTGTCGTGCAATATAATCCCAAAGAGATGATCCTATTCTATTTGTTTTACCACCTCTAGATAATGGATTGTTGTAAGCAATTTTTTTTAATTCATTAGATCTAGCTATAGCAATCTGTCTTATTTCATCTTGTGGTTTTGTTTGTGCAATTGTAAGAGATTTGCCTCTTTCTATTTTTGTTGGAGCTATCTCTAAAATTTCTTCTACTTGATCTTTACTACTGGTTCGTGAAGCGGGTGGCTTGGGTAATTTAATACTTGCAATTTTTTGTATGACTCTTCCGATAGGGTTCCTTAGAGCAAAGGCTCCCGCACCAGCGACCGCGATCCCAGCTAAACCTCTAGCCATACTAGGATCATAAGGTTCTGTATAATCTGATTTGTTTCTTGGAACTGACGAGGTTGGTTGATCCTCGATTGATTCCATATCAATGAGTTCTTTTAAACCAGCCATTAGTCAATAAGATCTTTAATATAATCTCCGCCTCTTATAATTTCGACTTCGCCACCATCATTCATCAATGCAGTTTTTTGTTTTATTTTCTTTTGATTTGCATCAGCGACTTTCTTTTTCACACCCATAGAAGCTCCCATGCCAATAATTCCAGGAACAGGAATATTTTTAAGTTTGTCTTTATCTTTCATAAGCTTCGATCCAGCTGCTCCTAATGCAAGAACACCTAATACAGCTTTCACTGGTTTTAAATCTCTTAAATTTTTAGGTCTTTCGTAATTAGGATCTTTAGGATTCATATCCTGTTCTTTTGGTTCTTCGACCTCTTTCATAGACTCTAAATCTTTTTTTTTAATTTTACCCATAATATTTGTACTCCTTTGGAACTTTGTATAATTCTTCTTCATAGTCATTTACCATTTCTATGAAGTTACCTTGACGGTATCTTAACACGGCTTGTGTGGTACTGTCGACATAGTCATCATTTGCTCCATGAGGAAATGCAGCACATTCTTCAATTACTTCCTCTGCATATTTTTCTCCCTCTGGATAATAAATCTGACCCCCTTCAAAAACAGGAGCACAAGCATTTACCCTAGAATGCTTATCTTTTCCCCTTGATGGTACAAACGGAATGACAGGTATTCCCATTCTCCTAAACTCTTGCATTAATGGTTCTCCTGTAGCTTTAGCCTCAATGATTACACTCTCAGGTTCCCAATATTTAAATTGATCCATTGCAACTGCCTTAAGTTCTGGAAAATCAAATTTACCTTTTAAAGCATCAAGTAAAATCATTGCAGGTTTACCGTCTTCCTGTGGAAAGAAAACTCCCCAAGTTGTAATAGCAGAATAGTCAGCAGTTTCTTTTGCACTAAACGCAGTATCGTAAGATTGAATAACGTGTTGAAGTTTTGGAATTCTTTCCTGATCCCATGATTGCCACCATTCTCTTTTTAGAATAGCTCCTTCCTCTGATGTAGGGTTCTGCATATATTGAGCAGACCAGTTTCGAATAGGTAAAGATGCTTTTACTTTTTCTAATTCTTCTAGTTCCCAATACTCAGGCCATACTGGGTTCCCTGAGTCGAG
>Ga0181369_1000609_pt1 | contig 10033 bp, 9 predicted proteins | sample LowvirmetaG_8_FD_130088 | JGI IMG/M metagenome (GOLD analysis project Ga0181369, IMG submission 130088) | Marine viral communities from the Subarctic Pacific Ocean - Lowphox_04 viral metaG | ecosystem: Environmental > Aquatic > Marine > Oceanic | place: Subarctic Pacific Ocean | collected 2015-11-29 | reverse complement strand
TAGATGTTCTTTAAACCCGGTTATTTGTTCTGTATGATGTATAGGAACAATGAATTCAATTTCATTGCTTGAATACACGTAAATACACGATATTTTATTGATCGAAGGATGAAGTTGATGATCAGTTAGTATAGGAACAACTAATACAATTTCTTCTTTTTTAATATCTTGTAATAACGAATCTAGTTCTTTTGAATCGTCTACTATTATCATACATTAATATAATAATAAGTTTTTTTCAATTATCAAAATATTATTAATTTATATTGTTTGATGTTGTATAAGTAGTGTCTGTATAGTATTGAGAGTATGAAGAAATATATTGTAATAATTCTGGCATTTCTTTTGATTTTTTTTGTATTTCATTTATATTTTGTTCAACAACTCCTAGCTTAGTAACGCCATTTTCATTAACTGTATTAACAGGTCCAGTAATCACCCATTTAAATGTTATAAGTTGATATAAATTATTATCTATCTTTTTTTGCCTATATAAATTTACTGTTTTACTATCAATTTCTATTAATTGATTAGTAGACACATTTTTTAAAATATTTCTAGTTAAACTTTTATTTTTAATATTATTAGTTGTTATAGATATATTATATTGTTTTGGAGTTTGAAATTTTGTTTTTGTCTTAGATTTAGATAGTCTAAAAAATTTAACGTCTGCAGATTCAGTTTCATATGGAACTAAAATTCTAGATTTATTTGGAATATATATTCGTTCAGTATAAATTTCACCTGTTAAATACTTATGATATAATCCAATATATTCTCTACGATCATTAGTCATATATTGCTGTCCAATTGTATATTGATCAGTTATAATTTCTTCGTCTGTATAATATCGTTTTTTTCTCATTATATTATTGATGTGCTTCTTGCTCTAGAATCACAATTAACTGTTGTTGTCCATTCTCCTGTTGCGCCTACTTTATGTGTTACTTTTGTTACACAAAATATATAATCATTATTATATTTTTTTGGCAATCCTCTAAACTGTAATACATCTCCAAATCTAAATCCATTAATTCCATCCACTGTAAATTCTAAAGTATATAACCATCTTGGTTTTTGTTGATCTAATGATTTTTGTAAACTTGGTTCTGAATATTTTACATATATTTTTAATGCGTCTTGCAAATTATCAATTAATGTATCATCATATGGATCAGTTGTAAAATCTGATTTTGCTATTTTTACTGCTTCTACAGCTTTCTCATGTTCTGTAGTCCATTTTAATTGTTCATTTGTACGATCTTTATTTGAAATTGAAATTAAATATGGATTATATGAAGACATTTTATCTGGTGATATATTTTTTGATCTCATAGCAAATAATAAATTTTTGTATTCATCAGGTATGTCATATCCTAATTTTAAATCACGAACAACTGTTCCTTGAGTTGCACTAGAAAATACTGGTATTGTAAATTCTGAAATTACTTTGTCTGGTCCTAGGTAGTTTTGATCATAATATAATAAGACACTAGCTAGTTCTGGATGAAATACTAATCCAGGAAATACAGAAAATCCTAATTGTTTTTTTATTTCTTTTGATATAGCAATCATGAAATTTTTAACAGTAAATGGTTTTGCATCTTTATTGTTATCTGCTCGTAATTCATCTTCTATTTTTGTAATGGTGTCAATAGCTATTAATATTCTAGATAAACATCCAAATTTTGTAGGAATAGTTGTAACAGATTTCTTTTTTGATTTTTTATTAGTTTTTTTCTTTTTACCTGGATCTTTATCTCCAGTTTCATAAAATCCAGCAACTTCATCAATATTGGTTATATCTGGATAATAATTATATGTAGTAGTTCCTTCTAATTCAAGACTAGCACCTACAATTGCACTATCAACTGGATTAAGTCCTACTACTGCTGTTCCTGCCCCTGGCAATGGAGGAATTCCTTCATTAGAATCTGGACTGGTTTCGGATACTTCAGCAGCGGTATATATAGGATTATAAATATATTCGTTAGTTTTGGATGTTGCAATTTCTCCTTGATATAAAAAAATACTTTTAGGATCTGCAGATACTAATTCATCATAGTAATTTGTTTTAGATACTTGATCATTACATGTTATTCGCATTCTCGGAACAACTGTAGGTTTTTCTCCTGATTTTTTAGTTGTTGCTGGTTCATATAAATATTTTTCTATAAAGTCTACTAATAATCCTATAGATATCATAGTATTATATTCATATTTTTGATTATCTGTTGATTTATAGATAGGTCCATATAATAGTACACGATCTGATTCATTAGGAGTTTTTTCTAAAACTGTTAAATGTTTTATAAATCCATTAGGAAATTCTTCGACTGATCTATTAACTTCAAAATTTACTTCTTGTTTAATTAAATCAGAAAATTTTACTATAGTTTCTTGATCAGTGCCATCTAAATTTTTTCTACCTGTTTTATATGTTTTAGGTGGTTTTATAACATCAATTGATACGTTTGGAATTTTTGGAGTTGAATAAAACATTGAAACATCTGTATATATAGCAAATAATGATCTTGTTGTTAATGAAACAGTAATTGTTCCGTCATTTCCATAATCAACTTTAAATCCGTCAACTAATCCATTAAAAATTAATTGATTCATTTTAAAAAAAGCATCTAAATCTTCACCAGTATCTTTATATTGTTGTGCTAGAATTCTTGTTGTATATAATGACTCATCTTGATTTAATAATGGACCGTCATCATTTAATATAGTATCATCAGGTTGTATAATTTCAACTCTAACAGCACGACCAGGTCTAAAGAATATATCTTCTAAATTGTCTAACATTTCAGGATCTGGAATAGTAATACTTAAGGTAGCAGTATTAATTTTATGTAATGTTTGATCTGCTAATACAATTTCTACACCAGTTATACCTGGACCAGGTCTAGAGGAGTCATTTGCTAAATATCCATCTTTTCCACCTGGTAGATATGATCCATTTGGAGAATTCATTGTTATTTGTTGTCCTCCCATGGTAGCAATTTCTTTGCTAGTTGTGTCTGATTCATATGCAATTAATCTAATATTAGCTATTTTTTGCAACATGAAATCCATAGCTTTTTTAGACCGGTCTAATTTCCCAGCAGCTCCTCTAGCTAATAATTCGCTTTTTAAACTAGTATTAAGTTGTGAATAAAATATATCGCCAGCCATAACTATATTAAGTCTTTTAAGGAGTCTAAAGGAGGTATTCTCAATCGTACGCCATCTGAAACATATAATGAGCCTTTTCCTACATTATTTACTAATCCAATAACCCACCACAATTTTTCATCTTCATAAAATTGTTTAGCTAAATGATCTAAACGTTGTGATGATGTAATTACTATATATATATCTCGATCTGAAAGTGGGATTGTTGGAAGAAAACTAGACGCAAATCTACGCTTTCCGGATTTAGATTTAATTATTGGTATATTTTCATATCTTTTCATTATAATCCTTCAAATATTTCTGTTGCGGCATCTTTTGCTTCTTTACCGGTGGAAAAAGCGTCACTATTTTTAAATGATTTTTTTAATTGTCGTAAATTTAAATCATCTTTAGTTAATTTTGTAGCATTTGTTGGTATAGTATCAGATAACCAATCTTTGTTTCCTGCTTTTGGCTGTCCTTCACGATCAAATTCTTGAGCCAATGTATAGAATCTTCCTCCTTTTTGTGGTAAATAATCTGTTAATAAATATCCAGATAGTGTAACATCAATTTTCTTTGGAACTTCCATATTAGTTGGATCTTTTTCAATATTAATCTCCCATGTTGTTTCAGAGTCTTGAAATGTATAAAGAATACTAGTTAACGCAATTGGTTGTTGAACAAATAAATCTCCTACAGTTAAACGAAGATATGGAGCTTTCATTACTATAGTATCATCAGAATATTCTGGTGCTGTATATCCAGCTAATCCATTTAATTTTCTATATATAGGTTTTAATTCATCACGATTTGATGCGTATACTGTAAAGCTTATATCAAAGTTTCTAGAAAATCCTTGATATACATAATTTGGATCTGCTCTACCTACAAATTGTACAGCATTCCATCCTGCAGAAAAACTATCTGTCATAGAATTAATAATAGCTCTAAATACAATAACATCATCTTTTTCATTATTTGCTCCTGGATGTAATTTAGGTCCAGTAAAGAAAAATTTAATTAAATCTTGTGTTTTGCCTATTCCTAAAAAATCTGATACTTTACTACCAAGTACACTTTCAATAGCATTTGATATTAATCCATCTGGTTTCCATTGATATATACTATCTTTAGTTCGCTGTCCAAAATCAATAACAGTTACTTTATCACCAGTAAATTGTTTTGTTGTTTCTAATGGATTGATGGTTTTTTCCCATGCACCATTATTACTGTTTAATAATGATGATGGATTTTTCAATGAGTCTTTAACATTTAATCCGCTTACTGGATTCCATACTGTTGCAACTTCAGATCTTTGAGTAAAGTCTTTTCCAGTTTTAGTTGAATAATTAGGAAATCCATAATTACGCTGTAAGTTAAAAACAGGATATGCTCCGCCTGGAGCTGTTGAAGAAGCAAGTGCATATGCACCTGCTGTTATACTTCCTCTAATAGCAGCTGCTGTTCCGTCTATTCTTCTAGAGCTAAGTGAAAGTCTTTGTCTGAAGTCTTGAAATTTTTCTCGTTTAGGTAAAATTTTGTTAGGTCTTAATTCACTAAATGGTAATGTTTCATATGTACCTAATGGAACTAGCGAATCCAAAGTGCTTCCTAATCCTAATACTGCTGATACTCCTTCTAATGCTCTTGATTCTAATTGTCCTTTTCCGGCGTCTATTGGATCTAATTTGGATTCGTTATATAATGCATCTAGATCTTGTATATTACGTTCAGCTGGATTAATAGAATTTGCAAATTCTGTCGGAGATGTATTTGCATCTAAATTTTCTACCAGATTGGACGGATCATATTGTTTGTCTATAGAATTATCATATGAATTAAATAATAAACTATTTCCAGTTGATATAACTGGGCCAGGTAATATTCCTGTTTGATTTAAATCATAAGATGCTCTATCAAATGTATTATTTGAAGTATTTGTATTTGATTCTCCTAGATTTGTAAGTGGACCGTCGTCTCCGCTTGATTGATTTATATTAAAAGCTGACACACGGATAAATCCTGGTACATTATGTCCGAATATAATACTTCCTGCTTGGTTTGTATCTATATTAGGCATTCGGACTCCGAATATAATACTTCCTGCTTGGTTTGTATCTATATTAGGCATTATTTGAGCAGGAGCTCCTGTTGATGATTGATTTAAGTCAGGATTCGACATAATTTGATTAGGAATACCATTTGAAGATTGACTTGTGTCTACAGAATATGAATTAGAAAATTTACCGGTAGAGGATTGGTTTGTGTCTACAGAATATGAATTAGAAAATTTACCTTTAGCTGATTGGCTTGTGTCTACAGAATATAAAATATTAGGCTTTCCTATTCCTACTTGTGATAAGTCTATAGAATATGGATTCGTTTTTTTAGATGATGTAGATAAATTTAACTGCGGAGAGTATTCAGTTGGCAATGCATCTCCTTGTTGTGTTAAATTTGGAGTATATTTATTATTACTATTATATTCATTTGCCATAATATTATTTCTATGTTATTCTATTTCCTGCTGCTAATTCAATTGATGTTAATATAGCATCTCCATCAAACTTATTTATAACATTAAATTGCATTCCTTTTAAAGCTTCTACAACAGCATTAGTTCCTCCACCAGAAGACGCCAATTGATTGGTAGGAGTAATACTACCTGCAGTAGATGGCGTAAACATTTCTGGACCTAGTTCTCCTACCATATATGGCGAACCTGCAGCAACCGGTCCTCCATTTGCTCGTGGTTTAGCATCTGTTGCTTTTAATCCGCCTTTCAATGATTTTAAAGCATCGCCTGTAAACTTTACTACACCGCTAAATGTTGCAGCTTGTACCACCAATTGGCCAATTTCTGTTTCTTCTAAATCTCTAACACCTTGCAGTATACTTTTTACTATTGGATCAATAGCTGCTGCGTTAAACTGAGCGTCTGACTTGGTTACAGCATCAGATTGTTCTAATGCACCTGCTCTTTGAATTTTATCTCGTTGTAGTAAAACTGATATTTCATCTAATCTAGCTTGTTTGTTAAATGTTGCTCCTTCTTCTTCTAAATCATTTATTTCTTGTTGTCTAGTATATATTTCATATAATTTTCCAGGTTCCATATTTAACATATCAGCTGCAGCTTTTCTTGCTTGCATATTAGTAGCAATATCAGCACCATGTTCTTTGACTAACGAATTAATTATATCTAATTGAGTTTCCATATCGCCTTCTATGGTAGCTCGATTCATTGCAGCTGCAACATTTTTATATTCTTGAGTTTCTAATCTTTTTCCAGTAACTAATTGAAAATCATATGAAGCTTTGGTTTGCTTATTAATATCTAACATAGCTTCGCTAGTTTTATAAATATCGCTTATTGTTAAACCTAATTGTTTAGCTTTAACAGTTGTTCTAAAAAATGTATCTGGTAACATTTTACTGTATTGAGCTAATACATCTAATGATGTGTTTTCAATTTGTTCTGCAAATATTTGAAATGCTCCGGTTGTTCCTTCGTCTTGTAATGCAGCTGCAGACTCTACATATCCTTCAATTGATGGAATTAATTTTTGATCTTGAATTTGAGCTAGTTGTCGAATTTTTAATGTTTGACCTGAGGTTAATCTTAATTGTTCTCGAAGAATATCATTGCTTTGTAGTAAATTTTGAAAATATCCAGAATTATTTTCATCTAACTTTCCTAATCCAGGAATAAGTTGATTTATTTCTCCTAGATATTGTTTTGCTGATGTTGTATTAATTTTGAATTGTTTACCAACTTTATCAACAGATTTAGCTAATTTAATTGATAAATCAGCATTTATATTAAAAGCTTCATTTATGCCTTTTGCTCGTTGTTCTAATATATCAAATCGTTGTACAAGTAAATCAGTATTGGATTCAGCATTTTGTAATAATGCAATTTGTTTTTCTAATAACAAATTAAATCCCATTCCCTTCGGGATTAGGTTTTCAAATGCAGTTTTTAATTCGTTTACGTCTCCTGCATATTTTTTTATAATAGCTAGTTCCTCCGGAGTAAGAGAACCAAGTAAAGCTTCAGTGCCTGGAGGATCTAAACTTGTTTTAGGTAATTTTTTTAATAATTGTATTTTATGATTGATTTTCAATATTGAATCCTTTTATATAAATATTTAAAAAGGTCCTTTTTCAATCTTTTTTCTTGATGTATTTGAATTTTGTTGTTTTTCTAAAGCTTTTGCTCTATCGTCAAATATTTTTTCTAATTTTCTAATAAAGAAGTTTCGAAGGAAAATGGGCATATTATATAATGTATCCCAATCCCATTTACCTTCGCCTAGCCATAACATATCAAATAAATTGGAATGAAGATGTGGTCTATCTTTAGCTTTCAGGCCAAAAAAGTTTTGGTCCAAATTGAAACCCGGCAGTAAAGGTGCCTCCATCTTCACCAGTTACTTCTATTTCTGTTAATACTCCCGGCTGATTATCTGTAACATGCTTTTGAAATTTTTTAGATTCTTGAAAAGAAAAATCATAGCGAATAAATTTTTCTATATCAGATATTGATCTTGTTTCATTAACTTGTCTTATAATCCTTAGCAAAAATGATGAAATTATATTTGAAGAAGATGAATCTATTTTTTCTTTTCTTGGTGCATATGAATATTTTAATTGAGTTCCATTTTCACAATAATACGTACATTCTCCATTATCGTCTGTATCAATTTCTACTGAGTCAAATGTTAAATTATTTAAATCTATTTCGCTATTAATTTGTTTAGATGTTTTTGGGTCTGTTACAATTATTGGATAATTACCTCCATATGCAGAAATTCTTGCATTTATTAATAAAGCTTCTTTATCAAATATTGCAATTTCATCTATATGAATATCATCTAAAATTAATGCTTCTAATAATTTATCTAAAACAATACCATCTCTAATATATGTTGCATTTGTTAATATATCTTCATCATATGCAGTCATATGTCTCATTTCTAATCCACCTTGTCTTAATATACTATCTGCAGGATATATTTTTCCACCTGACGGAATTTTAACTATATCAGCTGGTAATTTAGATTTTTGTTTTTTATCGTACTGTTTTTTTGCTAAATTTATTAAATTTTTGTTGTCATAACGATCTGTAACTTTTGCCATATTTTCCTTTTAAAACTTTATTATAAATATAGGTTATCTAGAAAAGTAGAGCATATACATGACACTAGTTCCCAATACTGCTCCCCACCAAGAAGCAACTTGATTTTTTTCAGATCTAGATAATCGATATCCTGTTCTTTTTTCTATACTCCATTTTTTATTTGCCTTGGGTTTTACATATGTAAATACAATCGATGGAACTGCAGTAAATGCTAATGATGAAACTTTTGGATTTCTAGTTAAACCTCTTGTATTGTAATATGTATAAAAATAAGAACTAAAGAATCCTATAGTAAATGGTATTCCTGGAATATGATCTTGATATCCTTTTGTTCTACCCATTATATAATCATTCATTTGTATTGTAGTAAATGGTTGTTCTTTTTCTTTATATAATATAGATAATTTATTATTTTGTTTGTATGCAAATACGAATTCTGTTGATATATCTTTTAGAAAATTATTTTTATTATATAATATAATATTATTATCAGCAAATACTATTTTTCCAATAATTGGTTTTTCTTCAAATCGAAAGATAGTATCTTGACAAAATACATTAAAAGTTAATAATAATAAAAATGAAATAAATACACGATTCATATGTTACCTAAAGTTAAATGTAACAATATGATTGGAATGACTTCTTTATAATAAATATTTTTGTACAGTAAAAATGGGAGCGATAAACTCCCATTATTTGAAAAAATTAATACTTTAATACTGCATAATCATAAGATAATGTCAAAGAAATTTCAACTGCAGATTCATTTGACCAATCCATTTCTCCAAAAGATGCATCATTAATATATGCTCCTATTAATTCCCATTCTTCTATTTTTTCTCCCGTTGGAGACAAAGAATAAAAAGTAATATCTCTTTTATATTTTGCAGCACCTGTTGCATAACCATCTCTACCAGTTAATGATTCATGATGATTACGTATCCATTTCATAACAGACTGTGCACCTGATGGAATAATTGCATCATATAATGTTATACTAATATCTTGCCATCTAGTTTTACCTTTAACTTTTCTTTCTACATTAATATGATCTAATACTACATTTCCATTATTAACACTTGGTCTTCCAGCTGTTTTAATTAAATGAGTTGGTATATCTTCAAATTCCATAATGAACCTATTGGTCATTTTTGGTTCCCAATCAAATGCATGTGCGAACATATCTTGATAATCAACACCAGCTAAATTTTGCTGTAATTGAGTTTGACCTTGATTTGGTAATTTTTTAAGTAAATCTATGTTTATTGACATTGTATATCCTATTTTTATATAAATATATCTATTCCTAAAAATTAATCAGGAAATGAAGCACCAGTTGGTTGAATAGTAAAGTCTAGTACAATAAATTCCGCAGTTCTGGTTGGTTGTAAAAATAATTGTCCTACCAATTGGTTTTGATCAATTACATCTGGAGTGTTATTTGTTTCATCCATTATTACACGGAATGCACTTAAACCTGACTGAGCTACTACATCTTGCAAATATGGATTTACTATACTTAAAAATCTATTTCTAGTTGATGACGTATTTTGTTCAAATACTAAAAATCTAGTTGCAGATGCAATAAATTTCTTAACAGTAATTAATAATCTTCTAACATTAACTCTATCTAATGCAGATGGTAATGCTTGTAATGTTTTTTGTCCCCAAATACATACTCCTTCATTTGGAAAATTAGCAATTGGATTAATTCTATTTTCATAT
>Ga0181369_1000608_pt1 | contig 10042 bp, 14 predicted proteins | sample LowvirmetaG_8_FD_130088 | JGI IMG/M metagenome (GOLD analysis project Ga0181369, IMG submission 130088) | Marine viral communities from the Subarctic Pacific Ocean - Lowphox_04 viral metaG | ecosystem: Environmental > Aquatic > Marine > Oceanic | place: Subarctic Pacific Ocean | collected... | reverse complement strand
TAGTGGATTACAGCGCCACCACTGTTTTTTCCACCTTTGCCAGTATGCTGCTTTTGACCCTTATAGTCCCAAGGAGGGTCTGCATAGATAATTTGATACTTTTTGCTGCTCACTCTTCACTACCTGGAAAAAATAAAATGTTATTTGGTAAAGGCTTTTCTTGCTCTGCTTGCGACTCTTCCACTTCTGGAAAGAACATCGTATCCCATTTGGCAGCTACGTCGACAAGTGCATCAAGCATTTTTACAACTTCGCCCTCACTCCAGCCGTTGGGAAAAATGCCTTCTTTGTGCCACGTTTCCCAACTGCTTTGCGTATAAACAATGGCTTGCTTAATTATCTTTAAATCAAATTCTGTTAACCTGGACTCTTGCATCAACCCCCCATTGAGTTATACTATACCACGGGCTCTTGGCCGATGTCAAGCAGATTGTTGAGTGCTTCAAAATGTGCCGATGCAATCTCCCATTGCCCCTCTTCGGATAAAAGGTATTTAGCGTCATCGATATTTACAAAAAATCCGTTTTCCGTTAGCAGGGCTGGCATTGCTGTTTTTCGCAGCACATAAAAAGATCTATTTTCGATCACCCTTCTGGGTCGAAGTTGTGTATCAGCATATCCTGCGAGCAGCTTATTTGCAATTTCACCTGCTGGGCCTGAATTCCTGTAAACGTAAACATCGGCCCCTCTAGCATTGAGAGATGGACCTTTAATGTCCATACCTATCGCGTTAGAGTGAATAGAAATAAAGACTGTTTTCCCTCTCTTGTTTTCGGAATTTGTATTCTTGACCCGAGAAGATAAGGAGATGTCTCTTTGCTCTAGGTCATTCGCCGTCACGGCCTCGGTCACATAAGAGTCTGCTACAGGGTCGAATACCTCCAACCCTGCCTCAACAAGAATTGACATCAATTTACTTGCAATTCCACGGTTTGTGACCCCTTCATAGATAGAAAAAGTTTCTGGTTCTGTGAAGTGGTACTGCTTACCGGCGGGAGTCTGATACTTACCACCGATCATGCCTCCGTGCCCATAATCTACTATAATTCTATCAAATGACATTTGTTTTCTCCATTTCTAGCCACCTATCAATGTACCACTTGGCTTTTTCTATATCCTCAATCGGTCTATCGTGCTTCTTCCCGGCCCTGGATATATACTTTACTACATTGCCAAGGTGAAAATCTAAATTCCAAGCTTCAATGACCTTGATTGCCTCATACGGATCGTCTTCACCTCCGTAGTGGTCTGGATGGTCGACTGCTTTCTTAAAAAGGTCTTCCGAGTATCCTTCTGGAAGGGAGAAAATATCTATATGCTTCATCCTACAATCGCCATAATATGGTTTGACTGGACAAGGTGTATCGTCTCGCCTCTGACCTCAATCGACTGGACGACGTGGGAAGGGACGATTATCGTGTCTCCAACAGAGTGAGTTCCAGAAGATGTGGCAATATGAAACACACCGTAGTGTGAATCCGCTTTTTTGTAGTCTTCTGGTAATAGAACTAGGCTCTCGCTCTCTTCTTCAACCTTTTCAGGCTCTACATGAATCCATTTATTTATTGGGATAATTCTCATTTTAACTCTCCAAATTTGGTAATACTATTTTCGTGAATCTTGTATTCTTCTTTGTTCAAAAAAGAAGTAGCCAACTTGCCACATTTCTTACAACGAAATCGGACTGCTACATAGTCGAAAGTTGTCTCAATATGGCTTGTTGGCACGAACGAATGGGTTTTTGAACCCAAACACTTTGACATAACTTCATACTTCGGTAATAGATGGTTGAAGTTCATTTTTCACCTCACCTAAATAATATACCATAGGTGAGGCCACATGTCAAGTATTATGTTATCTCACAACTTCCGCCCGAACAAGCCAATTCACCTGCCAAGTCGGTATTATCCTGAGTTTCGATGATGTTGGTCAGGTCGACTCCAACAAGACTCTCTAGTAAGTCATTGTAGGTCTGCTCGCTACAGTCCTCAAATGGAGCCTGTCTGTATGTGTGATCACTCGCAGGCAAGACAGACAGGCCGTTGTAATGTTCACGGTTTTCCCACATCCATTCGCCAACCGTCTCCCACTCTTCTTCCCGAATCGAAACGGTCGCACTCACGTTGTGCGTGTTTTGGCCCTTCCTGTGTCCAGGTTTGATCCAGTCGACACTCACCCTCTTGACCCGCTGGAGCATCTCTAGGGCGCTCTCAGAGCGTGTGATAGCACCTTCTGGCGCTCGTTGCGGAGCGGAAATGACCGCTGTATCGTGGGGGCGGAAAAACTCATCCTCAACCAACTCTGGATGAAACTCGGAAAGGTAGCCGTAGATAGCTTCATTCTTGCCCACTCGCACACGTCGAATATAGTAATCATTGTGCCAAGCATGAATGCCAGAGGAAGTACCAAGGGTTAAAGATGTGGTTCCGGCAGGCTTCACGCAGGTTGTGCGGGCAGCAGGACGGATACCCAGTAAGGCGGCAACGCGGGCATTCTCTTCTTTGACGACCTTGGCTGCGGCTTTCATATCTAACTCAAGCACTCTGCCAGATGCGATACCAGTCATCGAAACTCCTATAAGAGAGTCTTTCTCGGTATTCCGGCGCCAGACGGGCCGCAAGTAATGAAAATCTGTATAAGATGCCTGAAGTGTTCCAATAAATGTGGCGGCCCGTACCCGACCTTCAAAATCCTCTTGGTCTTCAACATCTGAAACATTGACTTCGGTCAGGTTGCAGAATTGATATGGTCGAAGTGCGATCTCACAACAAGGGTTAGTTCCCCAGTCCTTGTCATAAGTAAAGTAAAAGCCCGGCTCGCCAGCACCAGAAGCTCTTACTCGATCCCAAAGATCCATAAAGAATTCTTTTGTGACCTTGTGTCGCATCAGCACAACAGAGTTGTTAGCACGGCCACGTTGGGGGTTAATTTCCCACCAGTTACCGGACTTTGCAGCGATCATCTCATCGTCGTCAGCAGAGAATAGCGAGATTAGGGCAGCGCGGCGAATACCGCCAGCTAACACCGCATCTGCGATGTGGCAAACAATATCATGTACCTCGATAGGGGTTAGCTTATCTCCATTTTCCTTTCTTTCAAGGACTCCTTCAACCTTTACGAGACATTCACGGAGAGGCTGTGGACCGGGAGCTTTACCACCAGAGGTTACTAACCTAGCACCTTTAGCTCTGATATCTGAGAAGTCGAAGCGGAGCTTTGATGTGCCGTTAAAATAGGAAAGAACAAGCATTTTGACAGCATCGGCCCAGCCCTCGATCGAGTCACCAATAAGATACCTTCGAGTTCTTTTAGCGTTAGGCTTGCTGATCTCTGGTAGGTTGTCAACGTGGTGGGTCTGGACAGAGAAACCAACACCAGTGCCGCCGAGCAAAAGGAACATAGCTTCGGCAAAAGCTCTCGGATCGTCAATTGGCATATAAGCGCAGTTGAAGACACGGTTAGGAGCGACCTCAATAGGCTTGCCTCCAAATTGCATCGACCTCATAGAAGGAAGCGCCTTCTTGTCATACACAAATTCATAAGCTGCGTCGATCTCGTCTTTGAGATCTGGGTATCTTTTTATATGCATACCCTTATTTCTATCTACGATCTCGCCAAATGACTCTCTTCGATATAAATCATCGCGGTATTTGGCGTACTTCATATGTACAGTGATATCTGACAAGATACTAGTTGCTATTCCCATTTTATTCTCCGTTTCCTTCTTTTTTTGATTGTCTAAATTTCTTATACTTTTGTTTTAAAACTTCACTCTGATCTTTCGTTGACAGTACACTCTGGTCCTCTTGCGAGGGATCTAAGACTTTTATCTGCACATTGGCGGTTGTCATAGAAATAGGGTATACAATACCATCAGGACCATTTCTGTTTTTGGCAACAAAAAACCTTCCTGTGTTATTTTGTTTGTCTTCCACAGTACGAGATAACGAGAAAATAAAATCCGATACGAAACACTTGTTAAAGGCTTCGCCAATCGATTCCATCGTTACGACTTCGGCGTTCAAACCAGATCGATTAGTCTGTGAGGCAGTCCAGATGCAACAATTAAACTCCTTAGCCAAACCGCGCATCTCTTCATAAATAGATTCTAATTCATGTCTTTTCTCACTTTTACTGGAAATAGGCCGTAATAAATCTCCGTAGTCCACAATAACTACATCTGGGTTGACATCTCTCATACGGAGTTTTTCCAGATGATTGCGAATAGTTCTTGTGGAAGCAGATTTAGTAGGGTACTCCTTGATGATAAGAGTACCTTCTATATCCTGCACTTTCTCGTAGATCTCTTCTTTAAAAGTACGAAGCTGGGAAAGTGGGATTTTGGTCAGACAAGAGTCATACCTTTGCCCAATCACCACATCCCCAAGCTCCAAACTATAATGAACCACGGTTTTACCCTGCTTGAGTGCTTGGGTGCCGAGATGCACCAGCACCATAGACTTGCCCGCACCGGTTGGTGCGATGATTACCCCAAGCTCCCCAATACCAAGGCCACCTTGACAAATCTGATCGATCTCCTGCCAGCCAGTGGTTATTGGATTACGAGACTTAAGTTCGAAACGCTTCTCAAAGTCCTTGAGATAATCGTATCCAAAATCAGTCACATCACCCAGTTTGATTGCATCATTGATGATTTTTGCAATCTCATCAAATGAGGATTTTTGCAAAAGCGAAACAGATTTAATCATTGCTTCTTTAAGCTTCTGTTTCCTGCAAAAGTCCAAAGCGATCGACTTTACATATTCTGAACCACTCACTTGTGTATTGTGAATACGAGCAAAATAGTTTCGTAGTTGCTGCTGTGTAGCGGCGTTCTCGTCTTCTATATCTGCTCTAACAATAGAAATCATCGTTTTGTATGTTGGGTGAACATCATACTTTTCACGATAATCAAAAACCTTCTTTACGAATACCCGCAGATAGTGTAATTCAAGAAAGTTAATATCAAGAACCTCTACAATCTGGTCTGCGAAAGGACGATCTTGTAGAATCATCTGGCATAGCGACTCTTGGAAGTCTTTTCCGTATTTACTAAAACTTGGTGTGTCTTTTTTCGCCAACTGATTCCCCCCAACTGACTTATATCATAACTTTTTTGGCAGCAAAAGTCAAACTGTTTCTTTATTTTTCTCTACTTGGCCTCGAAGCATAGCCATGAATTCAGACCAATCGTAAGATCCAAAGCCGTGTCTTACGGAGCAACGCTTAAGTTCTGTCCCGTTAAGGTCAAATTCAAAGTTATCTAACGCCCAGTTAATCTTCTGACGGCCTTGAACCGAGATACAGGGAGGTGTAAGGTTCATAACCTTATAATTGACCTCCACCAAGTCCCAGTTTTCAATTACGTTTGAATAAAACTTTATCTTACTGGGAGTCTCCGAACAGTATTCGTGAATGTCTTGCAGGTTGTGTAGAGTCTCTTCTTTCAAGAAAGGTAGTCTCTTAGAGATAGTAGGTAGTCCTGCTCCTCTCACTCCAATAAGATTATCCGATTTGTCGCCAGCAATGGCACGGGCAAGAACAAAGTTTTCTGGCGTTATGCCGTATTCTTCAATCACGGTCTTCTTAGACCAGGCTCTTTTTTGAATTGGGCGATAAAGAACGGTCTCTTCGTCAAGCAACTGTAAAAAGTCCTTGTCGGAAGAAATAATTACCTTCTGCCAACCTTTGTACCGCGTGTTTGTTGATACCATTGAAATAATATCGTCTGCTTCAACACGGTCGAGAACCAATTGCATAATTGGCATTTGATTTAGCATTTCCATCAGGATACGCTGTTGCCAAACCATATTCTGCTTTTCTGACTGCTCCGACATACCTTCCACCTTGTAGTTCTTACGCAGTGGTTTACGGCCTTGCTTGTACTCTTTAACTGTTTGGCGCCTCTTCTGCGAGCCACCTGCACCATCCCAACAAATAATAACTTGGTCTGGCTTTGTCTCTCTCATAAGTTTCTTAACAGAATTCAAGAAACCAACAGCACCTCCGATTGGATTACCATTCGTCGAAATCTTAGGATTTACAATATAATTCCTAATAAACATATTAAGTGCATCAATAATTATTACGCGCTTCATCTTACCCCCAAAGTAAAAGCCCTCAACATGATCTATAATACCATGCTGAGGGCGCCGTGTCAAGGGTTATTTTCTAGCTCTGTTTCTACCTCTCGGTTGGTAAACTCGGCGTCGATGGTGGTGTGCCCTACGAACGACGGTGCGAGGCACCGTTCTACACACTACAATCTTTCGGTAGCCCTTCAAGACCCAAAAGCCTCTTCGGGTAAGCCTCCAGATTGGCTGCTTTTGAGTTGAACAAACCTTTTGTATTACGGTTGTCCGAACTGTGTGTGCTTGTGCGTCAACTGCGCATCCAAACATCAAACTAAAAGCAACAAAAAAAGAAAAAATAAACTTCATTACGATCCTCCAAAAAGTTATTTACCTCTATTAGACGAATCGCTCTAAAGTTTATTCACCCTCTCCGTCAATATCGTAGAATTCTTTAGCTTCTGCGTCCTTTCTCTCGAATCGCAGAATCACCTCTTCTTCCATCAACTCAAAAACACGATGTTTGAACTTTTCGTCCTTTAACTTCTCAATCCAGGTCTTTGATTGAAACTTGTCTTCGGACCCGTCTTTGTGTTTGAGTGTGAACCAGGCGCCACCATTCGTCAGATGGGGAGAAGACTTGATCGCCTCCAGCCAAGACTCTTCATCTCGAATTTGAACATCCTCACCAGCCCAAATAATCTTAAAAGTACACTCACGGGCGTCAGACCCAAATCGTGACTTCTTGATCTTTGCCTTGACCTCTGTCCCAACCCTAAACCCTTTATCATCGTAGATATAGCTTGCTTTTCCGCGACGGGCAGTAAGCCAAATCCGCATCGAGTAAGCGTAAACAGGAGCCTTCCCACCTGGGGTGAAATACGGCTCTAGCCTAGCTTCAGCGATGTTACTAGTGATATTGGTTTTTAGCTGATTCAAGATCAGCAAGGTTGATTGAGAGTTAGCAATCGGAACAGTAAGCTTTTTAAAGCCCTTGCTCAAGATGCGAGGAACAACAGCCATACTTGAAAGTGGGTTGTAATCACCTTCAATGTCGCTCTCGGCTGGCGTCATTGCTAGAGAGTCCCAGATAAACAGCATTTGGTTTTCATTTGAAGCCAATAGCTCTTCAATGGTCTCTAAGACAAATTCAACAGACTTGGCTTGAATATAAAGTAAATCCTCTACATCGCAGCCAGCGTTACTCAAGAACTCGGGGTCAATTGCAGACTCTGAGTCGAAGTAAATAACATCCATTCCCATCTTCTGGGCGTTTCCTGCAACCTGGGCCGCCATATACGACTTACCAGAGGCAGAAAGGCCCGCGATCTCGCTTATCTTTCCAACAGGGATGCCAGCGTATTTGCCCCGGCAAATGATAGAATTAAGCCACCTGGAGCCAGTAGGAATCCACGCCCTTACTTCAGTAGGGTTTTCCTTCTGAAGATCATGAGCCACGGGCTGGCCTGCTTTCTTGTTGATTAGCTTTCGCATATCAGAGATAGAAAGCTTCCCGGCTCTTTTACTTTTTGCTTTTGCCATTCTTAATCCAGTGTCAGTGTACCGTTCTCTGTGTCAACAGAGGCCGTCCACCCAATAAAAGAATATGGATCATCCTTTAGTTGATTATATGGAATATCGAATTCAAGCGTAAACGTCGTGTAACCACGCTTGTGATCATATCGACTTGTAGAGTGCTCAAGCCAGTCATAATCCCAATAGTTGTCAGCGATGACTTCCGCCACATAGTCAACAAAACCAGACCCATCACGAGGATATTCGTCTAGCAAACCCTCATCTCTCATTTCTTGCAAGATTTCGTTTCCACTCTGATAAAGTGGACCCTCTGCAATTGCTTCCGCAAGGACCGAACAAATGCCAGTTTGGCTAACCGCATTGCTAATGTGGTCATCGGTGTAATGCAACACATCACATCCGTCCTCATAAGTTAGCGTGACGTTAGTGTCATCGCCAATATCCATAGCCCGAAGGCGCTCTACAAAACTCATTTTTACCCCTATAAAAAAGTTTGAGGCATCTATAAACCCATGCCTCCCTGCGGTTGGGGGGATTTACTCGCTAGGAGTCTCTGCGGTTACGATCACCTCTTCGCCATCATGGGGAATAACCTTCTCTGCTGTTACGCCGATTGGTTGCGGGGATACGCTGTTGTCAGTGACTTCTAGCGAAGTGCTATTAGTGCTATTGTTTCCTGTGATTCCTGTACCAAAGTGCAAAAACACTGCCAGTAGGGAAAACCCAAGAAATCCATAAATGTAGTTGTTGTTGTTTGTCATGATTAACTTTCTCCTATGCGTTCATCAAATCATTAAAAGCGGAATCGACACTTGAAGTGCTTCCCTTGTTGTCGTACTTAACGACCTCTTCTCCACCGGAATCTTCCTCTCCCGACAGCCACTCATCAAGCATCACCTGAATCTCCTCGGGGGTCTTTCGAGTGAACAGGTCGTCAAAGCCAGGGATGTTATCCAGTAGATCCGCGCACTTGTCAGGACCACCAACAGCATCGTCACACAGCGGAGACGTTCGTCGTCGTGGGGTAAGAGAAGTTTGTGGGAACTGGGCACCAGGTGGCTTCCCATACTTGAGAACCAAGTCTGTTCCGGTCTCGACATCAGTGATGTCGCCATACTCTGGATTCAAGACAAGATTTAATAGCTCTTGATAAGCCATCTTGCCAAATCCCCAGATACGAACACCCTTGTCTTCCTCACCTCGTACCAGGACAGGTGCAAAGAAGCGTTGGCGAGCCATCAGGTTCTTAGCCATCTTAATTGAGTCATCAGTGCCTTCATTGAACAACTGACGTACAAAGTCGTTTAGCGGATCATCAATACCAAAGTTTCGCTTCGGTGAAAGGAAACCAGGATTCTTACCCAAGTTGTAGTGGAACCAATATTCCTTGAACGGATCGCCGTCCGGTGTGGGAACAATACGGATGGTTTGCTCACCATCCTGCGGCTTCCAAAAAGCCGAATCCTTCTTCTGTCCACGGTTTTGTAGTGCGTCTAGCTTTGCACGCATCTTGCTTAGATCAATACCCATTTTATTTCTCCTAATAATGGTTTTGTTAGAGTCAGAACGGTAAATATCCCGTTTCTGCTATTCTTGTACTGTTGGACTATAAGCTAGAAGATAGCCATAGTCCGATTTGTATTTTGTTGGATAAACTGCAAAAGAAACGTCTTGCACTTCTTTTGTTGATTTACCCTTTATTTGCGTAACGATCTTCTTATGAAGGCCGCCATCTTCTCGCAAAACTGTCTCACTCACAGCATAAATATAACACATTTCTTTTATGCTGTCAAGGGGAAAGAACTTCTTTTCTTCCCCGTTTTCCATATCGTAGATTCCAAGCGTACAAATGCTACGCGAGTCCATAGGAGCACCTACAGAGCCCATCACTGATTCCGAGTTTTTAAAAATGTTAATCATATGGATAGCTGAAACAACGAATTTGTTAATAGCATCGTAGTATCCAAGGACAGGAACCGAACCCATTGTGTCTTCGACAGCAGGGTTTGAAATAAGGTACATACGGTTGACGGCCTTGGACCGGGCGTAATGCTGAAGTACATTGTACGTGACTTTCTCGTGTAGACGTTTATTACCAGAAAGAAGTTCGACATCAGGACGGATATACAGTACATCGATCATACAGTTTTCTTTGATCTGCTCCATAGTCCTCAAACATATGGCAGAGACATCGCCAGAGCCACCAACCACAAAAATAGTTTGCCCTTCAATATCTTCAAAGAAGTCTGTAAAGTCTGGAGTTTCTCTTTCATACGCTTCTGGTCCGCTTTGTCTAATAAGATTATAGCAATTCTCACCTACGATGTCAACATCTATCTTGAATATTTTATATTGGGGGTATTCAGCGAAACAATCAGCAATTGCACAGCCTGCCTTACCTAAGCCAACAATATTCATGGTGCAGCCTCCAGCGC
>Ga0181369_1000606_pt1 | contig 10050 bp, 5 predicted proteins | sample LowvirmetaG_8_FD_130088 | JGI IMG/M metagenome (GOLD analysis project Ga0181369, IMG submission 130088) | Marine viral communities from the Subarctic Pacific Ocean - Lowphox_04 viral metaG | ecosystem: Environmental > Aquatic > Marine > Oceanic | place: Subarctic Pacific Ocean | collected 2015-11-29 | reverse complement strand
GTGGCCTTGAATATACCTTGAGTTGCTTCAACTTGTAAATCATCATTATCATTAGAAGATTCAACAAAGTCAGCAAAAATTACTGAACCTTTTTTATTTCCTTTAATTTCCTTTGCATTTCTTCCAAGACCTCCAATAAGACCTTGCTCAGTTCCTTTACCTCTAAATGATCCTGATGATGTTATTTTATAAACAGTATTTCTTTTTACTTTTTTAGTTACAGTTTCCTTTCTACTATCTTTAAAACTGTCTGCAGTAAATTTAAATTTATGAGATCCATCCTCTGCAACAAAATTAAATACCAATCCTCTATCTGCCTTTTTTCCACCTTGAGTGAATACTTTAAACTTAATATCCTCAAAAAATTCTTCTTCTGATGGTGGAGATTTTTTTGAGGATGTTACTTCTTTGCCGCCCCATGCCCAATGAGCAACTTCATGAACTACCCTTGATTTGTTATTTTTAGCAGTGACTCTTAGAGGTCTTTCTTGTCTTGTTGTCCACCAGTTGCGAATTATCTTGTCATCAATATTAATTTTTGATCCTTTTCTAAGAGAAAGAAGAAAGTCTTGATATCTTTGAATCTCTAATCTTATAGGATTATCTTCAAGGTTTGCATAAAGAGTAGGATCCCATATTCCAACGTCCTTTCCATCCTTATCATATCTTCTACCAAAAAATCCTGTTGTGGGTGCTCCACTAAGATCATACTCCTCAAAGTCCTCTTCTTCCTCAAAAGTTTCTACTGTCTTAAAGAACTTACATTCAGGATAATCAGGATCTCCAATCATAATGGAGCGGATAACAGCTCCAGATGCAATACCATAATCATCAAAAACATCAGTGATCGGAGCATATTGATATCCCCATCCACCTTCAATTACATCAACTGCAAGTAAAGATCCATCAGTTCCGAAGATAGCATTTCCCTTAGCACCAATTCCTCCACCACCAGAAAATCTTACTCTGGGAGAGACTTCTGCCAAAACTTCTGGTTTAATATCACTAAATCCACCACCAGTACCACCAGTACCACCACCGACTCCGCCTCCACCACCAGTTCCAGTACCTCCTGTACCAGTACCAGTTCCAGTACCACCAGTTCCAGTGCCTCCTGTACCAGTACCAGTTCCAGTACCTCCTGTACCAGTACCAGTTCCAGTACCTCCTGTACCAGTACCAGTTCCAGTACCTCCTGTACCAGTACCAGTTCCAGTACCACCAGTTCCAGTGCCTCCTGTACCAGTTCCAGTACCACCAGTTCCAGTGCCTCCTGTACCAGTTCCGGTGTCATCAGCACCATCCTCATAGATGTCAAGACCGGTTATACCATCACATCCGTCACTTCCTGATGCAGAAGTAGATGGCAGTAGATCTTTTGGAGTTAATTTATTAACTCCGTTAATATTCATATACTGAATTTTATCTCTTCTTCTAAAGATAAAAGTAGTGCCTGGATTTAATTTTGCGTACTTATTTGCCTCATACACCGAAAGATTTCCGACAAAACCTCTCTCAGGATCAATGTAACCGACCCTTATATCAGATTTAGTTGCAGATCCGAAGAGATTAAACGACATTATCGATTATACTTTGCCTTCATATTGTGTATTTATTATAGAAGTTCAAGGTCTTCTTGAGATCTTGGTGGTGATGCGAATGGAGTCTCTTCAGTTGCTTCCAGTGGAGGTTCATTCTCCCTGTTTGTTGCATTCTCAATAGATTTTTCACTTGGCAATGCGGAATCCGTTTGTGCAGATCCACCCTGGGCCATACAGTACTTATCTGAAACTGCCAAGTTTGGAGTTAATTCACAACCGAATACATTTAGAGATATATTAGTAAAACTAAGAGCAGAAGTCATACTGCCACTAATACCACCAAGAAGATTTGTAATATCGGAGAGAGCACCACTTACTCCTGCTAATTCATTTTGAATATCTTCCAAAAATGAATTGACATTATCCATTAAATTATTATTTGCATCATCAATTAATGTTTTATTTGCATAGAATACTTTACCAATTACATCTTCAGCATAACAGGTTCCAACTTGAGGTTGTCTCTTTACTTGATTATTCTGTGGGTTATCTACGTTCTCTCTTGCTTTTCTTTCTGCATTACCCATGTCTAAGGCATCATCAAGAATACCCTGAATCATTCCGCAAAGATTTCCAGTTAGTTTACCATACAAACAAAGAATCAATTCAACAATTTTTTGTTTCATATCACCAAACATTGATCTCATATGAGTTGGTAATGCGGCAACTGCTGCTGCTAATGCCTTGTTTAATATTTTGAGTACATACTCCATCACTTTATCAAACATAACCTTCATGTACTTGGCAATCTGACAAGCAGCATCATTAATTAATTTTTGTATATTTTCAATCGTACTTGATACTGCATCAACATAACTTGAGATAGCACTAAGATATGAGTTAAGTCTTTCTGTTAGTGTCTTAATAGTTGTTTGAATCGCAGACACGGCCGACAGAATGAATTGATCAGGGTCTGGTTTCATCACAACGATACATTCTTTTATCTTTGCTTGACGTTTAGTATCTGCTGCAGTGAGTTGATGCATTGCATCAGGATTCTCTTTGGTTGGATTACCTGTGTTTGGTGTAGTTGGAGAATCTTGCTGATTTCTTAATTTTGTAACATGATCTGCCACTGCTTTCATAGCAGCGTCTTCTACTTCCTGAACCGACTTACCTTCGTTCCTTGCTGCTTCTCTGGCATCATTAGCAACCTGCAGTCCGTTAGGGATTGCACTAAGAGGTTGATCAGGTCTAAGTCCAAATTTATTAAGTTGAACTCCTGGTGGTGCTGGAGCAAGTGCTGCAGCTAATTTTGGATCCATTGGTTTTTTAACCACCAATCCATCATCAGGAGCGATTGGTTTTGCGGTTCCAGTTGCTGGTTTATTTCCTTCGGCATATCCACTGGTAGGACTGAAATTAGATTCAGTTGTACCAATTTTCGTGGTCATTGGAGTTTGGGCATTGTGCCCCATAATTCCCATGATAACGGGGACCTGTTGGTCTTGCCCGTCCATAAAGAATCCAAAGACAAAGTTACCTTGTCGGATCATGGGGGTCTGACTTGCCCCTGTCTGTCCACCACCAGCAGTGATGGGATACATGACATTAGCCCAAGGTAACTGATCCGAAGGGATAGACTCTTCTTCTTTATCATGGATTCCCATGATACGAACTTTATATCTTCTACCCCATCCAGGAATACTATTTGCATCCTCAAATTTTCCAGGCAGAATGTTATCTCTCCATTCGGAGTCATCGACAACTTGTCCGAGCCACCAAATGAATTGTGTACCTAAAAAACCAGAATTAAATAGTGCTGATCCTTCCATTAATCCTCGTAAATCCTACATTCGTCTGTTTCAGGATTCTCATCACAATACATTTCTAATGGTGAGGGATCGTGATGATCTTCTGGATGTGCTTTATGATACATCTCAAGATGCTCTAATTCGTCAGCAGTATGCCGACGCATCTGAGGCGAAATAGTTGGGTCTTCAAGGATTTTTTTATCCTTTTCAATGTGAGTCTCGATGTTTTTTTCCATAGTGATATTAGAAAGTATTTGTTGTATCAGTTGCTAATCGTGATACTGTTCTTTGATATGGGTTTTGTACTCCAGGTGTTTGTGTTGGAGTTGCTGGTTTACCAGTTTGCGGTGTTTTCCCTGTTCTTCCAAAAGAATCTCTTACCAGATTTAGTTTAGTATAAGTTCCTTTGGCATTAACCAAATGGCACAATGCCGATATAATATATAGACCACCAATTTGACGGTCAACATCGTCATTCTTCGTATCCTTCTGTGCAGATGGTGCATCAAAATAAATTGCTTCGCCTGCATGTAATGAAAAATCACCAGGAATAGTAATCTCAATCTCAGAAGCATACAATTGATTATAACGCATAATTGCTTGATTGGTAATCAATTCAGGTCTAAAGTTTGGATCCTTTGACTTTTCAATCTGCTGCTGACTTGATCCTGACGGTAAAGTTCCAGTATCTTTTACAATATAAGTTGTCCTTGAGAACTGTTTATTTTTACCTTGACGATTAAACTCTGGGTTCAGAACTGGTAGTTCTTTTCCCCCTTTCTTCAAAGAATCCTCGGACCCATCATCTCCTGTAGCCTTTGGATTTAATACTTCATACTTACAAGTGTATGGATCAAACAAAACGATTCGTGTTGATTGAAATCCTGCCTGCATCTTCTCTTGAACATTGATACGATTGTCCTTAGAGAATGTCAATGCTTTCATATCATATCCCTCTGGGATGTTAGCACCTCTTGAGTCAGGAGTTTCATTATAGATAATCGACTTCTTCTTCTCCTGACTCAGAAGAGTATCAATTGATTTAAAGTGATATCCTTTTGATGTTTCGTAGAAGAAAAATCCTGCAGTCTTTCCAGGTGTTATATCGGAGGGAGCACACTTACCGGATAACCAGTTCAGTGTATAGTATGGTTTCCATTGTCCAGGGATCTCATTCAACTCTGTTGCATCTTCGATGTCGGTGATATTTTTTTCAGTTTCTAAGAAGTTAGTTAAAATTTCTTTGACTGCTTCTGATGATTTACCATCAAATCTTTTATTGATTCTAATCTCATCATTGAGAATATATTCCTTTGATACCAAATGAAGATTGATCATTCCCTTTGTTGTCTGGTCTGCTACAGGAGTTACTTTATTAACATAGAAAGTAAATTCTATTTGCTCTTCATTATTGTCTTTGATTTTGAAAATTACTTTCTCAGTTCCTACAATAGGAAGACCCTCTAAGGCACTCTTTTCATCAATTGAATTTCCTGAGTCGGAGAAAGTAACAGTTGCCATCACAGAGTCCTGTAGAAGACTCTCATAGTACATCAGTTGTACTGCACCATTTACAATAGATACAGTCTTACCCTGATCTTTATTTGAGAAGACATCCAATCTCTCAATAAAAGCAGGAGTAGACTGAGCACCTGTTACTTTAGTATCTGCCATGTGTATTACCTCTTATTTCTATTTAACGCATGTAAAGAATGTCACTGAATGACTCTTTCTTAGACGTGGAGGCATTAACAGAGAGTTTCTTACCTTCATTATATCCACCTACATTTTGCATTGGTTGTGGGATAAGAACTGGAACGGGAATAACTTCTGCAGTTTCATAATCTGCATAAGATCTCAAGGTTTCAATTGCTTCATCACCCTCTGCTTTGTTAAGTGCTTTCAGTAATCCAGGGAAAGTTCCTTGCAGTGCTCTGGTAGAGTCTGCATCAATGACAAATTCTTTTCCTTCCTCACCCATTTCATAGAGACCTCTTCCCATGGTAGGTCCACCCATTCTCATTTTACCTTTAATCATAGCACGAAGTTTATCACCACCAACACCTTTCTGTGCGTTGTAGTCTGTTTGATTAATATCAATAAAGTCGGATCTTGTTCCATCGCCACCCCAACCTGACCATGAAGGACCATAGTTATCTGGATCTGATTCTGCCCCTCTCATCGCTGGGGTATTTGGCGAACCATCTTTCATTGATGCAGCTTCAGCATGAGTTGCAATATTTCTCACATTAATCATAGATTTACTATATCCCATTTGTTTTGCAACCGTTGCTGCTTCAGTGGTAAATGCATCTAATTGTTCTGGTTTAAGTGTAGACCAATTCCAATTTGCCATTGCAGCAACTGCCAATCCAACACCTTGACTATTTTTATATGCAGTATGTCCTCCAGGTGTATTGAATTGAGAGTAAGGAATTTTTTGAACTTTACTACCATCAGACAAAATAGTGGAGTGATATCTATTGGGATAACCAGTCATTCCCGCACCAGCAGACCAGTGTAAGAATATTTTTCCTTTTTTACTTGCCTCCATACCTTTAACATTTGCTGGTGATCTTATGCCCTGCGTTTGGTTGCCACCATCAGATAGAGTTGAATTATCTTGCGAAGTATCATTATTTGGTGCTTTCATATCTCCAAATGTAGTTCCACCTTTTCCAAATATTGCTGGAAAGAATGATGCAGCTGCATGTGGAACTAATTTGGTAACAAAACCTATAGGATTAAACAATGGATTTAATATTGAAAAATCTGGTATCTTTTCAACCTTTCCATTTCCATCTTTATCAAGGAATGGAAGTACTTTTGCCAGTGCTATTTGAAGTGCTCCCCATCCAGCATCAGATACATCAGTCATTGGGAAGTTATCAATTAATCTACCAAATCCTTCCTTAAAAAAGTTTACAATAAGACCACCTACATCCATAACAGTCTTAAGAGCAGTCATAAATTTCTGCCCTGCTTCTTTTACACCTCCTCCCATAGTGAGAGAGTATAACATATCACCAACGAGAACACCTATTGTCTCGCCAAGGATTGTTCCAATCACAGGAATTGGAATGAATGATCCAAGTAATCCCCCAAGAGCAGCACCTAATCCTTTAAATACTGCTTGTCCTAATGGTTCTCCTGCAAGTAATGATGCAACAGCAACAATTAGAGGACCCATTACAGGTATTTTACCAAAAGTTTTTGATACTAACTTGACTCCTTGTTTACCAAAAAGTTTTAATCCAACTCTTCCAGGTGTTTTCTTAAGTCCACCCTTCATAAGACTACTACCCCTATCAGTACCACCAAGAGATCCTGTTTGGGGTTTAGAAATTATCTTACCTTTGTCAATTGATCTCTTTACAGCAGCATTTGCAGTTTCTGCTGCCTGTTTGGGTGTCCTTCCCTTAGAGATTGCGTTATCATAACTATTCTGGTATATACCTCTAGCTGCATGTCCATGCTTTAATTGTATTTTTCTTGCATTTCCCCGAGGACCAGTAGGATTTATACCTGGTCTACCTCCAGCTTGTGGTGCTATGAGTGGAGTTTTGGGTAGAGTTTTGGGTTTAAGTCCTAATTCTCTCCTCAATAAATTTTTAGTTCCTTTAGGACTCATCGCTACAGAAACCATGCCAACAATGGCGATGGCATTAAATAGATCCCCTAAAGTATCACCAAGTTTATTTAAATCCTTTGCGGCATCTTCACCGCCCCATTCTTTAAGTTTTTTCTCACTATTTTCCCATGCAGTAAATCCCCAGTTTAAAAAAGTTCCAAGACCATCTATGATTCCAAGAAAAACATTAGATATAAATTCTGTTATACCAGCAATTACTGGTACTATCTTTTGTAGTATAGGAGCAAATTCCACAAGTCGGACAAGAATAAATCCAAGTAGAACATTTTTAATAAAGTTCTTCATCCGGTCAAGGAATCCGACCTTGGGCATCTTCAGTCCAGGACTTTTTTCTTCCTTACCTTTCTTGTTAGATTTTAAGTTATCTTCTTGACCAGCACGTTTCTGTTGTTCAACTTTCTTTCTCTGCTGATCTGCTCTGATTTTATCCAGTGCAAGAGATCCCTTAAGAAGAGTATTAATCTCAATACATCTTTCCTTTATAATGACAAGTGTATCTTTACTTTCTTCCTTAGAATCTTCATCAGTAATAGATTTTTTCTTTGCTATAGGCGAAATACTGGTAATCGCACTAATCTTAATTGGAGTTATTGATCCTCCAGTTCTCTGCGGAAGTAACTTTTGAGTTGATACTGCCATGGATTATACCGTTATCCCTAAAGTTTTTATTTTCTTAAGAGAAGACATTGCAGCAGCATCAAATGCGGGGATGTCTCCCCCCTGTGACTGCTCTGTTTGTTGTTGACCCTGCTGCTGACTCTGCTGTTGCATTTGAGTATATGCAGCAGTAGAGGATGATGGTCTTGAAGATTTAGATACTGATGAAGTTTTTACTCCAAGTTGTTGTCTTACCTTATTATAATCAAAGGTTTGTAGTAAAGATTTATCAAATGGTTTTGATTTACCATCGCCACCATCACTTAATGAACTATCAGAACTACTGCCAGAATACCCATAGTCTGATATACCACCCAGTTCTCCACCAGCAGTATAACCACCCTTAGATATTCCACCGCCAATACCAAAATCTTTTCTCAGTTTTGCAATTCTTGTACCTAATTCAAAAATTTGAATTCTTCCATCACCATCCGCATCTAAACCTTTATTACCTGCATACCATTGTTTACTTTCTGGATATCCTTTTGGCAAACTTCCATCTTTAGATGCAAGTACAAAGTCCTCTTTCTCCTTTACAAAAGCAGGCAAGAATGTAGCAGTATATAAATGTCCTGGAGATATTGGTCTCTCAACTCCAGCAAGACTCTTTGATAAAAACTTCTCGATGAAAGGTAACTGTTCGGCACGAGACATTCCTTTCAAAGCTTCTACCGATGTGCCTTGCTCTCTTGCTGTGCTGGGGATCATTTGAATTAGTCCAGTGGCAAGAGTATCTGGATGTTGTGCATTGGGCATCAAAGAAGATTCAGATGCCATCTTTGCCAACATATCTCCAGGATTAGCACCAAGTCTTTTGGACATCTCAACCAGTCCTTTTAAGAATTCTTTATCATTACCTACTCTTTCCTTTGCAGTTCCTGTTAGTTGTAAAGGAATATATTTTTCTGCTTCTACATTCCCTGATTGAGTGGGACCTGTTATTGTTGGCGTGGTTACTGCAGTATCAGGAACTGTGACATTTGGATATGCCTTTGAGAGTGCTGCAGATGCTGCAGAAATATTATCTAAATCAAGATCAGCATTTTCATCTTCACTATCACCCTGCAATTTTCTTTCACTCTTATGAACATCCCCACCACCTTGTGCATAAACAGTTCCTCCTAACATTCTGGGTCTGTTAGTTCCGCCTCCAGCAGCATTCATCGATGCAAGAGTATCAGATCCGTACTTATTGACTGCCCCACGAGACATAACAAATTCACCAGGTGTAAGCATGGCAGGAACAGTGTCAGTTCCAGATGCTAAAGCATGACCACCACCAGCAAATCCTTGAGGGACTAATCCTCCTTCACTAAACATCAAGCCAAGTCCTTGTTGGCGAACCATTTCCCTTCTTAACTGAGTCGGAGAAGGAGTCTCATCATTAGATTTATCATTATCTTTTCTACTCTCAATAAATTCTTTTGGTGTTACTGTTCCAGCATCATCTGTTTTATTTTCTTCTTCTCGTGCTCTTTGATTTTGTACAGCCATATATGCTGCTCCACCAGCAGCAAGAATCGCTGCTGCTGCGACTGGATGTGCCAGTGCAAGTCTACCAATAGTCATCGCAAGTCTTGGTATGAACTTGGCAGTCATAAAGAGTAATCTTGTGATAAATCTACCAAGAGAATTGCCAAACAATAAGTAAGCAGCAAGAAGTGCGGGCCATGTCTTCTCTAAGAACTTACCAATCGCAGTTAATTTCCTTTGATTTTCATCTTTACCAATCCAATCAATTAGTTTGACAAGGAATCTACCAATCAGAATCGTTTTTATAAAATCAAATATTTTTCCAAAAAGTCCTTTGACTGGTCCAAGAACTTTATTTACTGTCTTCGCTAATCCTTTGAAAACATTACCTTCTAATTTTTCTTCTCTACCCTTTCTTTTTCTTCTCTCAGCAGATTGTCTATCTTTATTTTGCTTTTTCTTATCAAATTCGTTCTGTTTTATCAAAGTGTCACGAATAGAAGTGACAATCTTTAATATCTCCTCAAGTATACCACCACCACCAACAGCAGTCTCAGGAGTGATCTTACTTACATCAATCCCAGAGTTTGGTCTTTTTACTATCGCACCACCACGACTACCGCCAGGTAATTCTTTTCCAGTGCCTGATGAAGATGCTTTTTGTTTTTTATCTAATACTTTCTCTACAAAATCCTGGAATCCAATCTTATCGTTTCTCTTTTTAAACCCTTCTTTTCTCTCTTCTGGAGATAATTGCTCACCATCAATCGTTCCTTCAGCAGCAAGTTCTTCAACATACTGCTGGTATCTTTCTTCACCTAAGAACTTAGAACCGAATTTACTTGATGGCATTCCTTTGCTTTTGTTTTAATTCTTCTTCTTCAAGATGATGTTGTAATAATGCAACGTAGAT
>Ga0181369_1000605_pt1 | contig 10053 bp, 13 predicted proteins | sample LowvirmetaG_8_FD_130088 | JGI IMG/M metagenome (GOLD analysis project Ga0181369, IMG submission 130088) | Marine viral communities from the Subarctic Pacific Ocean - Lowphox_04 viral metaG | ecosystem: Environmental > Aquatic > Marine > Oceanic | place: Subarctic Pacific Ocean | collected... | reverse complement strand
CTATCTCCTTAACATACTATTATCCGGTATGTAAGCGGAAAATGGTAGGGCGGGTGGGATTTGAACCCACGAATCTTCGGTATATAAGACCGCTGCCTTAACCACTTGGCTACCGCCCTATTGTGCGTGTGGTCATTTGTTGGCAGTGGAGCAAAGCTCCCTTAGGGTCTGAAAGATTCTCCTAGATCAAATTTCGAAGGTCATATGCCCGCTGTCGGGAATGTCAACTGAAACTTCACATGACATCCAATAGTCATCCTGATGCTCGCGAACCTTCGAGAATGGAATAGAGAACTCACAAGAAACGTCGCAACGACCTCGCTTATGGTCGTACTGGGTCAGGCTGCTATCAACCCAGCCGTATTCAAACCACTGCTCTTGAAGGACATCAGGAATGGTATCTTCACGGTGGTCTTGCCATTCTTGTTCATCCTCATACTCGTCTTCGTCCCACTCTGGGAGAAGGCAGTTATCATCCATCTCTTCAATAATGTGATTGTCTTCAAAAGCATCAGATTTAATCACATCACAGATTGTGTAAAGAAAATCTGTTTCATCAATCGTCTTTTCTACATAATCGCCAGTGTAGTGCATCACTTCTGCAAAATCACAAAAGGTGAAATTAATATCTGTATCGTCAGTAACACCGAGAGCAGTAAGCTTCTCGACCATTGTCTTCACATCCATAATCCCTCCACGGATCAATTAGAAAAGTAGTGTAGGAACACATAACTGAAGAGACTAAAGAACGCAACTGTACCTAACATCCATGCTGACATCAGATAGTGTACATTCTTTTTTGATTCTTCGTCGCTCATATCTTCCTCAGTAAGTATCCTCAGAGTAAGGAATAAAAACTCCCGTGTCTGATTCTTTTTTTACTTTACCCGTATCGCCATCAAAACCTGTGTCCCAGATACTGTCAGAGTCTATAACTTCTTCTTTCAAAGTGTCAAGTGGCTCATCAAAATTTTCTATCTCAGGCTTGACGTCAACGTAACCCGCGAGGGAACTACACGAAACAAGAAATATTGGAATCCATCTAATCATTTACTAGTGCTCCTCTGAGACACTAATAAATAGTTAGCTTATCCTTCTTCTTGCCCCTGAACCTCTGCGCGGATCTTAACAGCTTGCTGCAAGAAAGCCTCAAACCGGGCGACCAACATCATGATCGTGGAAAAGATAAGCCAAGCTCCTGCCCCTGCGAAGTCGCCGGTTGCAATAAGGAACACGGCGCATACCACTGCCAGTGTTGAAGTCACCATCGGTGCATAGATACTAATCATTGTCCTTCTCGTTGTCTAGTGCTACTTGAATGTAAGCAAACAAGTATCCGGTAAAAATACCAATTATGAACCCTGTCATCATAGTCGCCTCTCAATAAAAGTCAAGTAACTAAATTTAATAGATCATGAGTCTCGATAAGTTCTTCGACTAAAGCTTCAATCTGCGCTTTCTTTTTATCCTTGTTAGAACTAAACTTTCTGTCATCAACTTCAAAAAGTTTGATACCTAACTCTTTGCATCTTTTCTTTTTATGCTCGTCTCTTTGGCACATTTCTTGGAAAGCCTTTTCTCCCCCAAAGAATTCAGATGCTTCGTAATGCTGAGCTCCCTGATACTCAAAGGCTATTTGAAGTGGTGCTGAATAACAGTCAAGCTCTAGGCTACATCCAGTGTCAGGATTGATGATGTCTGGGTGCCTCACGTTTGGGAAACTGGTCTTAAGCTTACCTTCTAAGGCTTCCCTGAGGCACTTCTCTCCGTAAGAGGCAATCCTGTTTTTCTGTTGTTCAACATATCTTTCTTCTAACTCTTTAGAGCGTTCTTCATAGAGTTTTTGAGAATTTTCAATAACGAAATCTCTACAAGCAGAAGAAAAAAAGTAAAAACTTTGTGCATCAAAGTCCGGAAAACCTTCAGCGAACTTAGCGATCATAAAGTCTACTGGGCTGGGAAAGCATTGTAAGTCCTTGGCCCAAACACCGAAAAATCTATCGACTTGTAAGCGATAAGTCTCTACTAAATTTATATAGTCTTCCTGACATAGCTGCTTGATAACATATTTCATCTCTTTAGTAGCTTGTCTTTCTTCGGCAGAGGGCATGTTTGGTATATTATTCAAAACATTCTGTTCTGTACCGTTTTTGACCTCTTCAGAAAGATAGACTTCTATCTTTCTTTTCGCCTCGTCAGAACATAAATCATAATCAAACTGTTCAAGTGTTTGGTAAGATAGACTATATGATAGCGATTGTGTTCTTCCGTTTTCAAGCCAAAATTTAGGCTTTCCTTTTTCCATCCATTCTTTTACCTCATTTAATCTAAAGGCAGCATAGGCAACGCTAGTAATATTAGGGTCGTTAACCATCGCCTCTAGCAAACTTTCTCCATGACAGGTAAAGTGCGTATATTGTTCCGGAAGGTAAACAATATAAAAGTCTTTTTCCGGTTCCATATAATCATCTATCATCGCGTCGCCAACATCGGCAAAAGCAAACGGCTCTTCTTCTAGCCCTCGTCGCTTCACTTCTTTTTCAATCTTTTCCCTATTCTCTTCCCGCCACCAGTGGCGATCAGACCAATCCATAAACCTAGATTTGTACGACAAGGAATATCTTGAGTAAAGTGGATAAACTTTGTAGATAGCAGCTTTATAGTTTTTGTAGTGTTCTTTCTCAACAGAACTTTCTTCACGCATGTTAGCTACCTAAAAGTAATTTGAGTATAAAGTAAATGGGGAGAAGAGGCGCACACCGCGATGTATCGGACGAAGACAAGAGTGAGTCTCTCTCATTGGCTTCTCAGATTAACCCTTAACCAGACGGAGACTATCGATTCCGGTCTCGGCTCTTTGTTTGATCCGTGTGCGCTCTCTTCAACTCCTCTGCCCCGTCGAGCAAAGGCCCCAGATGGTAGGCAAGGTCGGTTTCGAACCGACGACCGCTTGGGTGTAAACCAAGTGCTCTCCCACTGAGCTACTTGCCTTTAAAATGGAGCCACCTGTCAGACTTGAACTGACGACCTGATGATTACAAATCAACTGCTCTACCAACTGAGCTAAGGTGGCTTGCAAAACCTATATACCCCCTCCATCGAGAAGTGCAACAATTTTAATGTAAGGAGTGTTAGCTAGTACCTTGGACTTGCTAGGATTGTCCTTCCTCCACCTATCGATAGCTTCTTCTCTTGACTTACCACGGTAAACGTCAAGGTTGTCATAATGGCCAGTCTTGGCGTTGTAGGCATAGATTCTAAACACTGCTTCTCCAAAAGAGTACCAGAGGCGGGACTCGAACCCGCACGCCCCACTGGGCAACAGATTTTAAGTCTGTCGTGGCTACCGATTACACCACTCTGGCATATATACTATTTAGTCGTTTTGCCTCTGGCTGTCAACTACTTTTAGCCAACCTTCCAGTTGTTCGATTCTGTGAAGCACGTTGGACAGGGCACGGATTTCAATCTCCAAAGACTCTTTGGTAACCGAATCAGTGTCATGCGCGTCAATCAAGTTCTTCATCGATGCTCTCGCAACCGTGATGCTTGTCTTGGCTGACCATAGTTGCAATTCCGTTGTCATGTTAACCTCTGATGTGAACTAAGGGGTCGCTGTCTTTACCGCGTCTCCCTCGTTAGTCAACCTTTAACTGCAATAGATGCTTCTGCTTTTAACAGCAGTGTGTTCGTGGCTGACATTGAACACATTATACCATATATTCCTTAGTTCACAAATTAAATATCAATTGCTAGAATCTTTTCGCTTGTATTGAAGTACGAGTACTTCTTATTATAAGTATCTGTGATCCAAAGTCTTTGACATTTAGAGGCCACAGGCTTTGGCGCTTGCATGTCTGTAATAACTATATGTCCGTCGAAGTTTCTTTTATTAACCCAGTTAGTTGGAGCATTAAAGTTTGTACCCCCATACCTAACACGAGTCCATTCTTTTTTCTCTCCCTTTCTCCAAACATAGACTTTCTCTTCGCAAACCGTGTCATCAAAAGGAACGACAGTGAATGTTGCGATAGAGGCAAACTTGTTTAGGAAAGAGAAGAACACTTGAAGCATCTTATCAGAGACCGAACCACTCTGGTCAATGCTGATCGCAATGTTTGCAACTCTATCTGACCGCTTACCGGGATGGATGAACGGGTATCTCTTGTTGACTCTCTTGATCGTTGTCTTCTTATTAGACTTGGTAGAGGTCTTGATGAAATATCGTAGGACAGCCTCTGGCGAGATGGTCTTGGAGATTGATTTCTTAATAGTCTGCTGTACGCTGCGCGGCACAGACCCCCACCCTGAGCTACGCTCTTCTGCTGTCTTAACAGCGTCTTTGGTGATGTCTGCAAGCTCCTCTTCGGCAAACTTTGAGTCCAAGCCTCCTGAGTCTTGGTCCTCTGCGCCCCACGCAGAGTGATCGTCTAGCGTCTGAGGCTCTTGCGGGACGCCTTTGTTGTTAGGCGCATAAGGACCCTGCTGGTTCTGTTTATCCTTCTTCAGGACCTCAAAATAAGCCTCGGTAGTACATCCCGGAAGATAATCTTTGAACGGCTTACGTCCTGGGACACAGGCCATCTTGGGTAGTTCTTTCTGAATGTGGGTGTTAATCGCTAAGTCTGCGGCGATATTCCACATCTTAAGCAATTCTGCTTGCTTGACCGGATCAAAAGGAATCCGGTCTGTTAGATGCTTAAAGATCAAGTGATAAAACTCATGCTTAATCACTCCAACTTTATGAATATCCGACAGACTCTCAAAGAAATCCGGATTGTAGAGAAAGCAAAATCTTTTGATGTCCTTATCGTAAGACATGGCGGCTGTTGGAATCGTCTTGTCAGGCACCTTCTCTACTCTTCTTGAAAAGGAAGCGAAGAAAGGTTCTGCTCTCAGGAGCCTATGAATATGAAAACCGAGGTCGAATGACACAGCACACCTCCCTAGTCTTCTTTAGCCTTTAGCACATTACCTGTCAACATCTGGCTATAATGCTCTGACACCCGAAGACCGTTACGAGCGGTTGTGTTGCTGAACTCTACCAAGTTGGGGTTCTGGAAGTTGTCTTGGGCCTTGCCACAGAAGAGAACCCAGAACTTAGCCCCAACCTCAGATGGAAGTGTGACAAAGTAGTTTGCTACATTCTCAAGGTGCTCAGGGCTGAGCTTCTTATCCAAGATGCCGCTGTTTGAAATCTTAACAGTCATTGCCAAATGATCGTTCAAACCAAAGCTTTTAGTCTTTTCCCACAGGCCATCGTAAACAATATTTTCAGCAGTTACCTGATACTCGTAGTTAGCTGCAAACCTGCCAAAGGCAAGAGCCGTCCCCATACCAAGAAAGCCCATCGCAATGTTTGTCATGTGATCGACATTTTCTTTGTAGCTATCGTACAGAGAAGCACGCTCCAAAACCTTATCCAAGCGAACGACACTGCGTCGAGAAGGATAAACTTCATTCGGCTCGAACGAATCCTTATGCTCTAAGTGATCACGGTTCTGGTTAACGAAGTCCCACATGAGTGGGTTAACTTTGCCGTTTGCCCAATCAAGCCAATCCTCTACGGTTGGCTCAACATCGTAGATAGCCCAACGGTCAGCCTCCGCAGGGTCTAACTCCCCAACTTGATACTCGGAGCCATGCTTGCCGCCGTTGACAGCGGCGATGATGATAGTGTCAGGATGAAGCACCTTGCCAAACAGCTTTCGGCTATCGGTGAGTTCCATGATACCTTGTCTTACTTGTTGATCTCCACGATCAACCTCATCAAAGAAAAGCACACGAGGATTCTCGCAGCACTCCACTAGCCAATCAAAGCTATTGAAGGTAGCAACTTCTGTTCCTTGATCAGTGATAACTGGCTCTTGCCTTGGCATACCGATAAGATCGCCTTCCTGCATCTGCGAGGCGCGACGTTCGACAACTTTCATGCCTAGAGTAGCGGCAAGCTGGTACACCACTTCCGATTTACCAATGCCATGACGACCTCTGATCATGATAGGGAAGTTAGAAGAACTGTCCCCCTGCTTCAGTAGGTCGGAAAGAATGAGATTGAGAGTCTTGAAATCCATGTTGCACCTCTGCAAACTGAGATTGAGTAGTCCGCTTCCCTACGAAGCCATCGGAGTCTTAACTTAACATACTTACGTGGTCAATTAATTTATCTGACTTTTTACTAAATAGTAGTTCCAAGCCTTCTTTTCCCTCTAGCCAGTCATCTGATGCGTTTGACCTGATGGACCTTTCAGACATGGGAACTAAAATATTAATTTTCTTTATGTGGAAGCATGTATAATGATCATAATGAGGAGTTCTGATGAAGTTCAATGTATGCTTTACCCCATCAAACCTTTGCACTTTAAAACATTCTTTCGGGGCAGCCCACTCTGAGTATGGAAGATAAACCCCAATCCTGTCCCATAGAACATCTGTTACAATATATCTATGCTTTTCGTTAAAAACAGCATACTCAAAAATAGTACCAACACCAAAGCCATGCTTTACCATTGACTCTAGGGCTAGTTCGCGCCACACTTTGTTTTTAGGAATAACCTTTTCTTTATCTTCTTTGAGTTGAGGGCAGTTTCTTCTATTATGTCCATACTCAAAACGCCCGTATCTTCCACTGCAGTAAGAACATTTTCTTGGCGTTGGATTCTTTTTCCTCTGTAAAATCTGATTATCTTCTACAAGAAGGCTTTTCTGTCTTATAGACAAAGCTTCTGGAGTATGGCTATGTAGTGACCTAGCCTTAGCTACAGCCTGAATCCTAGTGGGACAAGTGATTCTAGTATGTCCCCTGACACCGCAGAAACTACATCGGTTTTGCATTTGTCTACCCTCTATCTATTTAGGAATCACTTTCTGGTTTTCAGGTGTCTTTCTTCGACCAAGATACCGTGTGGTGCGCCAACAGGCAACAACAAATATCTTTTCGCCCCTTTACAAGCGGATACAACGGGTGCTGCTCCTGCTTCTAGAACGATAGCACCTCTTTCAAAGGCGTGTCGGCTAGGGCAAGTACTTCTCGGAAAGACAAGAGTGCCGTTCTTATACTTCGGCTCACTGTAGTGTGCCTGCCGGACTTTATCGGCGTACTTGTTAAAACACATCTTGTTGTATGTTTTCTCAGGCGGCACATAGTTTTCGTCCTCCCGAAATCCCATGATGACAGAGCCAAAGTAATTTCTCTGAGCCTTGTAATATTCAAGAATAATCTTGAATTCCTCCCGCTTAGACTCAAACTCTTTAGCCCAAGCTACCCTTTTAGCTCTCGCTTCGTCACTGTGCTCTGCAAGGAACCTGTCAAGCATCCGCTCCTGCGCACCAGACAAAAATCCTGTTCGATCATAAAATGATTGAAAAGAAAGGACGTAGCCTCTTTGGTGCCGGTCAAGCTCTTTGCTCAGAGCCAGTTCTATTTTAGCTCGAACGTCACTCATCTTCCTCTCCATATGGAGTTAATACCAAATTAGCAATCCAAAATGGATCATGCTTGATTTCTGCACCTTTCCCTGCTACATAAATCACATAGGACCATTCTCCATCAGTGTCAAGAACAATCGCAAGACTCGTATGTGATTTGTTGTTGGAGACGATAACAAGGTCGCCTTTACTTATCTGCGGCCCATTTAACATACTTGTAGACTTGATGTCTCCAGTAGCTCTCCCATCTTTTCTCATTAATTTTTATTCCTAACATCAAAGCAAGAGATCTTCCCTCGTTCCAAGCATTGATTTCTTCTCTAATAATATCAATTTTGCTCAGCTGGGTTGTCCCTTTTTTGCTAGTGTGGGGATAAAGTTGTTCAAAGTTTTCACGCTTTCTTATTATAAGGTGTCCTGCTTCATGTAGCAAGCAAAAAAGTTGTATTTCCTTATCATGGTTCGTATTGATCCCGATACAGTCTGCATCGTAGTAGTAAGCGTCTACTTCGTCTTTGCCAAACACAACATCAACATCATATTCAATCATTAGATAGGATTCTAAAAATTCAAGATCTTCCACATTGTGTTCCCCCTATAATAATTAGAGAGTCAGGGTATGTTATTCTTCGAATGGGAACCTGATAATATTGTCGGGCTCTTTATTGTCTGACGATTGAGGTGTTTGCTCTTGTGCTACTTCTTCTTTTAGATGTTTATAAATATTTGATACTAAAACCTTTTCATTATAAATTTCTTCTATAAGTTCCATAGCCATCAAATCTAATTTTTTAAGTGCTCTAGCATGAATGTTTAAGATCTTAATTATATCTTGTTCATTAAATTCCATCATCCTCTCTCATGCTAGTATAAGATTTCTTGAGAATGTCTGCTACTCTTTCTATCTCACCAGACCTTCTAAGAATTTTATAAGCTAAATTTTCAATGGAAAATTCTCCACTTTCATCTAATCCACTTTTTCTAAAGTTGCGAAGTTTTGTTTTCATAGCTAAAGATAAATCATATGCTTCTTCATAATTTCCACTGTCGTGCAAACTCTGCAGCTCGTCAATCTGCTTAACTTTTTCTTTTACCTTCTTAACAACACCTTCGTAATCAATCGAAACGTCTTCCTTACTAGGTTCTAGAATCCACTCGTCTCTCATAAGAGAGTAGGTCGGAGATGGAACAGGGTCATCTCCTATGTCCTCTGCGTAAACCTCAACATCATGACCACCTACCGTGACCCTGTAGTTCCTGTTCCACTTTGACTTCGCAAGGAAGAAATACTTTCTAAGAAGTTCGGGGTCTGTACTTATCTCCCCAAAGTCTAGAACAATATGCAGATCAACATCAGAATGCTCGGAGTAATTATACCCTGCCATTGAGCCAACAAGAAGTATATCTTTTATTTCTATATCAAGCCCTAGACTATCTACAAAGTCATTGGCAACACTAATGAGCTTCATCTTGTGGTGTGGATCTATTTCTTTACCGTCCCACAAAACAGGAGACAAAGTATCCTGAGGCTTGAGGCTAGAAACGTCCAGTCCATCTATCACTTCTTCAGTGAGACTTTCAAATCTCAAGCTGCTAGTGCCAAATCTCTGTAAGTCTCCAGAGTAGGGAGCACCAGAAGCCTTGTTTTTGATGCCACCATTTCTAGTATAAATGTCGTTTTTATACCTTAGCTTCTTATATCTTTTTTGAGCCTTACTCTTAAACGGAGTAGGTTCCTTAGCTTCAGTCATCACATTAACATAACTTTTCCAAGCCCAGTCGTCAAACATATTTATTCCTCTTTAAAATAAATCTATTCCGATCTAATATACTAATTAGTACTAGGATGGGAAGAACATAATGAAGTTTTTAAAAGATTGGAAAGATTACTCTGACGACTACGAAGCTTGTACTTGTGGACATCATTACGATAACTTTCTCCTTGAAAACACTGGCAAGATTGTGCAACTTCATGAATTTGTAAATGGTATAAAGTACAATCAACTTGTCTCTCGCAACAATGGTGTGATTAACAGCCGTGGTGGTACTGCTGTAAGAGGCGCTGGTTACGGACAGAACATTGAAAACCCACCACGCTCAGGCAAGATTGATATGATCTATGGTGCGGGACAGGGTGAAGCTAGAACTCGAAGATTTATATACAAGGTGCCCTCTGACAACTGGCCTAACTCCAAGGAAGGCCCATACACGGTTACCGTTCAGTTTAGCAAAGATGGCCCAAGAGCAGACCAGCTTGCAGAACTACCTGCATCTGAGCGACTAAAACAACTAGATGTGATGGTAAAGTGCAACTGCCCCTTCTTCATTTGGAACGGCCCCGAGTACAACGCCGAGAGGCTTAACTATCTCTATCCTGCTGGTCAGGGCAGAAGCAACCCTCCGGGTTACAATCCAAGAAAAGCAAAGTGGAACCCGAGCATGACATCTCCCTCAGGAACACCGGGATACTGGGCAGGCGACTACGCGAACACCTCTGCAGATCAAGGCATCAGAGATCCAAACAGAGAGTATTATATCTGCAAGCACGTAGCAGCAGTATTTAATATTGTTGACTCATTCTTGCGACTACCAGTATCTTACTACAGAGCCGCAGAGACAGATGAT
>Ga0181369_1000604_pt1 | contig 10075 bp, 14 predicted proteins | sample LowvirmetaG_8_FD_130088 | JGI IMG/M metagenome (GOLD analysis project Ga0181369, IMG submission 130088) | Marine viral communities from the Subarctic Pacific Ocean - Lowphox_04 viral metaG | ecosystem: Environmental > Aquatic > Marine > Oceanic | place: Subarctic Pacific Ocean | collected... | reverse complement strand
TACCAACTGTTCGAGGATGCGTACCAGTGGCGTACATCTACCGCGATGGCAGAGCTAGGTAACATGTTCAGTCACGATGACTACCCGCCGGTTGACGAGCTACGCAGAAAGTTCGGGTGGAATCTGGCTGTCCAGCCATTGCCCGATGCGGGTGACTTCCGACTCGACATACCCAACGAGCAGCAAGAAGTTATCAAGCAGCAGTATGACTCGTTCTACCGTGGGGCTATCGAGTCTGCGATGGATGACATCTGGGCGCGGTTGCACAAGAACCTAGAGACTGTGCTGCGTCAGCTATCCCCGAAAGATGAGCTAGATGCCAAGGGTAATCAGAAATATAACAAGTTATACGATAGCGTCTTCGACACGTCCCTAGAGCTGATACGTATGATGCGTGACTTCAACCTGACCGGCGACACCCAGATGACCGCGATTGCAGACCAGCTAGAGGATGCGCTGTACGGCGTGAACACCGATGCGCTCAAGAACAGCGAGACGTTGCGGCTAGACAAGCAGCAGCAGGTCAAAGACATCATCAGCAAGTTGCCTAGCTTAGATCTGTAATCAGATCTCTAGGTTTAACGTGGTACGCCCTGTATAATAGTAGGACACAACAGGGCGATACCGCCTACCATCAACCAACACCAACAACCACAAAGTTATAGGAACCTATAACTACAACAAAACGGAAAGGAGATAGCCATGAGCTATGCACAACAAACTTACGCACTGAGCCTCGACCAATCCGAATCGCTGGCCTTAGCAATCGGTGACACCCGAACAATTGTGTTTCAAGGCCACATGGGTACAGGTAAGTCATCACTGCTTACCACAATTGCAGCAGCAAAACCGGATCATGTGCCATGCTACTTCGACTGCACGACCAAGGACTTGGGTGACATCACGATACCCAACATCGCCAAGCTGGATAACGGCACCGGCTATGTGACATACCTGACCAACGAGGAATTGGGTGCCCACAACGACAAGCCGATCATCTTGATGATTGACGAGTTCGGTAAGGCCAACCCCGCAGTCAAGAATGCCCTGCTACGTTTGATCCTCGAACGTAAGATCGGCAGCTACACACTGCACCCCGACTCCATCATATTCGCCACGACCAACCTCGGCAGCGAGGGTGTGGGTGATCTGTTACCTGCACATGCCCGCAACCGTGTCACTGTCGTCGAGACTAAGAAGCCTACCGCTATGGAGTGGGTCGAGTGGGGCATTGGTAACGGTGTCGATCACACGATACTCGGCTGGGTCAAAGAGACTCCCGAGGTCATGCAAGACTTCCGCGATGTACCGAATCCAGATGACAACCAGTACATCTTCCACCCCAAAGCTGTGGATCGGGCTGCGTTCTGCACGCCACGTTCACTACATGCAGCGAGCGACATCTTGCAACGCCGTGAGGGGCTAGACGATGACACGTTACAGGCAGCACTCATCGGTACCATCGGTATCCGAGCCGCCGCAGACTTCATGTCATTCCTCAAGCTGGCCGACCAGCTACCGTCATTGGAGTCGATCAAGAACGATCCCGACAATGCCACGGTGCCAACATCCCAAGCTGCCGTCTGCATGGTGGTGTTCAAAGCACTGTCAGCATTGGAGCGTGACTGGGCCGATGCGTGGATGACATACGTCAACCGGCTGGACAAAGAAGCCCAAGGTCTGTTCGCCAACGGTGTTCGATCCAGCAAATACAACAAGACCAAGCAGTCCATGATTATGCAGAACAAGCTGTTTACTCAGTGGGCTATGGACAACAACTACATGTTCGCAGCGGACAAGGTGTAAGGAAGTGATAGAGATAATAAAAGACGCACCGCTGCTTCCAAGTCTGGGTAGGGGTAGGCCGAAAAAACACCCCGAGGTGTATGAGCTTATAGAAAGGTGGGAGGTAGGGGACTCCGTTGTACTCAACATGACGGGGTATACGAAAGTCGGGCAGAGAAGCCCTGTTGTCCAATGCCTAGAGTATGCAGCTAAAAAAGCTGGGCAGAAAATCGCCCGAAGAAAAAACCGGCAAGACGCAACGATACAAATATGGAGAGTGGAATAACATGTTAGCACTGAACCAACAACTGACCGCCGAGCAGCGGATCACCAAAGCAGTGATAGATATTACTGCTCACCCACGGTACATGGCCTTGGCTGGTGTACTCATGGTGGGCAACAAGACTGTCAGCGATGACGTACCGACTGCACATACCAACGGGCGTGACGAGACTTATGGTCGAGCGTTCGTTGATTCCCTGACCGATGCCGAGCTTCGTTTCGTGATACTGCATGAGTGCTACCACAAGATGTACCGGCACCTGATAACGTGGAAGCACTTGCACGACAAGAACCACAACACCGCCAATATGTCATGCGACTACAACATCAACGGCAAGCTGGTCGATGAGAACCAAGAAGACGGCTTCGCCGCTATGCCACGCGATGCAGACGGTAATCAGATCGGGCTGTACGATGAACAGTTCCGCAAGCCCGATGGGTCATGGTCTGATACTGCCGTGATCTTCAAGATGCTTGAGCAACAACAGAATCAGCCACAGGGTAACGAGTCAGGTGGTGATGACTCACAAGGTACGTCTTCCGCCCAAGGCTTCGATGAGCACGACTGGGAAGGTGCCGATAAGCTGTCAGACGATGAGGTCAAAGATCTTGAGAAAGAGATCGACGTAGCGATCCGTCAGGGCAGCATGATAGCCAGTAAGTCAGGCGCTACGGGCAACCGTCTACTCGATGAGCTTATGCAGGCGAAGGTCGATTGGCGTGAGGTACTGCGCGAGTTCGTCCAGACAACCTGTACTGGCAGCGACTACTCCACATGGAAACGTCCCAACCGTCGATACATTGGTGCCGGTGTCTATATGCCCAGCGGTATCAGTGAGAAAGTCGATGAGCTTGTGATTGCTATTGATACGTCAGGGTCTATACCCGACGCTGATCTGGCTGTGTTCCTGTCAGAAGTTCAGGCCATCTGCACTACGGTCAAGCCCGACAAGGTTCGCATACTGTACTGGGGTCACGAGGTTGTGGGTGACGAGTCATACGCTACGCACGAGCTAGACACGCTGGCTCAATCTACCAGACCCAAAGGTGGCGGCGGTACCGATGTTGAGTGCGTGGTCGAGTACATGCAGCGACATCAGATCAAACCACAAGCAACGATCATCTTCACCGATGGTCACCTGTTCGGTGACTGGGGTACATGGGACTGCCCAACCCTGTGGTGTGTGATCGACAACGAACACGCGACCCCCGACAACGGCAAGGTCGTGCACATTCAGTCGAGCGACATGTGAAGGTCGCCGTAGACAAGGAACGCAAAAAGGAGCTAAAGCCTTACCTTGATGCGTTCTGGGAGTGGGGGTGTGTGATGGCACAACTGCTACCTGTAACAGATTGGGAGTATGTCAGTGCAGCCAAGCACTTGCTGCGAGATGAAAAGGTACTGCTGAGTGGGCCGTGGGCGGGTGCGAACAAGTACGACGGTGACAAGGTACAACGTATTATCATGGAAGATGGTCATGCGCTACGTGTACCACTGTTAGCTTTGTTTACACTACGATCTGATATAAGATACATTACTACGCAAGGAGATAAGAGAAAAGTGCGTAGACAATTCAACCAATGGGTCAACGTGGCCTGTGGTTTGATTACAACAACGAAAGAGGAATGATGTTATGAGTTATGTAAGAAAGGCGAAAAGTAAGTTCATAGTGCGTGTGCAAGAAATCGTGCACTCCGACAGTACAAATTTACCACGCCAACCATCGCCAAATCTAAAGAAGTTTCAGGATGCGTTGCGTAAGAAGATGCGCGGTGTGCAGTTCAGTACGACCAGTGCGAATTCTTGCTGGGCGTACTACCCACACGAGACCTTTGCGCGAGGTAAGCTCATTGATCGTTTTGATGGTTTGGGGAGCACGTTCGCGGTTAACAGCCACACGATCACTAACGAAAGGTACGCAGAGTACAGCGACGAACACTACATGCAGTGGAGCAAGAATCTTAGCACGGCGGTGAAGAAAGCTGCGGCAGCACTGGTCGAGTGGTCAACACTTGAAATGTCAACACTACATGCCCGTACCTACGATAAAGGTCGTAGCGATTTGATATACGCCTCGTCACAGAAACGAATCGAGGTACTAGCTGACTTGGGCGTTACAGGGCACAGCCCCGCGTTTGCCACGCTCCAGAGTATGCTGCACCAGATAACAGATCTGGACGTAAAGTCTAAGGTCGAAGAGGTACTGCGCCACGAGAAAGAGAACGCTGAATTAGAATCCGTCGGGGCATCCCCCACGTTTGTGCATGTATGTCAGGACTACAGGGGCCGTCAGATCTTAGAGGCTCAGAAGATAGACCGAATATACTACAGTGCGGTAGACGCAACCCAAGTACCCAAACGCTACGCCGAGGGTGCCCAAGACGATGAGTACGGGGATTTGGTCGGTAAGGTCAGCGTCCTGAGTATGGCTACCGTAGGTGACTACGTGACTGGCGTTGGCATGAAAGCTGACGAGGATATGTTCTATGTCTGCTAGATACTTCGAGACACTACGCATGGTTGAGGACATAGCCATCACGCTGGGCAACCAAAACAAGTTAACTCATAAAGGGCCGGTCTACCACGTCAAGGTAGACCCTAATACAGATGTGTGGAAATTAACTTGTTTAGGTACGGAATGTGTTGACTCGCCGTACGAACCTATCTATCGTGGCATGGAAACCCTACCTACTGACCTGCGGAAAAAGCTGGTGGTTCTGAATATGCTAGAGCCACAACAGTCTGAAGTAGCCGGAGTGGGGTTGCGAACAGGTGACAATAGCTTTTGGGTTTACGGATAACGAGACACTGAAACCAGTGCCCACGGAGAAACGGTATGGCGAAGGTAAGCGTAGAGCTTGAGATTGATGAGCAAACGCTGGAGGAGGTTCTTGCTGGCTTACGGGCGGTGGAGAATCTTGCCAAGACAACGACGGAGATGCTGGACGACCTACAGTTCTTATCAAAAACTATTTCAGCTAACCAACGTGAGATGAAGAAACTCACAACCAGCGTGACTAATTTACTAAAGGAGGTACGCAATGGCGATGACGCCAGAAGCAAAGGTTAAGAAGAAAGTAGCTGAGACACTAAAGAAGTTAGGTGTTTACTACTTTTACCCTGTAACCGGAGGCTACGGTAGGAGTGGTGTACCGGACATAGTGGGGTGCTACAACGGTAAGTTCTTTGGTATTGAGTGCAAGGCGGGGAAGGGTAAGACAACGCCACTGCAAGACATGAACATAAACCAGATCAAGGCAGCGGGGGGAATCGCTGCCGTGGTAAACGAGGAGAACCTGCACACAGTGGCGGACATCCTCAACGAAAAGGAAGTAGATGAGCGCCAGTTGGCGTTTGATTTTTAACTAGGAGACCGAGATGACGAAACGAAAGTACAACCGCAAAGCGGTAAAGGGGGCGATGGTGACTGAGTATCTCAACAAGAACGGGTACGCCACGCCGGAAGTTCTGGCTGCTGAAGTAGGTGTGAGCGAAAGCTACGCCGCTAAATGGCTACGCAAATGGAAGCTGGCTAAGAAGAACTGGGGAACAAGTTCTACAGAACAAGCTACACCAGCTAATACCCACGCTACCGTAGAAAGAGATGTCACATTGACTCCTCCGGCAACGTGGGGATCGGGGCAAGTAAGTGACGGTAGCACTGCATCCTATTACGAGTTACCTGCTGGGGCTGCGGAGCTACAGGATTTAATCTCTCACAAGAACATGAACGCGCAGGTCGGTGAGATATTCCGTGCGTGTTACCGCATGGGTGAGGCATCCCACAGCGACGAGCTACGCGATGCGAAGAAGATCCGCTTTTACATCGACGCTGAGATCAAACGCTTAGGAGGTTGAGATGAAGAAGTTTGTTGTAGTTTTTTCGGAGACTGTGGAGCGTCAGGTGATAGTAGAAGCCAAGAACGACGAGGAAGCACGGTACAAAATCATAGATGACCGTGGTTCTTGGGGTAATTGGATACGTAAACCTACCACTACTGACGTGATTGTCACCCGTGTCGTGGAGAAGGAAGAAGCGTGAGCGATGAACCCGAAGAGGTCGTGATCGAAAAAGGGGTGCTGCTGTTTGATAAGCAGTACAAGCACCAACGCTTTTACGAGGACACGTTAGACCGTATGAATCTGGGGGACTCGTTTGTGGTAGACGATCCCTACGGGCACAAGGTGCGTGCGTTTCGCGTATCTGCCAGACGTAGGGGTTGGAACATTACGAGCCGTAAGATCAGTAACGATGGCGAACATCGTATCTGGCTGACAGAAAAGGACGGTAAATCATGGACTTAATAACGCTCGACTTCGAGACGTATTATAGTAAAGACTTCTCGCTGACCAAGATGACAACCGAAGAATACGTCCGCGACTCTCGTTTTGAGATAGTGGGTGTAGGGGTAAAGGTAAACAATGGCAATACCGAATGGGCTTCTGGAACGCACGAAGAGCTTAAAGGCTACTTTGACGGGTTTGACTGGGCTAACAGTATGGTGCTGGCTCACAACACTATGTTCGATGGCGCTATATTGTCTTGGCTATTTGATATTCGCCCTCGGGTTTGGGCTGATACTCTTTGTATTGCCCGTGCTTTACATGGGGTGGAGGTTGGTGGAAGTCTCAAGGCACTGGCAGAGCGATACGACATAGGCGTCAAGGGTACTGAGATACTCAACGCGCTAGACAAACGCCGCCTAGATTTTACTGATGATGAGTTAGATCGTTACGGCGACTACTGCATCAACGACGTAGAGCTTACCTATAAGCTGTTTAGCATCTTTATGAAGCAGGGGTTCCCCAAGAAAGAACTCAGGATTATTGACTGTACGCTGCGTATGTTCATACACCCCATGTTGGAGCTAGATCAAGACTTACTGGGCCAACATCTTGAGAAGATCAAAGAACATAAAGATAAGCTGTTATGTGATGCTGGCGTGACCGACAAGAAAGAGCTGATGAGTAACGACAAGTTCGCTGACCTGCTCAGATCTAAAGGTGTCGAGCCGCCCACCAAGATTAGCCCCACCACGGAAAAGGAAACCTACGCATTCGCCAAGACTGATGAAGGGTTCAAGGCTCTTGCCGAACACGAGAACTCAGAAGTACAGGCGTTAGTCGCTGCTAGGCTGGGTAACAAAAGCACGTTGGAAGAAACCCGTACCCAGCGGTTCATTGACATATCCAATCGCGGAACTCTGCCGGTTCCTGTGCGATACTATGCGGCACACACCGGCAGGTGGGGTGGGGATGACAAGATCAACCTGCAAAACCTACCGAGCCGTGGGCCAAACGGTAAGATGTTAAAGAGAAGTATCGTCGCCCCTGAAGGCCACATACTCATAGACTGTGACTCGTCGCAGATTGAGGCACGGGTGCTGGCGTGGTTCGCTGGGCAGGATGACTTGACCGATGCGTTCCGTAAAAAGGAAGACGTGTACATCAAGATGGCGGCACGGATCTACGATATATCCGAAGATCAGGTGACGAAGGATCAGCGGTTCGTGGGTAAGACTACGATCCTCGGTGCCGGTTACGGTATGGGGGCTGTTAAGTTTCAGGCGCAGTTGAAATCATTTGGTACGGACATATCACTTAATGAAGCACGGCGCATCATCGAAATCTACCGCAATGCGAATTGGAAGATCAGCCATGTGTGGCGAGAAGCCCAGAACATGGTCTCGCGTATGGCGAACGGTGACACTTACCAGTTTGGTAAGAAGGGTGTGGTTGAAGTTATAGGAAACCGGGAATCTATACGTCTACCTTCTAAGCTCTTAATGCGTTATGAGGATCTCAAGGGAGAGCAAAACTCGCAGGGGACGGAGTATAGTTACAGGACACGCCGAGGCCGAACGCGGATCTACGGTGGGAAGGTGATAGAGAATGTCTGCCAAGCCTTAGCACGTTGTGTGATAGGCGATCAGATGTTACTAATAAATAATAAGTACCGAGCGGTACTAACAGTTCACGACTCAGTTATCGCATGTGTACCTGAGTCTGAAGCAGAAGAAGCCCAGCAGTACGTCGAGAAGTGTATGAGATACGTCCCGACATGGGCTAAGGGGTTACCACTTGAATGTGAGAGTGGTATGGCATACGCATATGGAGACTGTGAATAATGGGTTACTACGACGACGCCGTGGCACTAACGTCAGATTATTTTAACCACCCCTTAATATGCCCTGTCTGCGGTAATAATAACTTACATCAACAAGCCGTGGGGGTTTACCATAACCCCTTTGATAGCAGACGAGAGGATAGCCAAGGATTTTTAGTTACTCCAGATGGAGAGTGCGTGGTGCACACCAGATTGCACGCTGGCGTACTGAACCCTTCCGACAGAAGAGATGGCATACGGATTAGTTTTATGTGCGAACACTCTTGTAAGGTACCTGATTTGTTAATACTTCAACAAAAAGGGACTACCTATATGGGGTGGGACAATGAACCATCAGGTAGCCGACTTTGGCCTAATGAAACATGAGCATAGCGCCGTGGTCGTTTAGTAAGATCAAAGCATTTCAGCAATGCCCCAAGCAGTTCTACCATGAGAAGGTACTTAAACAGTACCCGTTCAAGGAGTCTGAAGCGACGTTGTATGGAACAGCTTTTCACGAAGCTGCGGAAGAATACATCCGCGACGGTGGTGAGCTAGACCCACGGTTCAGCTACGCTCAAGGTATGTTAGATGCACTGAACGCCAAGAAAGGTGAGAAGCTGTGCGAGATCAAGATGGGACTGACCAAGGATCTGGAAGCATGTAGTTTCTTTGCTGATGATGTTTGGTTTCGAGGCATTGCCGATCTTGTGATCTTGAACCGCGAGGACAACCTTGCATGGGTGATTGACTACAAGACCGGCAAGTCGGCAAGATATGCTGACAAAGGGCAGCTAGAGCTTATGGCTTTGGCTACCTTCAAGCACTACCCCGAGGTGGAGACCGTTCGGGCGGGGCTGTTGTTTGTGGTAAGTAACGACCTGATAAGGGATCGCTACACCATAGAGGAAGAGGAGAAGATGTGGACTAAGTGGCTGAGTAAATACAGCGACATGGAAACAGCTTTTGAGAACGATACGTGGAACCCCAACCCCAGCGGACTGTGTAAAGCATGGTGCCCAGTGTTGGAATGTCCGCACAACGGAAAGAACTAATGCCGTACAAGAACAAAGCAGACCGTAAGAAGCAGAAGAACCCGCCAGTGGGTAGCCCTGCACACGAAGCCCGAATGGAGAGGCAACGTGCTAGGCGTGCTATGGATAAGGTAGGGCGTGATGCTAACAAAGATGGCAGAGCGGATAAGCGGGAAGGTAAGGATGTCAGCCACAACAAGATGTTGAGTAAGGGTGGCAGTAACAAAGACGGCGTGCGTATAGAAAGCAAGAGTGCTAACCGTAGTCGTAACGGGCAGAAGCCCAAGAAAGCGGGGCATAGACCCCGACGTAGACAGTGAGTAAGGAAGACGTAAAGACAGGTGTACTGGTTGGTATCGGTATTATCGTGACGATCAACGTACTGTCTTTTCTTCTTACTGTGTTAATAACAGTTTAGACCAAGGCGGATTTCCTGCCTGTTAGCACCGTTCCCGTCCGGTGTGGTCGTCTGGCGGGTTTTTTAACCGCGTGTAGTGGACACCCACTTCGCGCTTTTTTGCATGGAAGGGTATATGAAAGTAATAGATAACAAGGCGCTGCTACTGCGGCTGCGTGATCCACGGAAAGTTACCGAGGTCATACCAAAGAGTAAGGAGTTATCAGGTAACCGTGTGGTGGTTAACTGGGGCGTAGACGAGACTCACGTACTCAAGAATCTAAACATAAAAGCGCCATCGCCCATCGAAGGCAAGTATAAGTGGACGGGTAAGTACAAGCCGTTCGAGCATCAAAAGACCACGGCTGGGTTCCTGACACTCAACAAACGTGCGTTCTGCTTCAACGAACAGGGTACAGGCAAGACCGCCAGTGCTATCTGGGCAGCAGACTTCCTGATGAAACAAGGCC
>Ga0181369_1000602_pt1 | contig 10083 bp, 2 predicted proteins | sample LowvirmetaG_8_FD_130088 | JGI IMG/M metagenome (GOLD analysis project Ga0181369, IMG submission 130088) | Marine viral communities from the Subarctic Pacific Ocean - Lowphox_04 viral metaG | ecosystem: Environmental > Aquatic > Marine > Oceanic | place: Subarctic Pacific Ocean | collected 2015-11-29 | reverse complement strand
TTCAGTTTGGTCAGCATTATAACTAACAAAATCTTCTGGATGTTCAGAAGGAGCTTTCCATTTGTAGGTAACAGTTCTTAAATCATTAATAAAATCTAAACCACAATCAGTATTAGTTTGAATATCTTTTTTGATACGCTCATCTGATGTTCTTGTCCAAGTAGCATTTGAGGCATAAGCGTTATAAATTCTGCCACTAGAATTTTGACCCAAAGTTATATAATAATCACCAACACTACTAATATTATTGCCAATAACAATCTGAGCATCAGCACCACCACTATTTGCTTTTGTGTTATAACCTACAAATACATTATCATCTGCGCCATTAGTCATATCACTGCCAGAAAAAGAACCAACACAAGTATTCCTAGTAGAACTAGTGGTTTGAGACGAAGCAGCATTATAACCTACTGCAACATTATAATCTCCAGTTGTTTGATTTCCTCCTGCATAATAACCCAAAGAAGAATTATAACTTCCAGTAGTAATATTTCCACCAGCTTCATAACCAACGGCAGTATTTCTTAAACCACCATCCAAATCAAATAAAGATTTTTGCCCAACAGCAGTATTATAATCGCCTGTCGTATTAAAACGAAGGGCTGAAGTACCCAAACCTGTATTGTAACTACCAGTTGTATTAGCAGCACACGCTACAATACCCAAAGCAGTATTGGAACCTCCTGTCGTGTTTGCAGTAAGAGCCGATTTTCCTATGGCAGTAAGGTTTGAACCAGTTGTGTTAGAAGCTCCAGCCTGATACCCAAATGCTGTAGCTTCACTCCCAGTGTTAGCTGTTAATGCCTGATGACCAAAAGCAGTATTAGACCCACCAGTTGTATTGGCTTTTAAAGCTCTATATCCAAAAGCATGATTGGTATGAGCAGTTGTGTTTGAATATAAAGCTTCATAACCTACAGCAACATTTTCAACACCAGTAGTATTACTATACATAGACTGATAGCCAACTGCTGTGTTTTGAGATGCGGTGGTGTTAGCTTGCAAAGCATCTTTACCGATTGCTGTATTGTTCGTCGCAGTAGTATTTGCAGTTAAAGCATTAGCTCCTATTGCTACGTTAGCAGTTCCAGTAGTATTTGATTGTGCTGCATTATAACCAACAGCAGTATTAAACATATCAGTAGCACTAGATGGATTTTGTGAACCAAGAGCAAAACTACCAACCGCAATACTATTTGAGCCTTTTGTATCGCTATGTAATGCCTGATGACCTAACCCTGTGTTATGATGCCCTACAGTTTGAGCTTCTCCTGATTCATTACCAATAAAAGTATTTACTGTACCTGTTGTAACTGCCGTTCCAGAATTTTTACCAACAGCAGTATTCAAATTACCCGATGTTGTAGCAGCTAAAGCATTAGCACCAATACCAGTATTATCATGACCAGTCATTATAGCACCGCCACCAGCACCGTAACCAACTAATGTTGTGTCATCTGTTGTTGTCGCAGCATCGCCAGCTTTAGAACCTAGTATTGTATTTCTGCTACCTGTTGTAATATCGTGTCCAGCTTCATCACCCAAAGCCACGTTATCAGCACCAGAAGTATTTGCATTGAGAGCTTGGTATCCAATCGCAGTATTATCTGTTGCTGTAGTAGATGTTGCTAATGCACCACTACCCACCGCTACGTTATTTGCACCAGTTGTATTTGCAGCAAGTGCGCCACTACCTACTGCTACACTAAAACTAGCTGTTGTGTTTGCTGTAAGAGTGTTATGTCCAACGGCTGTGTTATTACCGCCTGGACTGCTTCCATCAAGATCATCGAGCGCAGTGTTTCCTAGTGCTACGTTAGCAGTGCCATTAGGAAAATCTCCTGTTCCTACTTTAAAACCACCAGCCGTTGACCCATCGTGAACACGAATTTGATTAGCTGTTGTATCAAAACTAACTTCACCTATTGCACCAGTAAACGCATTGTTTTGCGTTGCAGTACCTCTTCTTAATTGTACCTGAATAGCCATTTATACGCTCCCATAATCGGTAGTTGTGACAGTTGCATTAGCAACACTTCCATAATCATTAATAGCAGTAAGTGCGCCTGAATTTAAACTTGATGCTACTAAATTAACACTTGCTATGTTTGCACCCACAAGACCAATATCCGTTGCATCATTAGCAACAGTTGTAACATTAGCACTTATTCCTGCAACTGTAGTAACATTACCAGCAATGCCAGCAATCGTATTTACATTTGAAATTGCTCCTGCCACCGTTCCAATGTCTGTACCATCAGCAGCAACAGTATTAATATTAGAAGCATTTCCAGCAACCGAAGTTACATTTGATGATATACCAGCAACCGTAGTAACATTTGTTTTTATTGCAGCTAAACCAGAAATTGCATCAGTTGCCGTTGTCCCATCTTCAATATCAGCAAGTGTAGAAATATCAGAAGATATATCTGCTAATGTTTGAACATCTGAAATTTTTGGCCCTGCTTCAGCAGCCCCTGTTGTAGCATTAAAGCCAAGAACTGTACCTTTTCTAGTTGCTAATAAAGGAATTTGTGTGTCAACTTCACTATCATAATCAACTAACTTTAAAGATCGATCAGCAGAATCTTGAAGATCAGCAGCTATAGCAGTAAATCTATCAAGCTCTGTATTTAATGAAGATATATTAAATGGTCCACCTGTTGGAAAGTCAGTTATTCTTTGTTGAGTAATTGATCTTGTAATAATAACTGTAGATCCACCAGTTGCACCAACAACACTATTTCCAGACGTAGTTGCTATTGATCCAGTAGAGCCATTTCCACCAGATACAGTGTAATGAGTTGTTATAGTTTTAAGAGTTCCATCAACGTAAACATTTAAATCTGCATTATCAAAAAACTCAAAAGGTACAGTAAAAGCTGTTTGGGTAACACCTTGACCTACTGTATACGATATACGAGGGTCGTTATCTCCAATAGTAATAGTCATAAAATATCCTTTTGTTTGCCATAACAGTTAGATTTTATAATCTCAACGCACAATTATTCATATTCCTCTGCAAAATTACCAAGAGCATTCTTAAGTTTATTAGTGTGAGGTTTAAGAAATAGATTAAAAATAAACGGTATTTGTTTAACTGCTTGCTCTGTTCCTTCACCATATTCTCCTCTAGCAAAATCTTGAAGCACTTTAATAAAACCATAACTATAATCAGCAGGAGCGCCAAATATAGATACAACACCACCCATTGCATCTGGATCTTCTTTAAACTTTGGTTCAAATGGAGTTGGGTTTTCTATATCAAAAGCCATACCCATTTCCAATGATCTGTAAAACATGTCACTATGAAATGCAGCTAAACCTGAAAAATCAAACGCTCTAAGCATCTTATCTTCTATATCCATTTCATTCCATGCAAACTCTGGGGTTCGAAACTTAACAATATTGTACCCAAAAAACATAGCTATCGCAGAATGAAACGCCATGTTAGTTCCTCGAACAGCACCTTGAGCATAGTTAGTTGTAACTTTATTCAACGCACCAACAGTATATGTATAAAATGTAAATGGTAATGCTAAGAAGGGATGTTCTAACTCTGCATATCCTCTTACTAACTTGTCTTCTTTTAGTCCAAAAGATTTAGCTAGGCTCATTGGCAGATAAGTTTTTCCAGACATTGCTAATGGTTTATCAGCAGGTGTACCCATAATAATTCTGTTCATTACACCAGAACGTAAAGCATTTTGAAAAGCTTCTAATGCACCTTTGTCTGTCCATGCATCTGTATTAGCTAATATAAAACCATTTTTAGTTTCTTGTGTTGGTTGCGCTGCAATACGTTTTGCCATTTTTTTATTGATATTATACCTAGATAAAAACTGGCTTTCAAACTTAGTAAGCTCATCACCTCTAGCTATTTTATTTGTCATATCAATAATAGTGTGAGTTCTAAACATACCCTCAAAGTTTTTTGCTAATAAAGTCATTTGACCAAGCAAGTTAAACTTATAAAAAGCATTATCAATTCTATCAACTACACCTGTGCGAAATGGATTGCTACTTAAGCTTTCCATAAACTTCATGTGATAGCTGCCACCAATTAATTCAAAACCATCACCTGCTTTTTGTAGTTCTTTCTTTGAAATCTTAAGTGAATTATCATCAGCTAATGAAACAATACCTTTAAACAAAGTTCTCATTTCATGATCTAAAAATACATTAGCAAAATCAGCTATAGCAGCTATTCCAGCGCCACCAAGATATGTCCATTGAGTTGCTTTCTGTAACCATGTAGCAATATCTGTTGTTAATGTATCTGGTTTTGTATGAACTCTACCAACTATTCTATTATATGAACCTACAAATTCTTTATTAATCCTATCTATTTCACGTTGAGGTACACCGTTACCACGCATTTCTTTTGTATTGGTAAAAATAATATCATCTATTGTTGCAGGTAAACCATTCTCAGTTCTAAAAGCTTTAGCAAATGCATACTTGGGAGCCATTTTTTCACTGTAAGCAATCATAACTTGTTTAAGATCTGTAATCATAAAATCAGAAATTGCAGAGTTAGGTATATTTAAGGTTCTGTGCATTAAATGTTTTGATCGACCCATGCCAAAAAAACCATCATTAAAACCTTCATCATCTATTACATCAAGGATATTATCTACTGTTCTCGATGCTCTTCTTCTAACAGCCTCTTCACTTGTGTCTAATAATGTTTCAACATACCTTTTTGTTTTAGGATCCCAGCCCCACACAGTTGGTTTTTTTGTAAACTCTTCTACTAGTCTTTGTTCAAACTCAGCACGATTAGCTAGTATCTTTACTTTATCTAAATATCTTGGAAAGAAATTTTCTCTTAAACCTTTATCAACAGCAGTGCCGTCAAGGTAAGCATTAAGATTATTAATTCTGTCTTTCATTTCATCAATGTGTTTGTTGATGTTTGTAAGAGCTTTTTTTTGTGGATCGCTTAATCTAAGATTATCTAAATATTTTACGGCAGTAGGTATATTATTTATCCTATAAGATGCTTCCAATGCTGTAGAAAGATCATCTATTTCTTTTCGCAAACTATTTCTAAATGCTAATTGTTTATCACCCAAACCCCTTGTTTTAAATGTTTTATCAAGTGGTTCTATTTTAGCAGTTTTTTCAGCAATTTCTTTTTCTAAAAAGTTTCTGTTTGAATCTAAAATATTATTGAAGGTATTTTCTAACTCACTAACTCTACCTTCAGTGCTTGCTTTTCTTGTAATTAATGAATTAGTTCCACCAAGTAGACCTACTTCATTAAGCATTGTATCCCATTCTTCCCAAAACTCTCTGAATATTTGGACTCCTTTCTTTTCAACATCAGTGGTTGGAGTTTTGTTGTGTATGTAAAGATCGGTAATATGCTCACCAAAGTCTTCAAAGGTTAAATTTTCTCTACCTCGAAGCTTTTGTATTTTAGCAATTGTATTACTAATTTGCATGTCAGCAATTTCATAATTACCTTGAGGAGAAACCTCCCCCCAAAGCTCATGTATTCTATTGTAAGTGTTGCCCCACTTACCAGATAAAGAACCTGACTCTTGAAAAACAGAAATTCCAAAGTTTCGATCTAACTGGCCTAGTTTAAACATAACACCGCCATCATTAATCATTCTCATAAATCTAAGTTTAACATTTTTTGTAGCTAAACTATTTTTACCCATTACGGCTTTTACTGGCGTTGGTAATGCTCGATAGAATATAGAATCAGTCCACCACTTACCTTCGAACAAAAGATCTTCGCTTTTAACTTTAGGTAAAGCTACAGTTGTTACTACTTTTTCTGGAGGTCTAGCGTTTACACCTTTACTTAAATCATCAAAGCCTTTCATAGATTCTTCGAATGATTTCCTAACAGATTCCATTTGTCTTTTTTGATTGTAATCAATACGTCTTCCAATGCCATAACCTAAAACACTAGAAATGCCTTGTGCTGTAGTTTGTCTTAATAATGCATCACGAATAGCTTGATCAGCTTCTGTATCACCAGTTAAATCGTTTGCCAAAGTAAACGCATTGTAAGTGCCTTCAAAGAAAGCAGCTTCAGAATTAGCAATTCTAAAACCTTTTTTAGCCATTGTTTCTTTTAACTGTGCATTAACAGCTTTAGTTGCTGTATTTAATTTTGCAGGTGTATCAATGTCATCAAACTCTTCCAGAACGTCAAACTTTTTTTCTTGTTCCATCCAGCTTTGACGGTAAGTTCGTCCAGTATTTCTGCGCTTTAATATTGCAAGATCTTCAGGATCTAAAAATGCATCACCAAAATATTTAGATGCTTGTTTTTTTCCTATTGCTTTAAGAACAGAATAAGATCCACCAATAGCAACAAGCTCTGCAATTAAAACTGGATCAGCTAATACACTTTTTACAAAACCTGCTGCTTCTAGCTGTCTTTGAACTTGATCCATTTCAATACTAAATTCACGAGCATTATCAGCTTCTTCTAAATTAAATGCATAGTTAGATATGTATTTTCCCTGTCGAGAATTTGGATTAATATTATGTTTTTCAAAATATTTATTTAAATCAAATCCTAGATTTCTTTTAGGAGCATCACCCCAATAAAATTTATTTCCCTCAATAGCATTACCAAATAGTTTTTGAGTATTAGCTTTGAAAGTTCCTGCTAAAGAAGGTTCGGCCTGAACTAAAGGAAATGTTTTCTTTGGGAATGTTGGAAAACTTGGTGTTAATTTTATTTCTGTCATTCGTTATACTGTTCTAAAAATGGAATAAAGAAATTTACATCTTCTGGTCTAATAACTCTTTCTTCAACAAGCTTTGTAAAAATTTGTCTGTTCATAGGATTAGCTAACATTTCAGGAAAACGCATAAACATTAATGCTTGTTCTGCTCTAAGAAGAGGAACGCTTGATTCGGGTGCATTATTAATTAAATCTTGATTTAATATTCTTTCTTCATCACCAGCTATTGGTTGAAGACCTTTAAATTGTATAAATTTACCACCATTAGGATCTAAAGATAATGCTCTTGAAAAGTCTCTTGTATAAAAAAGAATGTTAGGATGAGATGTAGGTTTATCTTCATATTCAAAAGCATCTATTAAAACAGGAATACCTTCAGGTGTCATAAGTTTTTCATACCCAGTACCACCTACAGTTGGCAGCATTATATAATACACGCCAGATTGTTCTGTTGATTCTCGATATTTAAAATCAATTTTGTGATAATATATTTGCCCAGTATCATCCACTACTTTACCAACAAATGGATCACCAAATAAAAACTGAGGCATTGCAGCTTCAGCAGCTAGACCTAAAGGAGTAGCTGGTAACATTTGAGTAAACATAGAAGGACCATCTGTTGTAAATTTTTCTGCTCTTCTTAACTTAGAAATGTTTTCAAAAATTAATTGTGAAGTAGCAATGTCCATTTTATCTTGAGCAGATTTATTAATATATCTACCTCTTGCCCCTCTTACTAAAGGAGCGCCACGAGAACCAAATGGATTACGTCTTTCAAAATAACCAGTCATAGTGTCAACAAGATCACCTAAAACTTTATCATCGTAACCAAAAGTTGCCCCAATAAATCCATCTAATATTTTTTTAAGTTCACTTCCGTCTTTTATATTACGACCCAAAGCAAAAGATGCATGTTGTAAAATTTTACTAGCCTGACCATCTGCATCTGGATAGGTTTCAGCAATCCATTTTCCTAAGTCCATATCCAATCTATCTTTAAGATATTTTTGAATACCTCCCTCTCCTACTTGCTGATCAGAAGCAATGTATTCTCTTAAAGCTTCAGAAGGAGTGCTATACAAACCTGCTTTATATGCAAGTTCAGCAGATGCCCATTTTGCTACTGAGTCTGGACTTAGTTGACTGTTACCACCTTGAACCCAAACATTATTATTTGTTCCATTTGGTTGCTGATTCATTCCTTGAGAAAATATAGAAAACAAAAAGGAACCATCTTCAACACCTGCTGAAGCACCTAGTTCTAATGCAGCAACAAGATTAGGAACTCTTAGTCCTTTTTGTAAATCATCAAATATTCTTTGACCCAGTGCAGTAAGCTCTCCGCTTGGTTTCATAAATAATTTTTGATTGTTGTAATTAATAACAGAACCTTGAGGTAAACCTGCTAATTTTGTATATTCTGTATCTTCATATAACCTTATATTTCCAAGTTCAGCTTCACTTCTAAGTCGCGTAACAGAATCTAAAGCATTACTAGTTTCTATTCCTTTTACATAATCATTAAATTCAGTAGCATTGTGTTCTGATAATTTACCAATCTGTGTTCTTATTTCTGATCTAGCTGTAGTAATTTTAGAAGCATCGAACAAACCTTTAGCCATTAAATATAATGCAGATTTTTTATCTAAATCTTTTACAAATTCATCAAATCTACTTTTATCTTTTGAAATGGCCATACCAATAGCATCTCTAAGAAGTGCAGGAGGAATACCGTTACCACCTGTTTCTTCTTCGAGTGTACTTATTAAGGGTTGAATAACAGAAAGTGCATAGTCATTTTTTATTTTATTATGAAGTTTAAGTTCACTTGCTTTATCCAAGCCTTTTGAATCTTGACTCAAAAAGTTTGTAACATCTTCTAATGCTTTATTTACCTGATCTTCAGATATTACTTCTCCAAGTTCCTGAAGTTTTCTAATATCTTCTGTAATAACTATTGCTTGATTTTTAAAGTTTAGATCTTTTGCAGCTTCATCATCTTTAACATACTTGAAAAATTCTGTATCAACTTCTTTTCGTTTGCTAGAAATGTAGTCATTTGAATGTTTGCCACGAAGGTTATTTAAAGTGTCGTTTAATTTAATTTTAATATCATTTGCTTGGCTAATACCATCAGCGTTGCGTAACTTTGAAAATAAATTATTAATATTTTCTTGCTCTGCTTTTGTAATAGCCGTTGTTCCTTTTTCACCTTTAATTCTATTAGCAACTTGTTGGTAAGTTACTGTCATCTTAGTAAAAGCAGAACTATCTTCACCTTCTAAATATGTATAGTAAGGTATTCCCTCTTCATTTGTTTCTGAAAAAAACTTTTCAAACAATTCAATCATTGCTTGATCATTCTCTTGTCCTTTTGCATCGTCATAAAGAGCTTCTAATTCATCAAATCTTTTTGTTGCATCAGCAGTATAAACAGCATTTTTTTCATCTATTTCTCTTTGAGCTTCTTCTTGTATGAGTTTATCTGCTTTTGCTTTTGGATTAATTACAGTGCCAAGTTTATCAAGAGCATCTTTTTGCGCTGTCTCTTCTGCATTAATTAATTCAGAAACAAGTTTTTTAACACCAACTTGTTTTATTTTATCTAACTCTAAAGCAACATTTGGGTCTGTGCTTTTACCCTGCATATTAGTAATTGATTGAATTTGATTTAATACAATTTCTAATTCTTTAGGTTTTAATTTTTGAACTGATTCTAAAGATGTAAGCTGAGAAATAAATTCATTACCAATAGCATTGGCAAATAATTGTTCTACTTCTTCCTTTGATTCTTCTGGTGCTTTATCTAGCTCAATAGTCATTTTGCCAACTAGATGACCAAACGGAGCATTGGTAATAATTCTATTAAACTCATCTTCATTGTTACTAAAGTATTCAGTATCTTCAGCTTTTTGTATTTGATCTACAGCATCAACTTGTTTTGTGAATGACTCAGATAATTTATCTAAATTTATTCCATTACTTGTTTCTATAATTTTTCTAATAGCTTGTCTGGTTACTTTGCTATCAATAGTTTTTATTAAAGCAGGATTTGTAAATGCTCCTGCTATTCTAAGACGTTCAGAGTCAGGTAAATTAGCTGTTGAAGTGGAAAGTAAATTAGTTAAAGCACCAGCTTTAGCAAAATTAAGCTCATCTAAATCTTTTTGATATTGTATTTTATCTTTGGTTAATGCAAACTCTTCTTCTATTCTTATAGAAGCGTTTCTTGCAAGAGTCATTACTTCATTTACTGATTCTGGATCATCAACCATTGCAACAGAATTTGATATCTTTCTTAAAGCAAAATATTTATTTTCTTTAGCTTGTGTTTTTGCATATTTAACAGCAGCTTCTTGCTCTT
>Ga0181369_1000601_pt1 | contig 10099 bp, 16 predicted proteins | sample LowvirmetaG_8_FD_130088 | JGI IMG/M metagenome (GOLD analysis project Ga0181369, IMG submission 130088) | Marine viral communities from the Subarctic Pacific Ocean - Lowphox_04 viral metaG | ecosystem: Environmental > Aquatic > Marine > Oceanic | place: Subarctic Pacific Ocean | collected... | reverse complement strand
TGGATGTTCTCCAATACCTACAGAATTTTCAAAATAAATTTTAAGAGTTGCATCTGCTTCTGAAATTTGTGCATGGTATCTAGCTTCTAAAGCAGATAATAATACATCTTTTACTTTCATAATCACTCCTAATGTATTGACATTCCTTGATTATTAAAATCAGAAAAATCTTCTTCACCGTAGTCGTAGATTTCTCCTTGTGAATCACAGTCCCAGCATTGATGAATCATATCTTCTTTCTCCATAATGCATGCGACCTTTATATACCCATTACCTTTACAGGTAGGACATATGTAGACTTTCTTAACTTTTTTTGAACTTGCCATTTAGTTTTTTTGCTTTCTCGTTTGCTATTGCTTCAATTGTCTTTGCTACACTTAGTTTCGCATCAGGTAAAATTATCTTTGATAACTTATCTAAAGTAGCGTATGTTTCTTTAGTTAAAGAAACGTTTTTATATTTAGTCATGTCTGTCATGTTAACTTCCTTTCATGTTAAGACCTAATATATAATTGATAGTATAGGATTGTCAATGATAAAAATTGTATTAAGTTTAATTATTTGTTCACAAGTTGCTGAAACTTGCTTGAACCCATATACTTGGCCTGAAACATTCAATAATCAATATGAGTGCTTGATGTTTGGTTATGAGGAATCTATGAATAAAATGAAAGAAATAGGACGTGAGGATGTCAATAAATATAATATGTTTATCAAATTTAATTGTACTCCAGAAAATATAATTTGACTGTATAGTTGATAAATGATAGTGGGTTCTTAATCTTCTCACCAAGAACCTATCCCACATATTTCCCTCTTCGGGATAGGTCTGTTTAATTCATATCAAACCAGCTGCTTTCCGTGCACGTACTTACAGCCGGCCAAACTCCAGGTTGCTACCTTGCGGTCATCGCTAACGTACAGGGAAATGCCATTGGCAAGATTTGGACGCCCTTGAGCTTTCAAATTTTATTTACAAATACAACCGTAGAAGTAACCACTTCCATCGTTCATAACGTATGAGTTTAAATTACTAACGTATGTTGTTAGATTTACTCTTACGATTTCGCACAGGTCGAAGCAATCTACTTTTACCAATAAAGAGATATGTTCCATCATCTGCTTTGTTAATGGCACTAATTGATACAATCCTTCGTTTTGTATTATTAGATCCATTACTTTTTCTTTTTTCTAGTTGGTCTAACATAATCTCCTGTTCTGTTTCCCCATTCAATTATATTTTTGATACCTGGTGCTTTCAAATCTATATTTACTCCGAAAGGTCTCCATGCTTTTTTCATTATATTTAGTTCTAGTAAAAGGTTAGACCATTGACCAGGATTAGTACCGTCTACTGTTATTTTTATAGTTTTTTCTTTCATGTCCTATATATAGGACATTACAGGATATTTGTCAACCCTGACCTTTGTATCTTTTTTGAGATTTCTGACGTTTTTCTTGTTTATTTTTATTTTTTTTATGTTGCCGTGGTCCACGTTTCTTGGGTTTATCACGGGGTGTAAAGAATTTAAAACTTTGTCTAGCCATCTTTCCATTCTTTTACAAAAGGATCTGCATCTTTTGGTTTTGTAATGTGAGGTAAGTAAGTTATTTTACCATTAACGTGTTGTTCTAAATCTGAACCACAATTCATACATCTATATAGTTCAGGAGATAAACTAACTAACATTGTATACTCATCACATGTTGGACATTTACCATTAACTATTTCTGCCTGTACTTTTACCATTACTGGCAGCTTAAACACTCATCGCTGTCATTGTCAAGATCTGCAAGTGCTTCTTGTTTACATATATCACAACAAAACATATCTAATTCGTCTTTAGCTTCAAATTCTTTTTTACATTTATTACAATTTTTAATCATTATTTTAATATTAACTTCTTTATAGACAAAGATCCATCTATATTTTTTTCAAGCTCGGCCATTTGCTTCAGGCATTGATATTTTACGTGCGATTTAGCATCACGTCTAGCCGTACGTGCTCCCTTGAGACATTCAGACATTGAAGGCTGAATACGTGCCTCTTTTATTTCTCCGTGTACAATCATAAGTAAAGCTACCACTAACTCAGTCATTAATGTGCTCCATTACCATTTGCTCTTACTTTATCTTTTAATATTTCAACATCAATTGCTAACTTTTCAGTTTGTTTTTGTATGAATTGTATGTTGACTTTATTATGCATCATGTCCTCGATCCGTGTTTCAATCTGCTCGACACTCTTATAAAGATCTTCTAATAAAAAGTGTTGTTCCTGGTCCGTGGGCACTTGTTCTGACTTCTTGAGTAAATCATTTTCAAACAACTCACGTGATGTCTCTAACGATACCAACCTCGCAGTCAACTCCGTATAAGCAAACACGCCCATCGCAACGAGCACGATCAGGCTAGCTACCGTTTTCATCGGCATCTGCACAGCAGCGGATTCAGATATGTTTAAAGGTTTTTTCATAATGGTGCTATTAAAAATGTTAATATAACAAATGCAATAATAATTCCTCCTGTAAAATAATAATTCATCCTACAATACTCCATTAGTTATTACCACCTAATTGACTACGCATTATCAAAAACGCTTTAAAATCAGCTTCCATTTCATCTATTTTTTCTTCCATTCTATTCATTTTTTCATCAGCTACAATCCTATTACCCTTATCTTTTTCAATCATCAACAATAATTCGTTTTGATTGGTATTTAACTGTCCAATATAGGTTTTAAAATTGAGTAAATGAGTGTCGTTTATGACAGCAATTTCTGCTTTATTTTTATTTATAGTTTCTGTTAAACTTACTATGTATCTGACCCCTGTAAAAGTCCCCACTATAACCGAAGCTATAACGGGAACCATTACTACATTCTTTTTTAACAGATCTAATACATTCATTAGTCACTATTTAACTATGTAAGCTACAACAAGAACTGCAATTATAATCACACATACTTTGTGATTGCACCAGCATTTGTTGGCCATGCTTTTAACTTTATTAATCATTTTTTTTCTCCTCTATTTCATAGAAGAACTTGTCTGTATCTTCTGTACGCCAAGCTCTACTATCTTCTACGTTCCATTCAGAAGTCTGCACTTTCCAATCAGGAATATTATCTTTTACTGTAAAAGAAGGTATGTCCCATATACATCGATTGTTAGGTTGTGCTGCAAAATTACCGTCATCTAGGGCAATTATGTGAGCGCACTTGTGTTCGTGCGGAATCTCTGAATGATCAGTGTCAAGTATATTAGACTCTGGATGTGCAAAGTCAACTGTAAATAAATATTTTCCAGGGTGCCATTTTTTATCTTTTCCGATATACTTACCGGCTTGTCCGTCTAGAATATCCCAACGATGCACAGAAGGATAATAAGAAAAACAATTCCAGAGCTGTAGTTCATCAAGTCTTCTTCCGGGCACTCCACGTGGGTCAAATCCCTGTTGAATAAACGTGCTAATTGGTAAGCGATAAAATATTGCACCGTTTTCCATAATAGCATGAAATAATATGCTCCGACCTGTAAGAGCGCTAAGACCAAACACAATGCAGTCTTCAACTTCTCCGTGATGTTTTTTAAGATCATATAAATACTCTCTTTTTATTTGTGCATAAGTTGCAGGTATATTTGCATTTAAGTAAGCCATAATTTATCCTCATTTTATTGTACCCCAATTCGGTCCAGATTCATAGTCCACTTTGTTAGGCACTTCTAGTTTAATAGCTTTTTCCATTGTCTTTTTTATCAAAACTGCCTCTTCCGAAGATTTTATTGAAAAACAAAGCTCATCGTGAATCTGTATATGAGGTACAATATTCATTTCATACAATTCTACCATAGCTTTTTTAGTCATGTCAGCAGCTGATCCTTGTATTAATCTATTTAAAGCTTTGTATGTAAAAGCTGGTCTATAGTATTGTTCAAAATTTTTACAGTTCGGATCTTGATCTCTCCCGTTTATAGCTAAGTCTTTGTGATATCTGTTCTCTGCTTCTTGTCTTTTCAGAATAGGAACTGGTGATTTTACTATCTGTTTTACACCTTCAACTTCTTTGTATTCTGTTATTTCGAACATACCTTTTTCAGGGTTCCATTCTTTGTTAATAGGTTCCCATCTATCAAATCTACAAAATCTATCTTCTAACGTAAAAATATTTTTATTGTTCTCTGCAAAATCTTGTAAACCTTTTGATAACTTTCTTACAAAAGGAACCCTTGCATGGTATTGATCAAACAGTTCTTCTGCTTCGTCTTTATCTAACTCTAAAGAGTTAGCTAACTTACCTTTACCCATACCATAGAATAAACCAAGATTAATTGTTTTTGCTTGTTTTCTTGTAATTTTAGCCATTTCTGCAACTATTTTATGAAAGTCTGTATCAGGATTTTTTTTGTATGCTTCAGCCATAATTTCTGCACCTTGTAATTTATTTTTCAAAGCATAATGTACTACAAGTCTAGGTTCTTGTTGTGAGTAGTCAAACGATGCCCACTCGTGACCTTCTTCTGGAATAAATAATTCTCTTATCTTACTCCCTAGTTCACTTCTTGAAGGTATCTGTTGTAGATTTGGATTAGACATTGAAAATCTTCCTGTAACTGTACCACCTTGATCTGATCTTATTTGATTTATATCTGCGTGTATTCTTCCTTTATGTATATGTTTTAAAATACCGCTCACAAAAGTGTTAAACAATTTATCTAGTTGTCTAGCTTCTGCAATCATTTTTAAGTATTTATTTGTGTGGTTTTCTAAATAAAGTTTTGTTATACTAGCTCTCCCTGTTTTTTGTGTAACTTTATAATCATTTATACCTAACTTATCTAATAAAGGTTTGATAGAATCTGAAGCCCAAACATCGACTTTAATTTTAGTTTCTTCTTCAATAGTTTTTATTATTCGATCTTTTTGTTTTGTAATTTCTTTTCCAAAAGTTTTTGTTTTTTCTTCATCGACTCTTACACCCTTAAAACGCATGTCAACCAGACATGGAAACAATCTTGTTTCTATGTCAAATATATTTTCTAAAGTCTTGTGTTTTTTAGATACAGTTTTTATTGGTTTTTTTATTAAGTCCTTGAATTTATTCCATAAATTTAATGTTAGAGCCACGTCTTGTTCTGCATAATCTATAACAATTTCCCAAGGTAGTTTGTGCATGTTGGCCATTGGATCTGCTATACCGTGCTCTTCTTTTGATCTTTCTGCTAAATCAAATTTATATTTTGTTTCTCCTAAATAATCTTTACCAAGTGAATCTAAAGTATATCTTGGTCTGTTCTCATCAATGATTGATGCAGCTATCATTGTGTCATAGATAGGACCTTTTAACATCATACCTGTGGCTGATCTTATCCAGCACACATCATACATTGCATTGTGAAATACTTTTGTTATTTTTTCGTTTTGAAAAATCTTGTCATTTAGTTTTTTCCAAACTCTATTCTTACCGTGATTATCACCTTTGTGTCCGATTGGATAATATAGTTTTTTATCTCTATAAGCTAAAGCAATACCACAAACTTTACCTTTTCCTTTGATGGCCCCTGATCCGTGAGTCTTTAATTCTGGATCGTGAGTCTCTAGGTCGACAGCCACAACGTCACCATCGACTACATCTATCTCAGATAATTCGTACGGTAATGTCATTTTGTATCTTTCATCTTTTTAATTTCTAAATCACAATAGTGTTTGATCTTCTCTAAATCTTCTACACCATTTTTGTGTAAATATCTACAAACATATTTCACAACGTTGCCCTGAAAAAAACTCAAGTCATTTTTAGAAATAAACTCATAAGGCTGTATTACAAAATTTTTATAATGACTTCCACCAATCTGTTTATCTTGGGGAAACGCCTCTTTAAATATACTTTTATCAGTCATAGTCCTCCTTTCCTGCAAATGTTAATCCGTTTCTACTATTTAATAACCATAATGCTTCTTTTGCTCTAGAACATGCTACAAACTTCATTCTCTTTTTTGCAAAAGATTCTTCTTGTCTTGACAATGTAAAATCTAAAACAACGTTATCAAATTCTTTACCTTTAATTGTATGTATGTTTTCTACAAACACTCTTTTGTCATCTAGATCTCTATTATTATCTACTATTTTTCTAATGTAATCTTTTACAAATAATACATTTTTATTACTTACTCTCTGAAAATCATGTGTGTTAACTATTCCAGGTACAAAAAATTTATTATCAATCAACCATGTGATATCAAATATACTCTGTTCCGCTTTTTCTAAATCTTCAACTGTCTTTAGTGTGTATTCATAAGACATAGAATTAAGAATAGATTTTATTTTTGCTCTTGTTTTTTGTTGTCCTTCCATCAGTTCCTTAAACTCTCTTTGATTTTTTATTTCTTTACTTGGATATTTTATTTTAAACTTTAAATTATCTTTTGGTGGCAATTGAAAAGGAATTCCAATGCTCATCAAATAGTTTAATATTTCTTTCGGTTCTCCGCCTCTATATGTAAATATAAAATCTTGATTTGTATTTAGTAATGTATTTTTTAATTTGTGAGTAAGAGGATCTCTTATTAGATCAGACATATAATGTAATTCACCTTCTTTTACACTTTCACCTTCTTTTTTAGGTGTCCAAACTCTCTCATATTCATACTTTATCCAAATATCTTTAATAATATTTTTACAGTATTCGTTAATAACTCTAGGACATCTGTATCCTTTTTTTAATTCTATCTCTGGTTTTGCAAACTCTATATGAAAAGAATGTGGATCTGCACCTGCAAACTCAAATATAGACTGGTCTGGATCTCCAGCTTTGTAAAAATAATCTACGTTTTTTGACATAACACCTTCTGCATTTCTTTGAATAACGCTAGAATCTTGTGCTTCATCAATCATTAAAACTTTTATACTACTACAAAGTTTTTCAGACTCACCTTTTTCATTGTCATAAAACTTTTTTATCATGTCTTGGAAATCAAGTATGTTGTCTACTCTTCCATTTATCTTGTGGCTTTCTTTAAATTTTTTATAGTAATCAGCCATAGGCTCTAACTCTTCTTCTAAATAATATTTAACATCTTTTTCTTTTTCTTCTGCAGTTAAACCTCTGTAGTAAGATTCAACAGTTTTACCGTTGTCTCTTGCCATACTGATAAATTTAAAAAATGGGTGCGAACTAAACAAAGCGTTTACATTACTAAATTTTTTACCAGAAGTGTGTTTGTCAAATATAGGTTTACGTAATATTAAGTTCTCGTAATCTTCTATTAAAAAAGCTTGCCCTGTAATTCTATCTTTACAGAACTTATGTATTGTAGAAACATTGTGTTTTAAAGTTTCTTTTGCATTATTTATTTTAGGAAAAATTTCGTGCCCTGTTTCTTTTTGATAATTCTGTATTGACTTTGAATCTTTTATTCTTTCCCTTATGTGATCAGATGCTGTATTAGTATGAGATATTACTACAATATCTGCAGGAGAATATTCTTTCAAATGAGAATAATATATTTCTACTAGTTTTGTTGTTTTCCCTGTGCCTGGAGGACCTGCTATTCTAATCTTTTTCATCTGTTATTTCCTTTGCACCGTCTCCTTTTACCATGTATTGATTAGGATCTGATTTAAAATGCCATGTTGGACATGAAACTCTTTTGTTAGTTATGTTATTGTAGACATCACCATGAGTTTTTTTAGCCTTCATAATGTGTCTAAGTCTATATGTAATACTTTTTATAGGATCGTTTCTTTTTAATGATTTTAAATAAGACATAAAATCATGTATTCTAAAATGTAATTCGTAAGTTTTCCGCTCAACATAACATGCATTATCAAGTAAAGCATGTTTTTCAAAAGACACTGTTTGTTTTCTTATAAATTCATAAACTAACATTTTAAACTCATAATCATCATCAGCTTCTTCCTCTGCTATTTCTACAACTTTTTTTTCTAATCTTGAGTATTGCATTAGAGTAAATTCTTTTGCTTTCATGTCTAATATTGCAGGATGTGGAAACTGACCTGCATCGGAAAGTTTATTTGTCCACTTTTCTTTATTGATTAATTCTGAACCTGACATTTCCACTCTTATTAATTTCATTTTTTTTCCATTTTGAACTTCAGTGTGTTCAAAAAACATCGGAGGGTTACTTGTGTATTCTACTATGTGTCCCATAGCTTCTTTTGCATTTGCAACTTCTAAAGCTTTTTCAGGAGTAATACCGCAGATATGTCTTGTACATGCAGCTACATCACAAAATCTTTTTATTTCAGGTCTCTTACATAAATAATTATATTCTTTATTTTCTGATTTTAATATTGTGTTGTTTATTTCTTTTTCCTCTAAAGGTTCATCTAAATAGTTTTTATTAAAATGATGTAACAATTGTCTTGAATCAAAATTTGAAAATTCAGGTATCTTTTTGATACCTTTATCCATAGAGTTTTTACACCAACTATATATGTGATGAAGTAAGTCATTTCTATTTGCTGTTTTAATTTTACCATTACCATCTTTCAAAGCATTTTTTGTACAAGGTAAAAAAAAATCTTCTATAGTTTTTTGTTTTATTTTTTTAGGTTTTTTAACTGACTCTATTTCTTCTTGTAAAAATTCTGTTAAGTCTTCTTGCGCATACTTCTCATGCATTTCAAAAAACTGTTCTATTGTTGCATCTTCAAAGTCATCTGTGTATGCATAAGTAGATCCTTCTTCATAATCAAAATACGGCATATTTAACCATGATCCATATTCAACATTATCCATGTTAGTTTGCATTGGATAAATTCTATCTAATATATCTGCTACACCAATTTTAGCAGCTAATTTTTTCATTACATGTTTTACTTCTTCTGCGTCATGAAAGTTTTTCATAAACATATAAACGTGTGCTCTACCGCTTTTTGATCTAAACATAATCAAAGGTAATTTTAATTTTCTGATTTTGTTTAAAAGTTCTTGGTAATCGTAATTATTTTTATCAATATCTATTGCACCCCATTTACAAGTGCTGTCTTTTTTAAGCGGAGCAATACCTAGTTGTGGGTCAACACCGTCTAAATGTTTTTGCCACAATTCTTTTGTTACAGTTCCTTTTTTAGTTGTAGCGTCTACTTCAACTTTTACAGATCTTGGATTATTAATCCTTTTAGCCTGTCCATAAAAATGGTCTGCACCTTCAAATATATTTATAAATTTCTCTAACATAAATAAAAGTGGGCGTATCCACTCTCGCTTCGACGCCCACTACCTAGGATCTTATAAATTTAAAGATTTTTTAGTTTGTTCTTGAGCTTCAGGTTTTGCTTCAATCTCACCTTTGCCTACTGACTCTGCAAAAGATTTAGCCATATCATATACAGCTTTGTCTGTTACAGGACCAACTTTAGATACATCCCAACCAAACCATGTGCCTTTGTCATTAGACATCTGAACGGTAGATAGATTATAAATGTGGCTATAAGTAGGCGGTGTGAATAAACCGTTTTTACCTTGCATCTTGATACCCATCATCATTGAGTTCCACTTTCTACTAACTTTAAGTTGAGTAGACTTCATAGAAATCAAAGCTGTTTGTGGGTTATCACCAAGAGTCAATACAAAATGACTAGCGGTATTATCAAGATAATTACCATTTGGTAACCTGTCTTTATAATCTTTACCTCTAGTAGTTTTACTTACAATATCACTATCTGCATCGTGAATTGCAACAGGTGCACCTGTACTGGTACCTCTGTCTTGCCATTCAATGTATTGTCTTTTGTAATGAGCGGGTACGACTTGTATAGTGTCATACAGTTCATTAGTTACAGTATTTATTATTTTGCCAGGTTCTGCACCCTCAACATATTTACCATCACGTTTGTTTACCTCTGGTGATAGTTGGCCCAAAATTTTTAAGAATGGTAACGCAAGATCTTCCTGCGATATATTTTGAGCGCCTTGTGATGCATCAGCTTCCATATCAAATGTTGCTAGTGCACTATTCTTTTTTTCTGCTACTTGGTTCATGTTTATTTGTTCCTTTTTATTGTTGTCTTATTCTCTGAGAATACCCCAAAGATTTCCGTTGGCATTTCTTTACCTGCCTCAATACGCTCACGG
>Ga0181369_1000599_pt1 | contig 10102 bp, 10 predicted proteins | sample LowvirmetaG_8_FD_130088 | JGI IMG/M metagenome (GOLD analysis project Ga0181369, IMG submission 130088) | Marine viral communities from the Subarctic Pacific Ocean - Lowphox_04 viral metaG | ecosystem: Environmental > Aquatic > Marine > Oceanic | place: Subarctic Pacific Ocean | collected... | reverse complement strand
TTCGCTGCTCATTGCGCCCTTCCTGTTTATTGGCGGGCCGGACTGGGCCTCGGGGCCGCTCCTCAAGTCGTCCTGGAACCTTGGCCACACCCTTCTTTTTGCGTTGCTGACGCTGGCCGTCAGGCCCTGGCGGTGGTTGGCCGGATGGCGTCTGTGGCTGGTCATTACCGCAGTAATTCTGGCTATCGGAATTGGTATCGAACTGATCCAGGGCGACCACAACCGCGACATGGACGGTCGGGATCTGCTGCGCAACCTGATTGGCGGTTGGTTGATTATCGCCTGGCGCCCAGTATTACTGTCGGGGAAACGAACCTCCGCCCGCCAATGTCTGATCACGACGGCAGCCACGCTGCTGTTGTGTTTCGAATTGGGCTCGACCGGGATCGTTGCGGCCCGACAGTGGCAGGTTCATCACAAGCTTCCCCTGCTCTATGACTTCAGTCATCAGAACCCGGAACCCTTCTGGGCGGGCAGGCTGGCGGTCTCTGTCAATCATTCAGTGAATCACCCGCACAGCCTGAAGATCGATCTGGGCACGGAAACCTACTCGGGGGTCTCGCTCAATAACCTGCCAGCCGACTGGCGGGGTTTCGAGAGACTGACCATAACGCTGTTCAATCCTTCAACGGAACCTCTGGCACTGACGCTTCGAATCAATGACGTAGCCCATGACCGCAGCGACCATGACTACAATGACCGTTACAACACGCGCCTGATCCTTGGCCCCGGCTTCAATACCTTCACGCGGAATCTGGCTGCCATCGAAAGCGCACCGGATGGCCGGACCATGGACATGTCGCAGATCAGGCGAATGGGTCTCTTTGCCGTTCGTCTGCCCGAGCCGCGAACCGTTTACCTGTCAGATCTGCGACTGGATTAGCCGAGCGTCCAGGGGTTGTCGGTAATCGGTTCCGCTCCGTCTTCGGTAACCAGGATGGTTTCACTACACCCAATGCCCCACTGCCCGGGGACACGCAAACAGATGGGCAGATGGAAGACCATGCCCGGCCGGAACTCCATGTTGCCGCCCCTGGCGATAAAGCCCGAGCCCTCCACCCAGGAAGGGGGAAACTGGGCGCCAACCGTGTAGCCAAACACGCCGGAGAAAAACACCTTGCCTGCCAGAGGCTGGAGCGCTTTTCCGGCGTCCTGGGCGGCCTGATCAAAGGTGACCCCAGGCCGGGCAGACGCCAGGAGAGTATCCACAATCCGACGGCAGCCGTCGTGAACCTTCTGCATTTCCGAAGAGGGCCTGGCTCCGGCCACCACGGTCTGCATCATTGGTGCGGTGTAGCGGTGCCACGCTGAGCCGAATTCCAGAAACACCGGATCGCCCTCCCGCACCACCGTGCGCTTGTGATTGCAATGGATCACGCTGCTGCGCCGGCCGGTAACGACAATCGGCTGCATGCTCATGAATTCACTGCCGGCCTCCAGCAGTGCCCGGGCGCCTTCTGCAGCAATATCATTGTCGGTGACTCCCGGGCGAACCGCTGCCACAGCTGCCTTCAGGCCATCGGCGGTAATTCGCGCGCTCTCCCGCAGAAAACGGATTTCGGCGTCGGACTTGACGATCCGGATCTGCTTCAACAAACCACCATTGTTCAGAAATCGCACACCCGCCATCCGTGCCTTGAGGCCTTCCAGCACTCCCTGACGAAGGGAGCCGTGCCAGGCATCAATGCCGACCGTTTCAACGCCATCGTTCAGAATCTGCACCAGGGGCTCCAGCACTTCACCGATGCCTTCCCACCGGTATCCGCTGACCCGCGCAACCCGGGTGGTCACCATGGCCGGGCCCATTTCAATGGACGGCACCTGCAAGAGCATGTCCTCCTGTGTAACCACAAGAGCCACATGCACAGACACCTCAAAGGTGCTGTAACCGGTCAGGTAAAAAATATCCGAGGGATCGGTCAGCAGCAGGGCGCCAAAATCCTCCTGTGCCATGCGATCCCGGACACGAGCCAGCCGCTCCGCAAACTCCTGCTCCGGAAACGGGCACTCCAAGCCCCTCAGTTGTGAGGACAAGGCTTTTTGATAGGCATTGAAATCCATAACGACACTCCTCACTCGCATATACTAGGGAGATTGGACCCTATTCTGGCTTTGCACAAATCGCACTCACCGAATAATTCAATAATCGGGAGAACCTATGAACCGCAAGCAACAGAGCGATGGTGCCGTCCAGGTCAGCGTCGAGCTGGGGGCGCTGACCAGCGTTGCCGACGACCCGCAAGTGGCAGTCCGGGTCGGCCCTGCGGTTGCCTCCCTGGTGAACGGTGTATGCGGCGACCCGTTGTTGCAGCTCCGGCTTCTGCATCAGTCCCGCAGCCTGTTGTTTGATCTGGGCGATACCGGGCGCATGCCGCTTCGGTCCGCGCATCAGGTGACCGACGTTTTCATCACCCATTGCCACGCCGACCACATCGGCGGTTTCCTGTGGTTCCTGCGCAGCCGGATCGGTTACTTTCCGCCTTGCCGGCTGTTCGGACCTCCAGGGTTAATGCAGCACATTGCCGGCATGATCAGCGGTATCCTGTGGGATCGCGTGGAGGACCGAGGGCCCAGGTTCGTGGTTCACGAATGGCACGGCGACCACCTGAAGCGCTGGAGAATTACTGCCGGCGATCCGGCGCCCACCGCCCTGGAAGACCAGGCCACCCCTGGCGGGGTGCTGCTACGGGAACCGGAGTTCCAGGTTCGTGCTGCCCTGCTGGACCACGGCACGCCTGTTCTGGCTTTCGCCTGGGAACCCTTCGGCAAGCTGCAGGTACGCAATGAGCAATTACAGGCTGAAGGCCTGAAACCCGGCCCCTGGCTACACGACTTGAAAATGGCTGTGTTGCGCCAGCGGCCGGACGAACTCATTTCGCCAGAGGCCAGACGCACGTATCGCGCAGAAGACCTGGCCCGCAAACTTCTAATTCAGGCGCCGGGAGAAAAGATCGCCTACGGCACGGATTTCGCCGATACATCCGATAACATCCGCAAAATGACGGAACTGGCTCAGGGTGCCCACACGTTGTTCTGTGAAGCCTCATTCATGGCTGCGGATGAGGAGCAGGCCCGGCACACCCACCATCTCACCACCAGGGCCTGTGCCGGCATCGCCGAGGCGGCACAGGTCCGGCAACTGATTGCGTTCCACTTTTCCCATCGCTATGACCGCAAGCGTGACCAGGTCTACCGGGAGCTCCGGGCATTTACTGACCGCCTGGTGATTCCGGGCTGAGAAACCGGGACATCTGTTTGCCGATGGTTTCCACGGGCTCGGTTATGGCTTGCTGGATGCTGTTGGTCACAACCTTGGAGAAGGCTGAACCGGCCGAGCTCTCCAGGAACTGCAGGTACAGGTCCATCTCCTGGGCACCGATGTTCTGGTAGGTATAGAGATAGCTGTCGTAGACCTGCTGCCCAACAACGCCCCTGAGCATGCCGCGCTGGCTTTCAATGCGTTGCCTCAGCTGTTCATAATTGGCTGAATCACTGCTGAACGCCGCCATGGCGGTTGCCAGCCCGAGCTGGACGGCAATTGTGGTATCCACCGCGCTTTCTGTTGCCCGGGCCGCCCGATCAAACCGGTCGAACATTTCCGCTCTGCGAGTGCCCTTGTACTGGCTGTTCAGTTCCGCGGCGCTCGCCTGGATTTCCTTCCATGCAGAAGGTTCCGAAGCCGCGATCTCAGCAGAAGAAATCTTTCTGGCCACAGGGGTCTCGTACCAGTCATGTACGGCCCGAAGCTGCGAGTCCGTGAGACTTGCTTGCAGATCGGTAATGATCTGCTGCTCAATATCCACGGAGTTGAAACCGCTGCTGACAATGTTGCCGATGGTATTGGCCACCATGGGCGGGAGCTGACCATTTTGCTTGAGCCCCTCGCGGATGCCCTGGCTCATCATGGCCGGGTAGCGGGCCACGATGTCGTCGACAGGGGATACTTCCAGTACCTGGCGGGCATCCGGTGCCGCCTGGGCAGTACCGGTCATTAGCAGGGCGGTGACTAAAAGAGGTTTAATTAGGGGAAATCGCGTCATTTACCTATCATCCCGAACGTGTCGTTGATTCCCTTATGCCATGGGTACGATGCATGCAGCAAGCAATCCCTGGATGCCGGAGATGACGGTTTGGTAGGAATACGAAAAAGACCTCGCCGGAAAAGCAGAGGCCGGCGCACGGCACTGGAGATCTGGAAAAGCCGGGCCAGATGGTACGGGCTCCCGCTACTGGGATTGTTGATGGGCACCTGGGCAACGCTGCGCTTCAGCCTGCTGGCGCCGGACCCTCCGGCAAACCCGGAGAACGTCTGCGAAATTTTCAGGGAACATCCGGTCTGGTACGACTACGCCAGCGAATCCGAGCAACGCTGGGGCACGCCCATTGCCACCCAGATAGCGTTTGTTTATTACGAATCCTCGTTCCGCAGCCATGCCCGGCCTCCACGCACCCTGCTCTGGGGCTTTATTCCCTGGACCAGGCCCACAACAGCGTACGGTTATGCCCAGGCCCTGGACCCGGCCTGGCGGGAATATCTCGCGGCCAACGGCGAGGGCTGGTTTACCGTGCGAACCGATATGGAGTACGCGCTTGATTTCGTGGGCTGGTACAACCAGCTAAGCCACCGACAGCTGGGCATTTCCTATTCGGCGCCCAGGAAACTGTATCTTGCCTACCATGAGGGCCGGGGCGGATACGCCCGCAGGAGCTACGAACAGAAGCCGGCCGTCATGGATCTGGCCGCCCGGGTACAAAGCCGGGCGTTCCGCTACGACAATCAACTCAAGACCTGCGAGCAGGAATTCCAGTGCTGGCGCTGGTATCAGTTCTGGCCGTTCTGCGGCTGATGCTCGCTAGAACGTCGAAGATATCTCCAACTGGGGCTCCAGAGCCTGCAAACGTTCAACCAGGTATTCCATTACGATGCGGACCCGGGCCATGTGCTGCGTGTCCTGGTTGACATGCAGCCAGAGATCAACGCTCTCACCCTCCAGCGGGTCCGACAGGCGGCGGAGTTCGCGGGTGCCCTCTCCCAGATAGCAGGGCAAAACTGCCAGGCCGGCACCAGCTTTCGCCAGAGCAAGCATGGATTGCAAGCTGTTGCAGCGAATGAGGGAAGTGACATTCTTCAGGTGCTTGCGATACCACCGGCCGGTGGCCAGATGGCTGAAGGTTTCATCGGGTAGGATCCAGAGGCAACCTTCCGGGTGGTTCTCAATGTCCATATCGCGGTGCCGCCGGCAATAGCGGGCAGATCCGTAAACTGCGGACTCGATGGCCGCAATCCGCTCGCCTTCCAGGGTCGCCTGGGGCTTGTTCTCGGGTCTAAGCGTCAGATCGGCTTCACGATGGCTCAGATTGGCAACGTCGTTGTCGGTCAGGGTTTCCAGCTCAATATCCGGAAACTCCCGCACCAGCTCGGCAAGGATCGGGCTGAGCAACGCGTTCATCATCGCGTCTTCTGCCGCCAGCCTTACCTTGCCCACCGGCGCCGAATCCTGCCCGACCAGCTTGCGCTCGAGATTTTCCATCTCGATGGCCAGCCGATCCGCCTCACGGAACGCGGTCTCCCCGACTGGGGTGAGCTGCAATCCATCCCGGCTGCGTTCAAAAAACTGTACACCCATCGACTCTTCCATCTGGTCGAGTCGCCGTAAAACGGTGGTCTGGTGCACACCCAGTAATTCTCCGGCCTTGGCAAGCGTTCCGCCTATTGCCAGAGCCCGTATATATCGAAGATAATCCCAATCCATAGTTACTGCATATTTGCAACGTGAGTACGGATTTTAACGTATTCAAACTGCAAATAAGAACCCTTAGAATTGCATTTAAATTAAAGGTAGATCCCTAACTAACCTACCTACCAAAATCAATACACCTATTAAAAAGGAGGAAGGCGCTATGACTCAGAACCATATCGCAACCGTAAACCCGCTGCCGTCCAGTATCCTCCACAACAGTGCTGAGGTCAGGCGCCAGTATACCCGTGCTGCGGCAAAGCAGGCGGTACAGTTTTTCAGTCGCAAGATGCGGAGCTTCAACCGGAAAGCAGCCACCGTTGCTCCGGACATGAGCCAGATGCAGGGCGGCCACTAAACCGGCGGCCGAATCTGGCATGAGCGAGGAGATCGCTCAGACTGAGAACAGAACATAAGGATTTGAAAACGCCGGTGGCTCCGAGGGAGCACCGGCGTTTTGCGTTTGAACGCAAGAAAGAAGGTGGAAAGAACCAGGAAACTGAGAGGAAATCAGAATTCCCAGACGACTTTCTTCTTCTGGCTGAACCAGTCGTCCATCTTCCGGTTGTAGAAATCTTCAATCACGTTCCGCTTGATCTTCATGGTCGGCGTCAGCATACCATTTTCCATGGTCCAGGGTTCCCGAACCACCACCACGAAGGCCACTTTCTCGTGGGACTCGCACTCAGCATTCACCGCATCCAGCTCGGCCGCCAGCTCCTGCTCCAGTTCACCACGGTCGGCTCCGGTTTCCAGTTCGTCCCTGGCTTCCTCGGAAAGCAGTACCATCAGACAGGGCTGTGGCTGGTTGGCACCAGCTACACAGACCACCTCGGCCTTGGGATGATTGAAGCGATTCTCGATGGGCACCGGAACCACATATTTGCCCTTGGAGGTTTTAAACAGATCCTTTACCCGGCCCGTGATCCGGAGGGTACCATCCCGGTCAATTTCCCCCATATCTCCGGTCTTCAGGAAGCCGTCTTCGGTAAGATCCTCCTTGGTTTTCTCCTCATTCTTGTAATAACCCAACATCTGCCCGGGGCTTTTCACCTGCACCTCACCGCCCTCACCGCCCTCACCGATGCGATGTTCAACCCCTGGGTTGGCCATACCCACAGAGCCAGCCCTGGCCTGTCCAGGCCGATTGGCGTGGGAATACCCGAAGTTTTCTGACATCCCATACACTTCCAGCAGCTCCAGCCCAAGGCTGCGATACCAGTTGACGATATCCGCTGACAGCGGCGCGGCACCGGTCAGGGCTGCCCGGCAATAGTCCAGTCCCAGTTGTTTCAGGACCTTCTTTTTGACCAGACCGTTGATAATCGGGATATTGAATAACAACCTCTGTTTCTTGGGTGGCAGCTTGGCGTTAACCCCCAGATAAAACTTCATCCACAAGCGCGGGACCGAGAAGAACAGCGTCGGCCGTGCCCTCTGCAGGTCTTCCTGGAAGGTATCCAGGGAATTTGCGAAATAGAGATGGAAACCGTAGTACAGGGATTGCGTTTCAACCGCCGCCCGCTCCGCCACGTGAGCCAGGGGCAAATAGGAAAGCATGCGTTCTTCAGAGGAAACCGGGAACAGCTGCTGCAGGCCGTCGGCCACCGAAATCATGGTGCGAAAACTGTGCATAACGCCCTTGGGTCGGCCGGTGCTGCCCGAGGTATAGACAATCGTGGCCAGGTTGTCCGGATCCGGCAGCTTTGGTTCCGCGGGCTCCTGCTTGGCAACAATTTCAAGCCATTTGGGCGTATCGTCCCGTGGCGACATGGACAGGGAAATCAGGGGCAAATCGTCCGGAATGTGGTCCTTGATGTCGTTCCAGCCGTCCGCAGTGCCATCAAGTTTGCCGAGGAACAGCAGCTTTGCCTCGCTGTGCTCGAGAACGTAGGCGGCGGTATCACCATTGAGCGTGGGATAGAGCGGCACCGAAACGTGTCCCGCAGCCCAGATCGCCAGATCGGCGAGGATCCAGTGCGCACTGTTCTTGCCCAGGATACTGATGTTACTGGGCTCGGGCAGCTCCAGGCTGTTCAGGTGAGCGGCCATCCGGGATACCTGGTCGGCAGCCTGTTTCCAGGTAATATCTTCGACACGGCCATCCGGGTAAGGCTGAGTAAGGTAAACGTTGTCTGGGGTTTCCTCTGCCCAGTAATACAGGCAATGGAGTGAGGTCTGCTTCCGGGGGTCTACCGCCATAAACGGCTCCTTGTTGTTATTTTACTTTATGTTTGAGTTTGCAATTCCTGTTCATACTAGCGTCATTTCAGGCCCGCTCAATAGCATTTAGTGCCCGCGCAATTGGCAAATTAATCCTCGTCCGAGAACTGTTCCTCAAAAATTTTCGTAACATTTGTCAAGTTTGAGCTACTGTGAAGAGTGTAAATCTACTTTCCGAGCAAATTGGATATGGCCATGAGCAAAGCAAAACGTTCGTTTTTGATCTTTCCCGCCTGGGGCATCATTCTTCTGGGCTCGGGTGCCTTTTTCTACAGTGCCTACGCAGGAATGCTGGGCTCCTGATCTGTTCGGGCCTGCCTAGCGCCGGAACCGGGTTTCGAGGACCACGGCAGAGTTGGTCCGCTCGACCCCCTCCAGGTTGCCAATATCGTCCAGCACGGCGCTCAGTTCCTCCAGTGACTGGGCCTCAACGATGGCAATCAGGTCGTACTCTCCACTTACGGAAAACAGCTGCGACACCTGGCTGATTCCCTCCAATGAGGCGTTTGTCCGGCTGGTCAGCTTCTGGAAAACCTTGATAGACACGTGGGCCTCAACCTGTCTGGCAGAGAATTCCCCACCCAACTGCACCGAGTAGCCCCGTATCACCCCGCTGGCTTCCAGACGCGCAATGCGGTTCTGTACCGTTGATCGGGATACATGCATGGCCTTCGCCAGCTCAGTGATACTGGCCCGGGCATTCTGCCTCAGCAGCATTAACAGCTTCTGATCCTGGGCACCAATCATTTTGCTTAAACCTCTTTTCAATTTGCACTAATTGTAGATCATTTCGATCATTATGCAGCTGCAATTTGGCATCCAGGACTTTCATACTGAGCCGAAACAATGCTCAGGACGCTCGCCATGCTAATTCGACCGATTACCCCAAAGGATCTTGATGCCCTGGTGCAGATCGCCAATGAATCCGGACCCGGCTTCACCTCACTGATGCCGGATCGCGATGCCCTGACTCGCAAGATCGATCACTCGGTCGAAAGCTTCGCCCGGAACGTGACGAAGCCCGGCGATGAACATTATCTTTTCGTGCTGGAGGACAGTACGACCGGTGACATTATGGGAACCACGGGTATTGAGGCCGCCGCAGGCGTTTCCCGTCCGCTCGTCCATTTCCGCCGCAATGCCGTTATCCGCCATGCGGGCGACCGGCAAAAACGTCATACCGAGGAAAGCCTGACCCGTTGCCAGCATTACACCGGTTGCACAGAGGTCTGTTCGTTGTATCTTCGGCCCGAATTTCGCCGGGCCAATGCAGGCAAGCTGCTCTCCCGGGTGCGTTTTCTCTTCATGGCCCTGCACCCGGAGCGGTTCGCGGACACAGTGATCGCAGAAATGCGCGGGGTTTCGGATCCTTCGGGCCAATCTCCGTTCTGGGACTGGCTAAAGCATCATGTGGCGGATCTGGACTTCATGTCGGCAACACAACTGGCCTGCTGCGGCCAGAGTGGCTTCATTGATCAGTTCATCCCTGCCAAACCGTTGTATACCCGGCAAATGACCAGTGAAGCCAGGGCGGTTATCGGCCAGGTGCATGAGGACACGCGCGCGGCGCGGCATATGCTGGAACGCGAAGGTTTTCGACACCGGGGGTTTGTGGACCTTCTGGACGGTGGGCCAACTCTGGAGTGTCCGAGGTCAGACATCGCCAGCGTCCGCGAAACCTTGCTGGCCAGCGCCGTGCTTCGGGGCAGGCCTCAGAATCCGGCGGTTGATTCGGGAGAAACCTTTAAATCCGCTATAGTTGCCAATACCGGCTGTTCCGAATTCAGGGCCACGGTGACCAGCCAGTCCTGGCCTGCTCCAGATAGCTGTAATCTGGTTGTGGAAGAGCAACTGTCGAGGCAACTGGACCTTGGCGACGGCAGTCTGGCCTGCTACCTGCCACTCGGCCGGACCAGCCAACAGTCGCAGGGGCGCCAACAGCCCCGCCAAGAACCGGCTACTGAGGAGATTCGCTATGCATACTGATCCAGACACCCTGTTTGCGCGGCTCTGGGAGTCCTACCGGCAGGTTACCCCCTCTGCAGAACGCATACATAAAATCCTGGGCGCCGAAGAGGGTCAGGCCATCGTCAACGACCATATAGCGCTTCGAACCTTCAACCTGGATCCGGTTCGTCTGG
>Ga0181369_1000598_pt1 | contig 10106 bp, 12 predicted proteins | sample LowvirmetaG_8_FD_130088 | JGI IMG/M metagenome (GOLD analysis project Ga0181369, IMG submission 130088) | Marine viral communities from the Subarctic Pacific Ocean - Lowphox_04 viral metaG | ecosystem: Environmental > Aquatic > Marine > Oceanic | place: Subarctic Pacific Ocean | collected... | reverse complement strand
TTTTTAAATTATAAGCTATACATGCACCAATTAAATCATGTTGACTTGTAAAGTTTCCTCCTTCAAAAATTTTATACATAAGGGATAACCATTTTGTAGTATAAACAGGAGCAAGATCACAATAATGGTATATTACAGATGTTGATTCTCCTTTTTTAAAGGGAGTTCCTTTAATTCCTTTCATACTATGAGAGTGAGGAATTATAGTAATATTTTTATCAATTAAACTTTCTATTGAATAACATTCTGATGAAACTATAGGTTGTCTTCCATTATATCCCTGGTCTGGATGGAGAGCAAATATTCCATCTTTATGGTAATCTTTCATTTTTAATATACTTGAATCCCAATTTTTATTTACTCCTAATACATCATCAGGAATTATCCAAATAAAATAATGTTTATTTTTATTAATATATTTATTATGTATGTTTTGTATATGTTTCCAATTTCCTTTTTCGTGTGGGGGGTGTTCCCATAAAATGTGGGGGTTAGATGAATGTTTATTTTTTAATGGTTGATAGTTATTTAATTTATCAGGTAAAAACCCACCACCATTAATTTGATCATTATCTACTATACAAAGTAAATCAAAATTAGATCGATTATTGCATGTAGAATATAACATATCAATCATATTTGATAATTCTTCAACCCTAGACCTAGATTGTACTATTACTAATAAATCTGTTTTTGTTGGTAAAGGGGGTAGTGTATTATCTATAACAATGTGTTTTTTAAAGTTGTCAATAATAGGTTTTAGTATTTCAAAATCATTTTCACAAATTTTAGAGAATGATTCTTCTTTAGTATTACCAAAACTATCTTTCATATTACTTGTATTATCAGAAGCTTCTATTGCATTAAATGAAAAACCCTTACATTGTATATGTCTTTGTGTATTATATTTAGTTTTTAAATTATAAGCTATACATGCACTAATTAAATCATGTTGACTTGTAAAGTTTACTCCTTCAAAAATTTTATACATTAATTCTATCCATTTTGTAGTATAAACAGGAGCAAGATCACAATAATGGTATATTACAGATGTTGATTCTCCTTTTTTAAAGGGAGTTCCTTTAATTCCTTCCATACCATGAGAATGAGGAATTATAGTAATGTTTTTATTAATTAAACTTTCTATTGAGTAACATTCTGATGAAACTATAGGTCGTCTTCCATTATAATCCTGATCTGGGTGAAGAGTAAATATTCCATCTTCATAATAGCCTTCCATTTTCAATATACTTGAATCCCAATTTTTGTTTAATCCTAAAGTATCATCTGGAAGTGGCCATATAAAATAGTATGAATTATTTTTAACATAATTAAGATGAATATCCATTATAGGTTTCCAATTTCCTTTTTTGTGTGGGGGATGTTCCCATAAAATGTGAGGGTTAGATGAATGTTTGTCTTTTAATGTTTGATAATCCTTAACTTGATCATTATCTACTATACAAAGTAAATCAAAATTAGATCGATTATTGCATGTAGAATATAACATGTCAATTGTATCTGAAAGTTCTTTAACCCTAGACCTAGATTGAATAATTAAAAGTAATTTTGTCATTTATTTTTTATCTAATGCGTTAAATTTTTTATCAATTTTATCAGGATTATTTAAAAACCATTTAATAGTATTTTCTACACCTTCTTTAATAGATATTTCAGGGTAAAAACCATATGAATTAGCTCTTTCCATACTAAAAATTCTACGATTATCTCCTGATGGTTTTTCAGGTGACCATTGAATAGGTTTATTAAAGTAATTAGCTACAGTTTCAGCTAATTCTTTTATAGTAACTCCTGTACCAGAACCCAAATTAATTGGTTTAGTTATTTTATTTTTTACAGCAAAAATCATTCCACGAGCAACGTCTCTAGCGTGTATAAAATCTCTAATTGGTGAACCATCACCCCAAACATCTAAGATATCATTTTCAAATGCTTTTCTAATTAATGAAGGTACTACCATAGCATTTTTTAAATCAAAATTATCATATGGTCCATAAACATTAGCGGGTCTTACAATTGAACATATACCTTTTCCTAATTGTTTTTCATATGCTTCACATTGAAGTTCTCCCATTCGTTTAGCCCAACCACCATACCAATCATTAGGTGATGGAGAACCATTCCAAACATCATCTTCATAAAAAACTTCAGCAGGTGTATATACTCCTACAGTACTAGTATACAAATACCATTTAACATTAGATTTCATAGCTGCTTCTAACATATTTGTGTTAAATTGCATCATAGGACCCATAATGTCGGCGGGCTGTTCCATTGTGACTTTAGGGGAACATTTAATTCCTACTAAATTAAAAACATAATCTTGATCTTTACATATATTTTCACATTGATCGAAATACAGTAAATTGGCTTTAACAAATTTAACATTAGGAGGCAAGTCTGATGGTTGATTTAAATCAGCTATTGTTATTTGAGCATTTTCTTCAATTAATAAATCTACTAACTGACGGCCAATCATACCCGCCCCTCCTGTTACTAAAACTTTTTTATCTTTAAACATTATTTAGTTTTTTACATAAATTAATAATTTGTTCTTCTGTTAAATCTGTATGATTACCTATATATAAACCATAATCATGAATATAATTAGAATTATTAAGTTTTCCAATTACTTTATACTTAAAGTTTTGTAAATAAGGCTGTCTAACTTGATTACCTCCTCCTGCTGTTCCTAATCTATATTCTACTTTTTCTTCTTCTAAAATCTTACATACTTCAGACATAATATCTTCTTTAAGTAGTAATGGAAGGGCAAAATTACTACTACCTTCATCTGTATATTGAGTTATATAAAGATTACTGTCTAAATTATCTAGCCATGTTTTTAAATTATTACATCTTACTTCAATGTTAGAATTTAATCGAGGTAATTGGGTTAATCCTAATACAGCGTTTAACTCAGAACTTCTCATATTATAACCAGGTACTGCAAATGTAAATAAAGGATTTACATCAGGTTTAGCATATTTATTATGGGTTTCTTGGGAGGCTTCTCGAGTCATACCGTGTGATCTAAACATACGAGCTAACTCATATATTTCTTTATTATTAGTACAAACCATACCTCCTTCAATTGTTGTCATATGATGGCCAAAGTAAAATGAAAAACAAGACATATCAGCAAATGATCCTACTCTTTGATTTTTATAAGTAGCACCATGTGCTTCACAACAATCTTCAATTAATAATAAATCATGTTCTTTTGCAAGTTCTATTATCTTATCATTTATGCCATTAAAACCTAATGCATGTACTAATACAATAGCTTTAGTATTTTTATTAATAGCTTTTTTAATATTTTCATAACTAATAGCCATAGTATCTAAATCAACATCAACAAATACAGGTGTAAATCCTGTATTTACAACCGAAGATATATCAGATACCCAACCTATAGGGGGTACTATTATTTCTCCTGATCTTGGATGATGTTTTTTACTAAGGAGATCTAAAGATCCCTTTAATTCTTAAACTATAGAAGTTGTAATATAGTTTGCAGAAGCTCCTGAATGTACCATTACACTATATTTTACACCTAACCATTTAGACCAAGCTTCTTCAAATTCTTTAACTTTAGGACCATTTGTAAAACGATTACTATTAAGAATAAAATCTGATAATGCTTCTTTATCTGATTGAAGTATATTATCATTAATAAGGGGCCATTTAAATTCCATATTTAATTTGTTTTAATTTTAACATTATTTTTTCAGCTGTAGGTGGTAAATTATCTACTGAGGGGTGGAAACCTGCTGTTCTAGGATCAAGTCCTAAAGTTCTAACTACTTTTCCTGTTTCGTTACTTAATTCATTAGCAATACTACTTGCTACCCCCTCTACATAATCATCATCTGTAACTAATCCCCCATATTTAGAATTTTTTAATGCTACTTTCCATGCATAACGTATATGAAAGGGTTTTAACCATAATTGATGAATAATATTTAATTTTATATTTTCTATTTTAGCTAATTCTAATAATTTACTCATTTCTAAACGAGTAATAGATATAGGAAATATAGTAAAATCAACTGTATCTTTATTTATTATATTAGTTAATTCTTTTGTATTATCATAAGATTTTCTATGTTCTGATATATAATATGGATCATCATCATTCATATATGAATCATAAGCTAATTGGTACTCTTTAGGAGTCATAGGAGCTATTACTTTAATACCTGGCATTCTATGTACTAAAGAATGATGTGATGAACCCGCAACTGGACCAACTCCTCCTTCCATTGCTATACTTCGTACTAAAACAGGACATGATCTTCCCCATATTTCTTTAGATTTAGCAGCATAATTAACTATTGAAGCTGCATTATACCATTGAAAACCCTGATAACGAACTACATAGATAGGTCTACCACCTGCTAATGCTATACCTGTAACAATAGATCCACCTGCAACATCCGCCATAGAAAATTCTACCATTCCATCTTCTTCATAAAGTTCGGGTAAAGTACCACCTACCCATCCTACTGCAGTAAGACATTGTCCATAGCATTTTCCTTTTTTTTCAGTAAGATGTTTTCTAGTAATTTCTTTTATTGTACTTCTAACTGTTGCTTCCATAACTTTTCTGCTAATATTTTATTAATATTATCAATTTTTTGGGCTTCTTTTCCTAATTGATTTAATTCATCTTGATAACGGTCAAAATTTTCACCATCTGTCCCTGCTCCTGAATGCCAATATTTTCTTACAGTATTAATATTAAGAAATAGAGGAGATTTAAAATTATAATCTTTTAAAACAGAATAAATTTCTTGGGGATCATCTTTAATATTAAATGATTTTATATTAAATGATTGAGCTACTTTATGCATATCCCAATTACGTCTTACCTTTTTTTCTGTCAAAATAGATAAATTATTATCTTCTACTACAAATAATATAGGTAAGTTTTTTGTAGAAGCCCAACCTAAAGCACCTAAAACATAATCTTCTTCAGCTGAAGCATCCCCCATTATAGCGATTGTAGGATGTTGGGTTTGATAACAATGTCCTACTGCTATAGGAATTTGGCTACCCATTAACCCGTCATGTCCAAAGATATTTTTTTCTAATGAATGAATTGAGGCTGAACCCCCCATTCCATTGGCACAACCATTCTTTTTACCTAATAATTCATCTATCAATTTAATAGGATCAGCTCCTTTACTTAAATAATGAGAATGACCTCTATGTTGAATAAAAACATTTGGGTTAATTTTATTTTTTTCTAAAATAGTATATATAGTAGCAGGAATATACTCTTGACCTGCTGATAAGTAAAATGGAAATTTTATGTTTTTAGCTTGAGCATTTTTATAAACTTGATTTTCAAAATGTCTACAAAATGAAGCTTTTTTTAAAACATCTATTCTAAAATTAAGATTATCTTTAGGAGTCATATGTTTCAATAAATTTTAAGGTATCAACCCAGTTAGTATGTCTATAACCATTATCATCAATGTAAAGAGTGGCCCTAGGTTTTTCAGCTGTGATTTCAGACACATATTGAAGAACATTATATTTATCTAACCATTCTTTAACTAATTCTGTACCTGTTTTACCATTTACTAATGGTCTATTAGGTTTAGCTTTTGCTGTGAAAATAATTATCTTATAGTTTTTAGATAACTCTTTAATAGCATTTAATGAACCTGGTAAAGGTTCTCCGTAACATGTACCATCATAAAAACCTTTATCAAAATTATGAATTACACCATCAAAATCTATAGCTAAATTATTAGCTTCTTTTTCAAAACCAGGGGGAAAATGTTTACTCATTTGCTTTAATTATCATTATTATTGTATTTTTAGCTACTTTAGTGAATACTTCTGTAAGTTGTTTAAGTGTACCTGCTGCTACTACATCACCTGGACCTGCTACATTTTGTTTATAATCTGCCTGTAGTCCTCCATTTAAAAACATTACATTAACATTATCATCTATTTTATTAAATGAATTTATATCTGTGATATTTTCTACTGTTAAAGTACAGTTAGAAAAATTATAATCTTTAAATGAATTAGGTTGGGGATCTGAAATCCATAAACAATCTTCAACTTTAGGTATTTCGTGAGTACTATCTTCATAAGGTTTACCCTCTCTACCATAATTGTCTCTAAAACGTACTAAATCTTTTTTGTCTACAGGTGTTTCAATTTCAAATACAAAAGCACCTTTTTCATCTGTAGCTTTAGTAGAATGGAATAATCCCTTACGAATCATTACTTTATGACCTGGGGTTAATTTATTAGTATTATTAAAAAATGAAACTTCAGCTTTACCATCTAGTAAAACTAATCCTGTAGTTTTTTTAGGGTGACAATGTAATGAAGTAGAATGTGTATGTTTTATATAAAGAAACCAAAGGGCTACATGTTCATTTTCATAAGCTAAATATTCATAACCCCATGGTTTTTTTACTATATTAATATCGTAATTATCTTTCATTATTATGATGATATTTTATTATAAACTTCTACTCCTGTTTTCATCCATTCTCCCATAAAATCATAATGGGGACAAGATACTATATTTTTATCTATAACAACTGGATTTCTATCATATGTAGCTCCTGCATTTTTAATATCAGCTTCAATAGCATAGTAACCTGAAACTGTTCTACCTTTTAATATATCAGCTGTGATCATCAATTGGGCTCCATTACAAATAGATAAAATAGTTTTATTTGTAGTGTCCCATTCTTTAACAAATTCTACAATTCCTTCTTCTAATCTAAGTTTTTCTAATGCTTTAACTCCCCCAGGTATCATTAAAAGATCATAATTATCTAAATATTCTTTTCGTATTCCCGGTTTATTAAAATCAGTTGTAAGAGCATCACATACTATATGGGCTCCTAGAATACCATTAATTCTTCCTAATTGGTTAGCTACTAATGTGACTTCAAATCCATTTTCTTTTAAACTATAGTAAGGATAAATTACTTCGTGGTCTTGAAATTTTTCGTAAGTTAAAATGAGTGCTTTTTTCATAAGATTATTTTTGTTTTATTATTTATAAAAATTTTTTTTAATATATCCAAATTATTTATCCCTAGATGATAAAATAGGATTAGAATTTGGCCAAGTAATATTTAATTTAGGATCATTCCATTTTAATGTAAATTGGTCTTCTACGTCAGGATATTTACCAGGGTATGACCATTTATAAAAAAACGTTGCTTCTTTACTTAAGATAAAATGACCATTAGCAAACATAGGAGGAATTAATACTTGTTTACGGTTTTTTGAAGTTAATATTTCCCAATCCCATTTTAAATAATTAGGGGAATTTGGTCTATTATCAACTATTACTAAATAAATTTCACCAGCTAAACAAGTTACTAATTTCCATGATTTATTATCTCCATGTAGTCCTCTAAGTGTATTTTTTCTAGATATTGATACTTTATCATGATTAAAATTTAAATTATAATCATTTTCTTTGTGAAAAGTATATAATTCTCCTCTAAAATCTTCAAAAGAATCAGGTTGATGTATTTTTACCTCAGGGAATATCATAAATTATTATTTTTAATTATCTCATCTAATATATAAGAAAGTCTTATTTCGTATGTATCTAATTTATTAATTTTATAGTTATGTTCTATATAAGGTAACCTATCATAATAATCATTTTCTGTTAGATTATTAAGTATATTAAGTAGGTCATTTTCTGTTTCAAATTTGATTATTCCCCTTTCATCATAACCATGTTCTTCTAAATTGGGACATCCCCAATAAAGGGGTACTACTTTAGAGGCAAAACAAGAAAATGCTCTATCATTTATCCAATTTTTATGTTTTACATTTTCTACAGCTACATTAAACATAGTATTTTCATATAAATGTTTTTTGCCGTATATATTAGGTTCATATTTAAATTCTTTAGGAATATGAGATATATCTTTAGGATATTCACTATAACCAGGACGTGTTTCAGTTAATGTATCATAATCTTCTAAAACTTCATACCATCTATAAGGTGTGGTTATTTTATTTTTTAATTTAAGTATTTTTTGTCTTAATTTATGACCTTCTAAAATATCTTTTTTTCCACTTAAGAATGTTGTTTCAAATTTTTTATTTCCTAAAAACTCCCATGCATTACTACTATTCATTCTATTACTACATAAAAACTTAATTCCATTACTTATATTATTTACTAACTCTTGGTTCCAGCTAATAACTCCATGAAATTGTTTATGGTTATAAAAAACCCACGTATGAATGTTAAAAAGTTCATTAGGTTCATGGGTCATAAACAAATTTACTCTATTAGGATCTATTTGATTATAATCAACAGGATAATCACAATATAAAGTAATTGGGTAATCTTTATATTTTTCTTCAAAATAACTAAAATATCCTTTAACTTTATAATTTTGAAATACTTTCATAACTTTTATTTATTTTTTAATATATTTGTTGTTGAATAATCTCCTATTCTATCAAAAAATATTAATTTTTTTGCATGTTGTTCACCTACTACTGTTTTTCCCTTCCAATCAGAACCTATAACCATTATATCAGGTTGGATTAGTGAGATTACTTCTTCTAAATCTTCTGTTGTATTAAATATTATAACTTCTTCTATGTATTTTATAGATTCAAGTGTAAATTTTCTGTCTTTTGCATTGTTAATAGGTCTAGAATCTCCTTTATCTAATTTAACTTTTTTGTCACTGTCAATACCAACATACAATTTACCTCCTAATGATTTAGCATATTTGAATAATTCTATATGACCCCTATGTAATACATCAAAGCAACCATTAGTCCATATTATTTTTTCTCCCATGATATTTCCCAATCTTTAAATTCAGCTGCTATACAATCAATTTTGTAGTCTTTTCTACCACCTACGTTTTCTTGTATCATATTTTTAGCTGTATTTCTAATACCATTTAATCCATGGGTTAGGCCTAAATTTCCATTACCCGTTCCTGCACGATATTGGGTTTCATTATGCCATATATGAAGATTCATTTGAGATAAAACTACAAGTGCTCTAATATCTTTACCACTTAATTTAACATTTTCATCTTCTAGAATTAAATCTATATCGTGAACTATGTCTTTTATTTCTTGTGCATACTCATCTTTATGTTCTGTGATAAACACTTCTTTTAATTGTGCAATTGATAATCTATCAACTAACTCTGCTAGTGTTGGGAGGTATTTTCTTTTCATTATAATGTGTTATAAAATTTATTTTGGATTTCTTGTCTTGTTATATGTTTGGGATGCCATAAAGAATATTCTTTATTTGTAGGTAATGTTGCAAATTTTTTATGTCCCTTGATTACTTCATGTACTTTGTTATGCCATTTAATTTCTGGTGAATTCTTTAAAATACGTGTTTGATAATCAGGGTAGTTTATCCAACCTTTATCACTCATATTCCACCCCCATTGTCCTAAATGTGATTGTGTAATACCAATTACTTCATTGATTCTAGGAACTAAAAATACTTCAGTTTCAGTATTTTCTTCTAATATTGCGGGTAAAACATTAATTAAATATTCATCAGGATATTCATCAGCATCAATTTGAAATATCCAATCACCTGAGCAATTTTCTTTTAAATTGTTTTTAAAATTTGAAAAATGTCCATTTAATGGAAATTCTATAATTATAAGTGGATCTATAAGACCAACAGGTGCTTTATATTGACTTAATACTTCGTATACTTCAGGTGTAGTGTTCCCTTGATCACATTGAACAACTATTTCGTCTTTTTCTCTAATGTTTTTAATTAAAAAATCTAATAACCTTTTTAATTCTTCATGTTCATTACAAACAGGAATAGCATAACTTATTTTCATATTTTTTTATATTTAGAATAGGTTTGGATAATATTTTTTAATTTTTTTATATCATTATTATAAGCAAAAATACAGTCATCTTCATTTCCTCCTTCTATTAATAATCTGTATCCTTCATATCCCCATGATTTAAGTGTCTTAATGACTTTTATATCTTCGGGTAAATTTTTATGTGCATAATTTTCAATAAAAATTATAGGTTTATGTTTTTTAATTGTTTTTGATCCTCCTTTT
>Ga0181369_1000597_pt1 | contig 10128 bp, 12 predicted proteins | sample LowvirmetaG_8_FD_130088 | JGI IMG/M metagenome (GOLD analysis project Ga0181369, IMG submission 130088) | Marine viral communities from the Subarctic Pacific Ocean - Lowphox_04 viral metaG | ecosystem: Environmental > Aquatic > Marine > Oceanic | place: Subarctic Pacific Ocean | collected... | reverse complement strand
CCGTTACTTAAATTTATAAAAGCACCTTGATTTGTTGAACCTGCAATTCTAAAATATATGTAATCTACATTTCCTTTTGCAGCATAAATTGAAGCGGTCTGCACTCCACTTGAGACAATGTTTTTTCTTAAATAGGAACTTCCTACATCGTCGCTTGTTATTTTCCAAGCGTTAGTAGAGCCATCATACCCCGATTGTCCGCTTGTTAAGGTTAATTTATTTTTTGGCCAATTAGTATCAAAGTTATTTGATTGAATAAAAAGATTCCCTCTACCTTTCTCAATTAACCCACTAGAGTTTACACGAGTAGCTGTAATATCAGATCCTCTTTCAAAGTCAAAATCTGCGATTTCAGAAGTTACTTCTTTAACTGATACATTGTCTATGTCAAAGTCAAAATTATAATAATTACTATTTCTTTTAATTCTAAAAAGTGTTCCTCCCACAGTATTTGTATAAACTGAATAGGAACCAACTCCTTGTGAAATGTTTAAATTGTAATTGGTTGGTGTTGTTTGGATTTGAATTCTACCTGCAACATATCTTTTTACTTCTAAAGTGACTAAGTATTTTTTATTAACGGTTAAAATATTTTGGTTTATATAACTATTTGTATTAGAGCCATCATCCTTAAAAGTTGCAACACCATTAGCTATAACAACATTACCTGATTTACTCCAATCGCTATCAGTATCAAAACCACCATTAATAACTAACTCGCTACCTAATTCATCAACGGGCTTTATGTTATAAGCTTTACCTGTGTTAGCCCCACTACCGCTAACTGCACTAGCGGAGGCAGCAGCAAAATCAGATATAAAAACTAAGGATGCAGATTCAAAAAAGCTCATATATTATGGATTATTTAATAAATATTCAACTTCAGTAGTTCCACAAGCGGTATTTTCAACTGACCCACCATCGGCCTCTACTCGTGCTACAAATGCATTTACTAATAGTTGTGCTGGGGGTAGTACAGAAACAAATCCAGGACTAGTACCTCTTAGTCTTAAAGTAGTAGAAGTAATAGCATTAGTAGGAACAAATGTTAAAACCCCTCCACCTGGGGCTACTGCTATACCCGCTTTATAATCATCACTTACTATATTTGTAATTCCACTATCCCCTGAAAGGGTTCCTTGAAGATTTTTAGGGGAATTAGAATCGTAAGCACTATTAGAGTTTTGTACTGTCTCTAAAGTAAAATAAGAAGAACCTAGTAATGGGTTTGATATTGTATAAGTAGTAGAATCCCCAGCCCCAATTCCTGAGGGTTGGGGTTCATTTGATTGTGTTACTGATACATTAAAATTAGCCATTATCTATCTTTTAACAATTCTTCTATATCTTTAATATAATCTAAAATTAAATCAGTAGGATAAAATACTTTATATGATGAAGAATTTTCCTGGTAATGAGCAATCGTTTCATCTTTTGCTTTATCTAGTAAAGGGTAAAGACGGTTAATACGTTTTTCGATATTAGAAAAAGCCGCAATCCTTTCTTCTTGGTATGCTGCTCTACTTTCGTCTCTTTCCTTTAAATTTAATTTATATTTATACATTTTATTTTTCAAACAGTTGTTTTACTTCAATTCCTTTTGCTTGTTTACGTAGTTTTTTTTTGTCTACGGGTTTGTAACCTAGTTTATAATAGTAGTTTGAGGCTGTACCTTTTGCTTTTTTGTTTTTATTAAACGCAAATGGTGTAGCGTATTGGGCACCTGTACCAGGAGTAAAACTAGCTGAACCACCTGTGGTCATTATCTCAGTCATACCTTTAATACGCTCGTATTCTTCAGCTTTATTATTACGTAAATAAGTTCTTAGTTGATTTCTACGTTTACGAATTTCCTCGTAGTAGTCTTTAAAGAATGGTTCATCTGTTACTTGAGCTACTTGTTTAGCAGTCTCTAACATTTCAGTAATTTCTTTAAATAGTTTGAGATAATCGGCATCGTAATCTACGTCCCAAGTGATTTGACCAGTTTCTTGGTCAATATTGGTTACTGTAGTTACAATTCCACCTGATTTTTCTGTATCTCCTATTTTAGCCATGCTCTACTCTCAACTCTTCTACTAATTCAATATATTGGAGGATATTTACAATATTTTCAGAAGTAACGTTTGTGGTCTTATCCAATTCTTGAATCAAAGAAACTACTTCATTGATTTTAATTTGGACAGCCTTATCCTTTACTTCAGCATTTAACTCATTTAATTGAGCCTTAATTTTTTCTACTTCAGTATTATAAAATTCTCTTAATACTGGAGTTGAATCAACTGAATTAATATATTGTCTTAATACCTCTTTTTGTGAATTATGTAGATTAGTATACTTACCATTAAATTTTTCCATCAAAATTTTATAGGTGAGCATTCGAGTATCTTTATCATACGATTGAAAATCTCTTAATACTTCAGCTTCTACTCTTTCTTCTTTAATATTAGAAGTAGATAAATGCTCTAGTAAAGTAACCTTATTGCTTACAATTTGGTTAGTGTCTACTAAAGCTTCAGTATTTTCGATTTCAGTTAGAGTATAAAATGCAGCATATGTTTTATAGTGTGGTAACTTAGTTCTAAAGAAAGATTCTAAATTATAATGATTTTTAATTTCATTAATAAGATTATATTTTTCTCTTCGTAAAATACCACGACTTAATTTTTTGGAATTTTGTAATAAAGTTTGTAAGATCATAGCAGCCTTACCCTCTGTTAAAGAAGTATTCTTATTTAAAACTTCGTATAGTCTATATTCTTTAGACAATTCAGATTTTACAAAATATTTTTGTATAATAGATAGCGCAGGAGAATCACCTCCGTTCAAGGTATCTGCAGTTACTTGACGCACAAGTAATTCAAAAAGAATACCAGTATTTTTATACTTTGAATGTTTAATGTTCATTCCACCTAGGATTTATTATAAATATATAAGGATCTATTACTCTTTAATCTTTGTCTCATCTAAGAGCGATTCTTTTCGCTTATCCCCCTTGAATACTACTTCTTTTTCCATAGATTCTAATAAAGTGCGATTTTTAGAGTAAGCAATTTTGGCACTTTCTTTTAAACCAGGTTGATCATCTACTTTCATATCTTTTCTACCTAATCTATCTCGCCCAAACGCATTATCCTGTGTATTAATATTTGATGCTTTTTCTTGTGGCCTTCCTAATGGTGATTTTTCATCATACCCATCAGGTACATTACCTGGGTCAGATTCCATTCTACCTTTTCCATATAAAGAAGCTAAATCATGTGGGGTACCATATGAACGTCCTGTGCTAACTGGATCATTACCTTCTGTTTCGATTTGTGCATTACGGAATCGGCGTTTTTGGTCTTGAGATATCAAATCTCTATACTCTTCATATTCATCTTCACTAAAGTGGAATATATTATCGTAAATCCAATCTGTAGGTAATAGTTTACTTTCAAGAATTGAAGAAGCTAAATCTACTTTTTCCTTCATTAATGCAATTTTTTCTTGATCGTAAATAATTGAAGGTGTTGTAAGTTTAAGTTCAAAATTAGTCATTTGTTCATCTCTATACCCTTGGGAATATAGATGTACTAGAGCAATTTTATATAATTCTGAGAGAATGATGCGTTGGATACGATCAATTGTTCTACCAAAACGAATATCTTCAGCAGCTAATGTTGCTTTACCTTGTAAATCTTTATCATACCCTAAAAAGGCTTTAGGTACTTTAAGGGCAGCAAATAATTTGTCTCTTAAGTATTCTACATCTTGAATACCATCATAATCTAAACCTTTAGTAGTATCGATTTTAGTTGCTTGATCATTACCCCTTACTGGTATATAGAAATCTTCCAGTAAGTTTTGCATATTATACTTTAGATTATATTCACCAGTTTGTTCATCCATTAATGGAGTACGTTTCATGGTAGAAATGGTTTTCTGCATAAAATTTTCTACCTCATTAGGTGGGATAGAACCAACATTAATGTAAAAAATACGTTTTTCAGGAGCGCGAGCAATTCTATGGATTAACATAGCATCCTCCATCATCATATATTGTTTGAATAATTTACGTCCTGGTTCTAGATATGAACGTCCGTAAGGGAGATAATTCATATCAGATAATAATCTAAAATGAGCTATCTCATAATTATCAAATTCAATAACATTTTGATTTTGTTGGTTTGGAGTATGATAATAGCCTGAAGAATTGCCTCCAAAGAAACCATCTGGGTTATAATTAAATACTACTCTAGTAGGGTTTTCTGGGTCAAAATTTTCTTGTCTTTGAATATGATATGCCGCGTAAGGGATAACATTAAATACACCAAATTTTTCAGATATTTCTAATTTCAAAAAGAAATCACCATATTTACACATTTGGCGAGTCCAGCTCCAAAGATTAAATTCTATATTTAGAACATCATAAAATAAATTATATAAGATTTTTTGAATATCTTCATCCGAACTTTTAATTTGGAGAACTTCTCCCATATCATTCTTTAGAGTAGATTCATCGGCAATAATATCAAGAGCAGAAGCTACAATAGCATCCTGATCCATAGTATCGTAATCACTATAGAGTTGGGTTCTTAGATACTGGTAGTTCATATTGAACTGAGCACCATATAAAGAGGTAGAACCTGGGTTTTGGTAGACTCCTTGTAATTTACTCATTAATGAATTTGTAGCAAATTCTCCTGAGGTTTGGATAGCATCAGTATCAATTGTTTTTACCTGATTGCCCCCTATATTGCGAATAACTACATCCGTAGAGAATAATCTTTGTAATCTTGAAAATAAGCCTGTATCAGCCATAATATAATTTATTATTATAAATATTGATTAGAGTAACCAGCTAATATCTTCTTTATTCCCTTTTATATCTTGCAGATAGGGATTATCTACTTGATTTGCACCATAAGCTCCTACAAATCCAGTTCGATTAGAAGACATACTATTTAAAGCTGCTTTACTTGCATCTAAATGTTGTTGTCTAAATTTAAACGACGTATCACGCATGAACATACCAATCCCAAATGACATAATCAAGTCGTCATTGTATCCTGTTTGGGCTTCTGCACGTCCATTTTTCCAAATAAATACTTTCATTTCTTCTACTAATCTGCTCGATTGGATTATTACACTTTTGTCTGAAATGTATTCTTGGAACTTACCTATAATCATAGGTCTAACTTTAGATGTCATACTAAAACCAGGGACCATTTTACTTGTATCCATGTATTTATCAAAATATGAATCTACTCTAGTGGAATCACCTTTGGTTGAATAATGTAAATTAGTATATCCTCTATCTATTATGGTTTGTAGGGTTGCCCAGCCAATAGAGGCATTCTCTACTACAAGTAAAGCTTCATTATATTCGGTAGCTATTCCTACTAGTAAATGACCATATTCTTTAGTACCAATTTGACCTTTATATTCGGCTACTTGAGTGTTTGTTTCAATGTCAATAACATGGAACGCAGAATAATCTTTACCGTCTCCACGAGCCACATCAGCGACCACAAGGTAGGATCTTGAATAATCAGCGGGTTCCCAAATCCATAAGTTCTGGTCAGCACCTCGTTTTTCAAGTGGATCTTTAATATATGTTTTTTCATAAAATTCAATGTATTCAGGATAGAATACTATATCACCTGAAGTAGAGAAATCACAATCACATTCTTGTGCTGCCATTCTAGGGTCACCTAGTAATTCATCTTGTCTATCTCGCCATGCTTGGTCACGTTCTGGGTGGACATACCAAGGTAATTTAATAGGTAAAAAATCATTTTCACTATTTTCTGCTCTAACCCATGTTTGATGAAACCAATTACCAGTACCATAAGGAGTAGATAATGCTATGCAACCACCACCTGTAGCTAATGTTTGTTGAGCTGAAGCCCAAATCTCACCAATATTATCAATAAAAGCAGCCTCATCAATTAGTAGTAAAGATACTGCTTCTGATCTACCAGCATCACTAGAAGCAGATGTTGCCTTAATTTGAGATCCATTATTTAATCGAAGAGTTAATTTATTATCTTCTTGTGGTTTATCTTTTTCTTTTAACCATGAAGGTAAATTATGGTACATAAATTTTACCTTAGTTACCATATTCTTAGCTGTGTCTTGTTTAGTTGCTATACAAAGAATATTTTTATCTTCATGAAATATCATTAACCATAAAGTATACCCTGCAGATAAGGTTGAAATACCTAACTGGCGAGACTTTAGAATTATATTATAAGGATTTTCTTGAAATAAATTTAATACTTTTTCTTGAAAGGGGTATAAATGAAAAGGAATACGACCACGTTGAGGGTGTTGAATGAAACAATATTTTTTCATAAAGTGTACAGGATCTTTAGCACACTTAATATATTCTTGTTGTATTATTTTTCTTAAATCTTGACCCATTTATCGCAATTTCCAGTACATGCGGAATGTGTATACGGGTTGGAAATCAGGGTTTAAACCTACCCCAAATCCGTATGCATCTCTTTTTTTATTAACGTATAAAATTTCACCGTTAATATTTTGTACTGCTTGATTAGTAGCCCCTACCGAAACACCCCCGAAAAATTCTTTTCTGTAGATGTAAACAGTATTATTAACTGTAGTTGTTGGGACGAATATGTTGGATTGAACATTTCTAGATATGATTAAATTCTTAATTACCGTGTCATTTACAATAATAGAACCTATAGTATCTAATTCAATTGTATCTGAATAAAAATACTTTGTATAATAATCTTTTAATATAGAGGTAGTATCTATATTTGTAGGAATAGTATCATGGATAATTTTAGTTCTCCATTTTGGAACATATTTAGTTTTTTCAACCTTAACAGTATCCCATTTAGTTACTATTTCAGTAATAGTTATAGGGTTTACCGGATCGGGAGAAGAACAACTCCTCTGATAAAAGAGGAGTCCTAATAATACTACAACAAGTAAGGATGGAATATTTTTAAAGTAGGCCTTCAAGTTCTTTTTTAATTTTAGTTAATTGCTTCAAACGCTCTAACTGTTTATCTTTTTCTTCACCTTCAGCTTTTTTCCATTTATTAACTACAGATTTCATTTCTTTAGTTGTGTCTTGTAGTTTACGAGAAATTACAGAAATTGAATCTTTTTTAGCTATATCTTTAGAAGTAGGTTCAGCGGTATCATCATCTACATCTTCTGAAAGTTCTTTAGATAATTCAACTGTTTTTTCAAGTTCTTTATTTAAATCTTTTTGTGCATTTACTTCCTCGGGAGTAGCTTCTGAGAGAACATCTACAATAGTTTCTTTAATGTATTCTGCTAATTCTGAACGTTTCATTATAATATTATTTTGTTATAAATATTACAAAGAAAGCGCTTCTAGCATTTGTTGAATACGTTCTTCAGTACTACCCTCAAGTACACCGTAATTTTTAATGCGATGTTTTTGCTGGTTTAGAATATGGCGGATAATAATATCAATTTCATTTCTATAGTCTGCATCTGTTTCTCTAACGCCATTATCTTCAATTTCTACACCTTCTGGTGAAACATAAAAGATATAATCGTATTGGTTAATTAAACGACGAGCATATTCGGAAAATGCTTCTTTATCAGGCCAATCCATTGATTTAGAAGCTTGAGCAAAAGCCATTACATCAATAATAGTACGATCTGTGATGATATTTTCAGTGAGTAATTCACTTGCTCGCTCAGCCATAAAAACTGTTTGACCTAAAAATGTTGAATCAGTATTCAATGGGATACCCATCGCCATTAACTCTTTAGAACGTTCAGTCCGAGTAATATAATCCTTAAACTCAGGTAAATCTTTTAAAGCATTAACGAGTGTGGTTTTACCCACACTCATTGTACCACATAATCCTATTTTCATATTAGTTTCTGTAACCTGATAGTAAATGTTTCATTGATTGATTTTTATACCAGGGTAAACCTTCACGCTCTTGCATAATACTGTTATAAGTTTCTTCATCATATTTAATACCATTTAGGTAATATGATTTAAACATTTCACTATCTAAAGTGTGAGGTTCGATTGCTGGTCCATCCCATCTATGAAATTTCCAATTTTCTTCACCTACATATCTTGCCAAATGGATAATAGCACCACGTGAATTGATTTCCTTGTACTCATACAACTTTTGTTTCTTAGCCATAACTTATTTTAATTTATTAAATATACGAAATTATTATTAAAAATCCTAATAATTTTCAAAAAATTCAGGATACTCTTCTTCAACTACTTCTCCCAACATCCATTCAGCAACATATGTACCTTGTGCCCCTGATACTGTGATACCACGTGCTGATAGCGCATCTCCTACAAAGTGTACGTTTCCGTATTCTGCAAGGGATAAATTGTTGTAATCCACGAGTGGTTCAGGTGATAAATACTTAACTTCAGGAATGTAAATACCCCAATCATCTTTAAGTGTTGGAAATACTTTTTTCATATCCTCAATAAAATCTAGGATATACCAAAAATAGGGTTGCATTACTTTAGTAGTTTTATGTAGTGAATCTATCTTGTAAGCAGATACTCCATCACCTTCAGATGTTTGAGATGGTTCTCTTGTAGGACTATAATATAATCCTGTACCATCTTTTTGTAGTTTTTGAACTACATCACGCGACCATTCAAATGGGTTTTCAATACCTTGAATTTCCATCAAGATACCAAAATTGGTCATATCGTTTCTGTAGGCTTCGTCTTTTTTAGCATGTCCGTTGTACGAATGGTCTCCATACGTTTGTTCAACAGCAACGTATGCTGCATTGTTGTTTGTACAGAATGAACGTAGCGAGACTCCTTTCTCTTCGAATTTGCGATATAATTTAAAATCATAACTAATGTCAATTAGTTTTTGGAAGTGTTTTTGTGGTGCTTCAAATCGTACACCAATTTGTACTGGTTTTGGTTCAGTAGGTAATGTGTATTCGTCTGCTAGTTGTTTACCAAAGTCAATACCTGATTTACCAACTGCAAACATTAGGCGATCATATTTTATTGTTTCTTTTGGAGTGTTCCAATTACAATATACTTCTTGATTATCAAAATCAATTGCAGTTACTTTAGTCTCCCAAACAAATTTAACACCTTTATCAACTAAATAATCGTACCAATTTTTACCAATTTCGTGTAGATAATCTGTACCAACGTGCCATACTGGGAATAATCGTAAACCAAAATAGGGTTTAATAAAATCTGGTTCTGCTTGAGGATCTGAACATTGTACTTCCTCTGGTTTAGGGTGGAAACGTTTAAAGTTGTTGATTACCTCATCAAACAATTCCATTGCCTTATCCTCTCCACAATACTTAGACATATGACCTCCGATTGCGGTATGGTAAGTTAGTTTACCATCGCTCCAACCACCTGCTCCTAGGAAGCCTGTCATTACTTCTTCGGGTTTCCTTTCATATGGGGATTTTCCCATATCAATAATAGTGATGTTTTTGCCTGGGAATCCGTTGTCTACTAGCTTGGTTGCAGCATTAACACCTGCTACTCCAGCACCTACAATTACTAGTTTTTCTGCCATTTACTTTTATTTTTAACCCTTAAATATACGAAAGATATTTCAGGAATCCAAATTGTGGGGCCACAGCTCCCATAAAATATTGAATTAGAATCGACTGGCTATGAATCAGTCTAAATGTATCTTGAGTTGTAATTTACCCGTGCCTTTTATAACACGATGCCACTCATGACGTTTAATAAATATATGCTCATTTAGTGAAGTAGGCAAGCTATCTTCAAGTTGAATAGACCAATCAGTTTTACCTATAATCTCAATAGTACGATCTTGATCATCTCGGTGCCACATTAGCTCGATTGGGTCAATGTCGTCTCCGAATTCACGGATAATGTATTTGTCTGTAATCTCTAAGTCGGTGTATGGTTTACCAGAACCCTCCGAAGTTTGATTTGAGTCCGAGTAACTTTGCATAACGTGGTAGACGGCAAGACCAATATCCTGCTTTAGTTTTATCCTTCTTTTGAGCACATTTGTGACGTTTTGCAAACGCATTACGTGCTTTTTTATCATTGATTTTTGCTCTTAAACCACCTGAACCAAAACGTACTGTTTTGATTTTCTTGGTTTTAGGATCTTTAACATAAACCTT
>Ga0181369_1000596_pt1 | contig 10139 bp, 21 predicted proteins | sample LowvirmetaG_8_FD_130088 | JGI IMG/M metagenome (GOLD analysis project Ga0181369, IMG submission 130088) | Marine viral communities from the Subarctic Pacific Ocean - Lowphox_04 viral metaG | ecosystem: Environmental > Aquatic > Marine > Oceanic | place: Subarctic Pacific Ocean | collected... | reverse complement strand
TTTTTAATTTGATAAAGGTGCTTTAATTGCTTCATGAGAATCATAATTTTTTAACTCATATTTAAATAATCCTTCCAAAACATTAACCTCAGAAACATCTAATTGTGGTAGTTTCATTGGTTCTCTATTCATTTGTTCTTTTACCTGTTTAACATGGTTGGAATATACGTGAACATCTCCCAAATTCCCAATAAGTTCATCAGGAATCATGTTAACTTCTTTAGCAATAATCTTTAATAACATAGCATATGAAGCAATATTAAATGGTAATCCTAAGAATGTATCTACACTTCTCTGATTCCACATTAGTGAAAGATATTTCTTATCTCTAACATACATTTGAAATCCATAATGGCAAGGTGGAAGTGTCATTTTATCTAATTCACCAACATTCCAAGCGTTAACCATTAATCTTCTTGAGTCTGGGTTTGTTTTGAGTTGTTCAATTAGGTTTTTGATTTGATCAATCCCATTGTACATCATATATGATTCCCCATCAATATGCTCATCACTTTCTTCCCATCTTCTCCATTGCTTACCATAGATAGGACCTAATTTACCCCAATTTTCAGCAAATGATTCATCTTGTTTAATATGCTCTATAAACTCTTCTTGAGTAAACATATCGTCATAATATTCAGATGGATGTGTTTTACAATACTTTTTATATGCATCACCATTCCATATATTACAATTATTATCTACTAGATACTTGATATTGGTATCTCCTTTAAGGAACCATTTTAACTCAGTTGAAATAACTTTTAATGGCATTTTTTTAGTTGTTAATAATGGAAAACCAAGTGACATATCATGTCTAATTTGTCTCCCAAATATAGAAATAGTCCCAGTACCTGTTCTATCTTCTTTAACAACACCATTTTTCATAATGTCATTAAGTAATTTTAAATATTGTACTTCAATGTTTTTATTCATTTTCAATTGTTTTTATTTTTATCTTTTAATATTGGGGCATCCATTATTTTATATTCACCTTCAATAAAACTAATCATCAAATTGTCTGTTTTATCCATCATCAACCCAACTTCCAAAAAATCTGGGTGGGTTGCCTTTATGTAAAGTACTCTCTCAGAATTATCATCTTTAAACTTTACTATAAAAATGTAACCTAATTCAAAAGACAAAGCATAATTATTCTCTTCCAACCTTTTTGTATCCCCTATTTTCACCCATTTCTCCTTATCATAAGTCCATAATTCAGAATTTGCAACACCTTCAGAATTTATTATTTTTCCTTGAACCCATAACACTTGCTCTTCCTGGCTGTATATGGAAGTTGAGATTATAAGTGATGTTATTAAAGTTAATATTTTCATAATTCTACGTTTCCAATTTCTTTAGCTAACAGGTTAAGGGCTTCATCTTCTGTTATATCCCATGCTAGCATCATAAAACTAAGTAAATCATGTCCTACTAATTCTTTTCCACCACTCATAATGTTAATATTCCTAAAATGAATAAATAAAATCCTAAATCATTTAATCCTACCATTAATACTGCTCCTACACATACTAATAAAATTGGGATAATTGGGTTCATAATAATTTTTAAAGCTTTTTTCATAATTTTTATTTTTTATTTTTTGTTAAAATTTTAAATGCGTCTTCTAATTTTACTCCCTCACCCATAGGTTTAAACCCTTTTATATCTCCTGTACCTTTCTCAACATATAGATCATCTTTGGAACTTTCAAACCAACAATCTTCATGGTAGTGAGACCACCAACCCCTTTCTAACAAATAATTTCTTTTTTCTTCTCTATTCATATTCTTCTACATCTTCAATTGTTTCACAAAACAAATAATGACTATTATCTCTTAAAACATGGTCTGCTCCAATCCAATCTCTATAAGCTTTCAAATAATCTTTATTTAATAGGTTATCTGAGATTTGGAATTTAATTATAGGGGTTGTTTTTAACACCCAGTAAGCTTTTCCTCCATGTAAATATAATCTTCTCATGTTTAGAATAAATCATCTAAATGTGGTGGGCAAACATCTACTATATGTTTCCTCCACCACTTTTTTATTTTTTTAATTATTTTTTTCAAAATCTTTACCATTTTGTATGAATCCTAATTCTTGAAAGAATTTCTCATCATCAACATCAAACTCTTCCTCTTCATCAGAATACCAGTTATCATTCATAAACATCTCCTCAATATCCCCCTCAATATCTTTATATTCAGGTAAAATTCCAACACGCTCAATGAGATGCCATACTCTATCTTTCCATAGATCCAATTTCACCCCTTCAATAATTGTGTCTCCACCCATCCCATCAATAGTCATTTCTGCTAAATCTATAAGTAGCTGACCACTAATATTATCAAAGTGTTCTACTTCTTCTCTACATGCTAAATTAACACCATTTTTGAATACACGTTTCACCTCTAGAAACTTATTTGTAATTGGAAATTCTGTTTTAATCATAACTCTTATTTATTTATTTTTGTAATTAATTCATTAATATCTTCCCTTGACATCCATCCTAATACATCATCATGAGCATCAGGTACAAATTCCTTAGTAATAAAATTACCTTCAACATCTAATAATGCTACTTCAAATGATCTAAAATCATCAGAATGGAATTTTGCTTCTCTTGGATTGCTGTAAGCTCCTGTACCAGCTATAATACTCATTACTACCCCACTATCAAATTGAACTTTAGCTGAGATTCCATCTCCAAACCTATTTTTACTAAAAACAATATTATCAAATGTTAAATCTTTATCTTTTACCATAACCTTTATTTTTATAATTGTAATATACGAAAATCTTTCTTAAAATTCAATTCCTTTACTTATTTTTCTTATCAATACTTTTATGTACTTTGTATTCATTATGGTTAAACTTATGATGTTTATCCATGCTTCTAACATTGTTTCCTTTATGCATTGTACCACTATTATATTTTAATTTTGATTCTTCAAAATCTGTATATGCTTTGGATCCATCATGTTTAAAAATAAATTTATTATCATCAACTTTAAAAGTAAATGAACCTCCAGTTTGTTCAAATTTTTTACATAATGTTTTTTGGACGGGATTAAAATAGTTTCTTTTTAGTTCTAGTAACTCTTTTTTATCTAGTGGTCTCATAACTTTTATTTTTTAATTATTAATTCTAAATTATTATCTTCAAATTTGATACCTACTACTTCAGTACCATCTTCTTCTACTTTTTTAATGAATTGATTTAAATCAAATGATCTAAAATGTAAACCACCTTTTACTTCTCCATTGAAACTGTCTTTCCAAAATACTTCTTTCTCAAACATAACCTTAATTTTTTCCTTATTATACCTTAATATACGAAATTTTTATTGCTCATCCACCTCTATATGCGGGACTAACCCCCAAACTTTAACTACTGCTCTTAAACAATCATCCTGAATTGCACAGGTGTGATCACCCTCTTTATACCAAACTAATTCAAATACTCTACTTTCTGAATATTCTTGACTAGTTACTTTATCTCCAACTTTAAATTTTGGACTTGTACCTTTTTTCTTCCTTCCCATATAATATAATATACGAATAGATTTGGTGGAAGCCACTTAAGGCAACCACCAAATTTTAATTTTTATACTAGCTCAAGAGCCATTCCAAATAACTCTTTATTCACTTTCAAATCTTGAGAGAAGTTTTTAATTTGTCTTGCTTTTCTCATTTTTGATCCTGAAGTGTAAGTAAAATCACCACTAATCAATTTTTCCTGTACTACATTAAATACACTCCAAACATCAGTACCATTATCTTCTTCACGTGTTGGTTGAATTAATTCTTTCAAATCAATTTTAAACACTTTCAATTGTTTTTCTGTGAAACGAGTTGTTAAAGCTTTCTCTGCAAATTTAATTGCTTGCTCTTCCTCAATTTCAGTTGATTTCATTTTATTCATTGATTCAACTGTAAGAGGTAAACGCTCAACCATCTCTTTAATCTTAACTTGAAGCTCTTCAAACGTATAACCCATGTGACGCATTTTCACATTCTCAAACTCTTCAGTTGAAACAACTAACCCATTTGCACAAACCATTCTAAATAACCCAGCTGTGAAAGTAAATGAATTCTTACCATCATGAGAATTTGTTAATAGAATTTGAGGAAAAACAGTATCACCACCTTTACCATTAATTACTACGTCATTATTTCGGAATACAATAAGGTGTTTTTGGAAACCTTTACCCTTACGAGCTTTAACTTGTTGAACATCAACTACACCCCATCCTAATTTACTCATATCATCCAATACTACTGAAGTTGGAATGTGAGTATACTTATCTGATGTTGTTGGAGCAGCTGTTTTAGTAAAAATACTTGATGCTTTTTCCTTAATCTCATCAAAACTTAAAAACCCTTCTTTTTGTAAATTTAACATAACTTTTATTTTTTAATTATTACCTTTTTAATATACCAGAATATACGAAATACCTCTCAGGATTCCTAATCTTCTACTGGGCCTGCTCTAAAGAAAATATGCCCATGCATAACCTCTAAATTAACATACCACATATTTTCTTCATACCATCCCACATTAAAAATCCATTCACGTCTAACCATTTTGAAATATTTCCATGTTTGTTTGGACATTTCTTCAAACCCATCATATGTAATCCAAGCCTCACCATCTTTATTATGATTATGTGTAGGTTTTTCAATATCTTGAAAATTCAACTTCAGTATATCCTTAGTAAAATTAAATATAATATCAATATTTGATGGAGTTGATGGCATTGCATACCAGTATTCTGCACCCCCCTCAGGTTTAACAACATATACCTTTCTAAATTCTACCAAGGTATCCTCACCCACAACATGAATTTCTTCAAAATCATCTAAACCCTTGAAGTTTTGAGAGTAAAGATTCAATCCAAATATTATACTTAAACTTAGTAAACTAATTTTTAACATAACTTTTATTTTTTAATTATTACCTTTTTAATACACCATAATATACGAAATACCTCTTAGGGAGCCAACACCATATACACTAGTCTTCAGTAATTTCTCCCTCAAATTGTAAGTAAATGTTTTTGAAATAATCAGTGAGGAATAATTTATATTCTACATCTTTTATTTTAAAGTGAATAACTCCACCCTCATCATTTATAATTTCAGTTATGGGTTCAGTTTGGTATTGATTACCATATGGATCCATAGCTAATGAAAATCCAACTTTTGGGTTTGAATCATGTATATGTTTGATTCTATCACTTGAATCCCTTTCAACCCACTTTATAGTTTGAGCTGAAGTAGACCATTCACTATTACACTTAGTTAGTTTAAACATTAGTTAAATTTAGTTAAATATACCACTGACTCAAATGCTTCTTGTAGTGTTAGGTTAGGATTATTTTGTTGTAGTTTTACTAAATTACAAAAATCATGTATTCCTCCTATTGGTTCTTTTTGAGTTACAATTCTCTTAGCACTCTTCTCCATTCTCTTCAATTCCAACTCTATTCTCTCTAAATCCATAACCTTAATCAATAAAATCAACAAAACCTATTATCATAAAAACAAACCCCATATCATTTCCAAACATTTCTAAGAATGCCCCAAATGAAATCATTGTGATTGGGTGCTTAATAATCCCTTTAATTCTTCTCATAACTTTTACCTTTTTAATATACCAGAATATACGAAAAAGATATAGGGGAATCAAGGAAAATTTGGTTTATTTCCTATAGTATTCTCTATAAGATTTACGATCTTTAATGATTTGGGTTGAGATTAACCCTATAGTGCTAATAAACGCACAGAATATGAGGTAAATTTCTATTTTCATGTTTATAACTACACATAGAAATCTACCCCAATATTACATAAATAATACTAGTTTAGTACTATTTAATATTTTATAATTGTTTTAACATTTCTACTAATTCTGGTTGAGGGAAACAATCAAATTTATCTTTACGAACATTTGTATGTGTCCACAAACCAAACTGTTTTGCATTATAAGCATCTAAATTAAATTCAAATGCATCTTTTGGGTGAACTCCTTCTTTTAACAGTTTTGGAAGACCATTCACTAAATCCATTTTTGGATAAATATCACGTAGGTGAAGAATCAAGAGCCGTAAACTCTCAATTTGTTTGTCGGTATAAGCATGCCAATACTGATGTCCTCTAAACTTGTAACCTAAGTCACAAACAAATTCTGGCTTGACTTCTGTATTAACGTAAGTGTAATACTTGTCGCCTTTCTTTTTGAGATATCCAAAGTTATTAAGCTCAACACCCCCAGACATTTTTGATATTGCAAACTTACCTACCTTACCTAAATGCCAACCTAAATAATTATCAGGGAAACACTCTACAACAGTTCCATCATACTTAGATTCCTTACCTTTAACATTGGAACCACCTATTACGTATTGAGTAGCAACCCTACCTCTCTTATCTCTATTCCAATTACTTACAGTGTTATAAGGATTATCCCAACCTGCCGTATGATGTATGAAAAATCCTAAAGGTTCTATTTTTCCATAATCTCTAACATATTCATCAGAATCTAAATACACTTTATCGATGACAAGACCATCTTGGGTTGTGTATGTTCCGTGTTTTGCAAGTTTATTATCTTTATCATAAGCAGTATCTTCTGCTGATGTGCTACTGGATTGATCTGTATCTATCCCTATTGTTTCCCATGTCTTGGAACCTACAATACCATCTGCAGTTAATCCATTATCTTTTTGGAATTTCATGACAGCTTTCTCTGTCCCAGAGCCAAATATACCATCAGCTCCTATTTTTAAAGCTTCTTGAAGTTGTTTTACTTCTTTACCTTTTGATCCTTTTTTTAGTAACATACTGTTTTGTTATTTAATATTAAAAATTACTCATTATAGATTCATCAATAAACTCTTGCAATTCCTCCCTTTTTACATCAACTTGCATCATTATATTAGCTTGATATCTTTTTGTTTCTTCTCCATCAATAAATACTATTATAGTAGGTAATACTACTATTTTATACTTTGCTTTTAGTTTAGGGTATTTAGTAAGATCATAATATTTAACACTACAATCTGATAGTTTTCCTAACCATGTTACTTTATTAGTATTATTCCATGAAGCATTAAAGTGTTTAACAACAACTTGGGAGAATGAATTTGTTGTAAAGGATAAACTTAATGCAAATATTAATATTAATCTCATAGTTTTTATCTTAGTTTATCAATTTTTTCTTCTATTCGATCTATATCTTCCTTCAATTCCCCAACATCTTCCTGAGTAGTCATAATTGTTTGTCTAATCAGTTGGTCTTTCATGTCATATTCCATGCGGGTAACTTCTGGGTCTGGTGGGGGTGGGATTATTGGAAGTTCTTTTGCTTCTTGTATGTCTGCTTGTAATGCAAACCACATTCCCACGATTGTTGCTATAGCAAATGCAATCGCTGCTAAAGTTTTTATACTTACATTAAAACCTGTATCTTCATTTAACTCTTTTGCCATTCTTAAAAAATTATATAATTGACACCAACACTAAAATTATGCCAACTACGATTCCAGTATTTGTTGTATTTTCCTTCTAGGAACATTCCTAAACTTTTATTTAACTTATAACCGAAAATTAACCCCCCAGAATAGTCAATCCATTGACCATTGTTGAAGTTGTGATATGAGTATTCACCCTCTGTTTTTAGATGCAATGGCATTAAGTTAGCCCATGAATGCAACCAAAAGTTTTTAGTATAATGGTAGAAATCAAACCCAATAACAAGTGAATGATTCCACTGTGGTGGTAAAGCACTTCTTTCTTCTTCCGTATATTCTGCCAGTATAGTTGGAACTACAACTGCTTCCCACACCTGAGTATTCTCAGCTGCCACTGCTCCTTCTGGATCAAGATATGTAACACCACCATTTCCATCAAATTCAATTGAGTATCCCTCTTCTAAAGCGAGTTGTGTGTAGTGTAAACTACCATTTGGAAGTAACCATTTACCTAGTGGATTATATCCATACGGTTCAGATATACGCTGTACTGCTCCGATATTAAACGAAAGCTTATCACCCACTTTTTGTCTAAATCTTTCTGATGATTCAAAGTATTCAATATCTGCAAGTCCATCTTGTACATATTCTACTTTAGCTATCCATCGATTAGCTACATAACGTAAAAAATAATCTTGATTGAAAAACACCTTTCCTTGTTGACGAGTCCAATCTGCTTCAAATAAAAATTCAAATCCATTTATCTTACCAATTGTAGCAGCATCACCATATGTTTTTTCTGTACCATCAAAGAACACATTGGTTCGATTCTCATATCCAAATCTCGCAATCTTTCTAATACCTAATGCAATAGAATAATCAAAAGGAGTCTTTTCGATAAAAGTTTCTAACCCATCTGTAACAGAGAATACGTCTACATCTGATACAGAGTTACCACCAGTTACAGCACCATAAAATGTAGAGTACTTAACTAATTTTTTAAAGTTTTTAGAAAACTTAGAAGGTTCCTTTTGACTTAATAGGACTGTTGGTAATATTAAAAATATTATTAATAGTTGCTTCATTGTTTAATAATTCTTTTTGTGAATCTTTTTCCTTCGTGGATTAAAGTTAATAAATAAACTCCATTTTCATAAACCCCTAATTCTAAACGATTATCCTGACCTTCTAGAATTAATTTACCCATCATATCTCTTAATTCATATTTAAATGATAGATGTGTTTCAATATTAACTGTGTTATCGGTTGGGTTTGGATAAACTATAATTCCATTTATATCCATTTCATCCAAATCAACAGGCCATCCTAATGCACAATAATCATACATAGCTTGACATGAAGCATCCCATTCGTTTTCGCAACAATAAACATCTACATCTATTACCCAAGCATAACATCCATCATTTAACCAATATGGGTTACCAGGACCTCCAATACACCCTGCATCATATAAACAAGCAGTTGAATCAGATACATTTGCTAGTGGATCATAATTATATGCACTTGGATCTGTACATCCAGTTAATGGAAGAATACAAGTTCCATTATCTGTATTTGCTAAAGGGTTGAAGTTTAAAGCAGTAGAATCTGTACAACCAAAAATTACAGGAATGCATGATCCATTGTCTGTATTTGCTAAAGGATCATAATTAAATGATGTAGGATCCATACAACCATATACTACTGGGATGCAAGACCCATCATCAGTATTAGCATTTGGATCATAATTAAATGAGGTAGGATCTGTACACCCGTATATTGGGTAAATACAGGTTCCATTATCTACATTAGCATTTGGGTCATAATTCAAAGATGTAGGATCAGTACAACCAAAGTATATACAACTACCATCATCTATATTAGCTAAAGAATTATAGTTAAATGAGGTTGAATCCATACAACCATATACTGTTGCAATACAACTCCCATCATCCACATTTGCATTTGGGTTATAGTTAAAAGCTAAGTCGTTTGTACACCCTTGGACTATTGGAATGCATGATCCGTCATCAGTATTAGCTAAAGGGTTATAATTAAATGATGTTGAATCCATACATCCAAACACTTTAGGTTCACAAAAATCTCCACAAAATGGTAGTGCTGTATAAGTACTCCAAGTAGGAGATTCAAATGGTTGTAAAGCTCCTTGACCATTATTTGCAAATGGATTAGCACCTTCTTCTAACAATACAACACCATCCGCATTTTCTAATGTGAAAGAGTTATGCCAAGTCTGAAATTGAACTTGTGCTGGAGGTTGTTGAGGTCCACCAACTTCAAAGTAATATACTGTAACTGGCTTATCTGTGTCTAATTGTAATGAAAAAGTTTGACTAGAAGCACCAGGCCCCATTGTGTATGTCCAAGTATTCGATCCTTGAGCAATTCCTAAATATGAATTACCCCAACCATCACTAGCATCATCTTCAATTGTTAATGTGTAGTTACATGTAGGAACAATAGCTTGCATAGTTGCTAATGGATCATAATTAAATGCTGCTGTATCAATACAACCATATACATGAAGATTTGCACAGGTACCATCATCTTGTGTTGCTAATGGGTCAAACTCTTGATAAGCAGGATCCGTACATCCTAAAACTGGAGCTACTCCACTACACGAAGTGCCATTTACTACTC
>Ga0181369_1000595_pt1 | contig 10158 bp, 8 predicted proteins | sample LowvirmetaG_8_FD_130088 | JGI IMG/M metagenome (GOLD analysis project Ga0181369, IMG submission 130088) | Marine viral communities from the Subarctic Pacific Ocean - Lowphox_04 viral metaG | ecosystem: Environmental > Aquatic > Marine > Oceanic | place: Subarctic Pacific Ocean | collected 2015-11-29 | reverse complement strand
AATAGCAATGACAAAACACAAAACATGGTGGTAAGAACTCCTGCTAATGCGTCAGGCGCATCTTACGTAGCCTATCTGTTTAGTCACAATAGTGATAAGATACAATGCGGTACATATAACGGAGATGGATCAGATACTAATAGAGAAATAAATATTGGATTTAAACCTCAGTGGCTAATGTTAAAAAACGTAGACTCTACATATAATTGGCAATTAATTGATAGCGTAAGAGGTGAAGGAGCAAGTCCTCCTACAGCCAATGTTTTAGCTGCAAATATTACTAATGCTGAAGATCCTGCAGGGGATAGACTTTTCTTTAGTGACAATGGATTTACTATTTCCACGAGTGGCTTTGACTACAATAAAAATAATGATGGGTTTATTTATATGGCTATATCATCAGACTCAGTAGGTAGTTTGACATGGCCTACAGAAGTAAAGTACCCTGCAGGTATAGCACCGACTAGCCCTGCAATAGGCAAGAAAGATATATTTAATTTTATGACAGTAGATGGTGGTACATCATATTTAGGTAAAAAAGCAGTGGAAGGATTATCGTAATGTCAGTGAGTAAAATGCTAATGGGCCAAGCTGCTAATCGGTATGTAGACCCAGTGTATGTAGAGAATTTGTTTAGTACTCATTTGTATATCGGAAATGGTGGATCAACGGCTACAATAAACAACGGAATTGACCTTACAGGTAAAGGTGGTTTGGTATGGATTAAGGCTAGAAATGCTACAGAAAATCATGTGCTTTTTGATACAGACAGAGGTGTTACTAAGTATATTAGTTCAAACCTTAACAACGCAGAGGCAACAAGCACTGGAACGCTGACTGATTTTTTCAACAATGGATTTAAAGTTGATGGAGGAGGTACTGTAGGTAGCTCTACAGATCCTTACGTTAGTTGGACATTTCGGAAGCAGCCTAAGTTTTTTGATGTTGTTACGTATGCAGGAAACGGAACATCAGGAAGAGAAATAACCCATAACCTTAAAACTACTGTTGGGGCTATATTTGTAAAATCTTTAAATAATACTCGTAAATGGTCAGTTTTTCATCGTGGGATGGATGCGTCAAACCCATCTCATTATAAACTTCATCTGGATCAAACAGATGCAAGAGCAAACGAACAACACATCTGGAATGACACAGAACCTACTAGTTCAGTATTTACTGTAGGTAATGATGGAGAAGTTAATGCCAGTGGTGAAAACTACGTAGCCTACCTATTCGCACACAACGATGGTGACGGTGGGTTTGGCTTAACTAATGACCAAGATGTTATTAAGTGTGGTAGTTTTACAGATAGTTCTTCTGGTTGGAGTGTAGACTTAGGTTTTGAGCCACAGTTTTTATTAACAAAAAGAGCAGATAGCACAGGTAACTGGGAAATAGTTGATACGATGCGTGGCTTTACGGCTGATCGCAGTTATACAAGACTATATCCTAACCTGACTAACGCAAAACAAACAGTTACAAAAGTAGGCGTAAACTCTACAGGGTTTTTCTCTACAACGGCTATGGAAGCAAATGGTGCTACAATCATCTACATGGCAATCAGACGTGGCGATATGGCTGTACCTACTGATGCGACTAAGGTTTTTGCTATGGATACTGGCTCTAACTCAACACCTTCTTTTGATGCAGGTTTTCCTGTAGATGCTGCTCTTGTTGGTAGAGTTGACAGCACAGACAAATGGTTTTTTACCCCAAGACTAACAGGTTCAAATTATTTAGACACGGCTACTACGGCTGCTCAAGCCAGTAGTCCTGCTTTTGGTGGGTTTAATTATCAGACACAGTATTATGGTGGTAACTTACCTAGCACTTATCAAGCATGGATGTGGAAACGTGCACCTGGCTATTTTGATGTTGTTTGTTACACAGGTGATGGTGGTGGCAATAGAGACATTACTCATAACCTTGGATCAGCCCCAGGAATGTTATGGTTAAAAAGAAGAGATGGGAGTTCACCTTACGGTGATTGGTATGTTCAGCATACAGGCATAGCTGCTACAAATTATTTAAAATTAAATGAGAACAGTTCCCAAACAACCTCACCCGATGCGTGGAACAGCACCTATGCTTCTTCTAATGTGTTTAGAGTAGGGTCAGATAATAACGTTAATACTTATGAATATATCGTTTATTTATTTGGAACCGTAGCAGGTGTAAGTAAAGTTGGTTCTTACGTAGGTAATGGAAGTAATGGACGTGTAATTGATTGTGGTTTTTCTGGTGGAGCTAGGTTTATATTAATAAAAGGAGCAACCAACACTGAGAACTGGTATATCTTTGACACAGTACAAGGTATTGTTGCAGGTAATGACGGTAGATTACAGCTTGATAATACAAGTGCGCAGTTCAGTAACTTAGACCTTATTGACCCATCTGACTCAGGATTCATTGTAAACTCAGGTGGAGAAGTTAACGCTTCAGGAGTTACCTACATCTTCTACGCAATAGCGTAACAATCAAACTCATTAGAAAGGATCAATCAGATGGGTGAATATAGACATAGAACAACAGGCGAAGTAAAATCACAAGGAGCGTGGCGTAGTGACTATCCTAACACATCATTTCCTGCTGTGTGGTCTAAGCAAACATTAGACTATCTACAGTTAGACCCAGTGTTTGCCAGCCCTGCTGCTACAGTAACAGCATATCAGACAAGTGTGCGTGATGGTGTAGAGCAAGACAGCAATGGCAACTGGGTTGAAAAGTACGTAGCTAAAGACATGTTCGCTGACACAACTGAGACAGACGAAGATGGCAAGGAAACTACAACAACAAAGTCTCAACACGAAGCTGCATATCAAGCTACACTAGACGCAGCCACTGCTGTAACTAACAGAGCTACACGAGATACTAAGCTTGCAGAAACAGATTGGCATGGTATGTCAGACGTTACAATGTCGAGCGAAATGACTACGTACAGACAGGCACTGAGAGACTTACCAGCGCACTCTAACTGGCCTAACTTAGAAGATGCAGACTGGCCTACAAAACCATAATTTACTTGACAAATAAGGATTTATGAGTTTAACTATGAGTGACATCAAACTTTCTCCAGAAGAAATAGAGACAATGCTAGACAACGCAGCTAGACGTGGTGCTAAAGAGGCACTGCGTTCTATTGGGCTACTTGATAATGATGCACAAAAAGATATACTAGAGATGCGTAACTTAATAGAAGCGTGGAGAGATACACGTAGATCAATATGGTCTACCGTAGTAAAACTAGCTACCGTTGGAGTCCTGACATTTATTGCAGGTGCGGTATGGATGACAATGGGTAAATAAGGTAAAACAAAATGGCTAAAATATTTGGTGGGTTTACAACACAACAGCAGGTACAGCTACTTGCAAAGATGGGCATTGACGTTAATCCTCAACAAGACGAGATTAATAAGGTACTTATGTCTAACCCTAAAGCTGCATCTATGATGGGCAAGTATGCAGAGATGGCTAAAGCTCGTGTTACAGGTGGCCCTGAAGCTGCTATGCAAGTAGGTGGTTACATAGCTCCTCCTAATAATATGCAGCAACAGATGGCTGCACTTGATTATAATAAACTATATGCTGATCCTAATAAACCTACTAGTGGCTACAACGAAGGTGGCGTAGGATCAGAGGATGAGGTATCTACAGATCCTGTAATAGATGATGGACCTGTAGGATATGATCCATCGCAAGGCTTACCTGATCCAGTAGGAAATCTATACACAGATGTAAACATTGCGTATGAAGATGCCTTTAAGTCTGACTTTAATGCAGGTACAGAAGGTAAGAATAAAAATGTAGGCGATGACATAACGTGGGCTAAAACAAATGTATCTCAAATGTCTAATGTTGCAGACCCAAAAGACTATAAGTTAGGTACTTTTGTACACACTAATGGCAAGACTTATATACAATTAGAATATCCTGATGGAACTGTTATTCCAACATATCACAAAGATAATAATTTTGCTATTGGACGTGCTAACATATTAGCTGCTGCAGTTAATGCCTCTAAGAATGTTGTAACACCTGAAGAAAAGACTGCACTAGAGAAGCAGTACGAAAACAATCTTCAAATGTATCAATCATACCAAGCCAAAGCAGCCTCCGATAAAGCAGAAACAGCTGTATTTAAAAACATTGAAGCAGCACAGTCTCAAGTTAATAGAACTAAGAATGTAATTCAAAATTACAGTAACGAATTAGCTGGTCTAGGAGCAGATGATCCTAAACGTGCTACTTTAGAAAAACTAATTGCTGATGAACAAGTAAGACTAAATCAAGCTAAAGCAGGACTGAAGCAATCTACAGATCGTGCCAAAGAGGAGCGTAGGTCACAGCGTTTACAAACAACTACTGAGTTTTCTGAAGACCCTAAAGGACAAGTATCTAAAGCACAAGTTGAAACAATATCTGCTGACCAAAAAGAAGCTGGTATGATTGACGATGATGTAGGCCAAGCTGACGAGGTTGATGATGCTACCCTAACTAAAGCTCAACTTGCAGACAAAGTAGCAGAACCTACCGTAAAAGAAGCAGAGAAGGCTAGTCTAGCTACAGCTACACCAGAAGTAACAGACACAGTAAATAAACTTGTAGCGGCTACAGGTGAACCCTCAGCAGGTGCTCTTGCTATAGGTGCAGAAATGACACCTCAAGAGTTAGCATCTTTAGGTCTTACAGTAGGGCAGATTGAACAAGCTACACAGGTAGTGGCTCCTCAACAACTTAAGGTAAGTCAAGATGAGCTAATCTCTGATGAAGTTGATTTTGAACAAGCTAAAGCGGAGACTAATTTTGTAGCGGCTACAGGTGTTCCATCTAGTGAAGCTACGGTGCAAGGTCAACTAACACAATTATTACAAGACTTTGAGGGTGGTGAAACACCTGCATGGGCAGCAGGGGCTATGCGAACAGCCACAGCTACATTAGCTGCTCGTGGATTAGGCGCATCATCAATGGCTGGACAGGCTATTGTACAAGCTGCTATGGAAGCTGCGTTACCTATAGCTATGGCAGATGCACAGACAGTAGCAAGCTTTGAAGCACAGAACTTGTCAAACAGACAACAAGCTGCAATGTTTGCTGCAGAGCAACGCTCTAAGTTCCTTGGCATGAAGTTTGACCAGAAGTTTCAATCAAGGGTACAAAATGCTGCACGAATAGCTGATGTTGCAAATATTAATTTTAACGCAGAGCAACAGATTGCATTAGAAAATGCTAGATTAACCCAGACAGTTAATATAGCTAACCTAGATGCTCGTAATGCTAAGATTATGGCAGACGCTGCAGCAATGTCACAGGTAGATATTACTAATCTAAATAACAGACAACAGGCTGCAATCCAGTACGCTAATTCTTTCTTACAAATGGACATGGCTAATCTTACGAATGAGCAACAAGCTACAATGTTTAAGTCTCAGTCTATTGTACAGGCATTATTGTCAGATCAAGCTGCAGAGAATGCTACGGAACAATTCAACGCTAAATCAGTTATGCAAGTAGATCAGTTCTACGACAGTATGACAGCACAGGTACAGCAGTTTAATGCAGATCAAGAAAACGCTATAGAAAGATTTAACGCAGGTGAAGCTAATGCTTTAGCTCAGTTTAATAAGCAATCCAAAGAAAGGCGTGAAGAGTTTAACGCTACACAATCTTTAGTTGTAGAACAAGCCAATGCTAAATGGATGCAAGATGTAGCTTTGGCAGATACTGCAGCACAAAATGAAGCTAACGCTGCTGCAGCAAGAGCAGAAAATGAAATGTCGTTAGCTGTGTATGAAGCAGAGATGCAAGCTGAACGTGATGCAATGAGTTACGCTTTTCAAACAGCTAATAACAATGCTGATAGAGCAACTTCTATTGCTTTGCAAACTATGCAAAATGAAGCGGCTGCAAATTCTGCTGCTGCGTCTAAGTCTGCCTCTTTCGCTTCTGCAGCAGGTGCAGTCATAGCTAATGTAATCAAAGGCTAATTTAATGGTAGAGTATAATTACGCATTAAGTTTTGGAGAACCAACCAAGCTTGACAGCGATTTTAAACAACCTCAAGGTATAGCTGTTCCTCCCAAGAAAAAAGATGAACCAGAAGAGCAGACTTGGAAAGAAACTTTTTCTGATATACTATCGGGTTATTTTGGAGATGACACTGAAAAAGCTAAAGACATATTTAAGTCTTCAGATAATTTTGGTTTACCTTCTGAAGAATACATAGATGAGGTTCTTGAAAAACTTAAGTCTGTAGATACCTCACCTGTAGAAGATGACATACTAAAAGATTATGACAATCTAAATGTACGTGAAGATAGTTTTGACGTAATGAGTTTCACACCTCAAGGAGTGGTGTTAAAAATAGAGGAACCTGATGCAGACCAAGAAAAAATGGATGCTAAGTATATTCGCATTAATACTAATCCCCCAACTGCTGACGAGGTGCAGCCTCCCGATGGGAAAGATCCTTTTCACCCAAATAGTTTTACTCAAAAGCATCTAGAAAAAGTTGAAGCTGGTGGGTATAATACATTATTTGGTAACGCAGAAAAAACAAGTAAGGAGTTTAAGGACGTAAAAATAACAGATATGTCCATAGGAGAATTAGTAGAGTTTACAAAACCTAGCGGTCCATATGGAAAATGGGTAAAACCTAGACTGCCAGAAGATACAGAAGCTCATCAAAAAGGTTTAACCTCTACGCCTTTGGGTAAATATCAAATAGTAGGAACAACTTTAAGAAAACTTGTTAAAGATTATGGATGGTCATTAGAGGATAAGTTTACAAAAAAAGTTCAAGATAGAATGTTTTTACAGTTAGCTTATGAGGCTTTAGATAATAAAGAATCTATGGGTGAAAAGGTAAAATCTATGAGAAAAGTATGGGAAGGTTTAAGAGAGGGTAAAGGCTCTACTGAACAAGATGTTATTAAAATAATAAAGGAAATAGAAAGTACTAGATTATCTAGATCACCCTTCCCTAGAAGAAAACCTGCAGGAATAATGGAAAGGCCACCACTATAATGTTTGGACTACCACTAGAACTAATCACGATGCTTTTCTCCACTGTGCTAGGTGGCGTAATGTCTATCTGGGGTCAGTCAATGAAGAACCGCCAGCAGCAGCAAGAGATGCTTATGCAACGTGCAGAGTTTAACAGAAGTGCGGTAGCTGATGCAAGAGATGCAGGTAAGAATGATTCACACTTTGCATGGACACGTAGACTTATAGCTTTATCTGCTGTGTTTTCTATTATTGTATTGCCAAAGCTAGTAGCGGTATGGTATCCTGAAGTTAGTGTGTACGTAGGATATACTGAAGCTACTGGTGGTTTCTTTAGTTGGATGTTTGGACCAGAGGAAGCTATCAAGTGGAAGATGGCACAAGGTTTTGTAATCACACCACTAGACACACACATCGTATCAGCCATAGTAGGACTATACTTTGGCGCTGGATTTACTAAATAAGGTATAAATAAAATGGCAGAAGCATCAGACTTTTTGAGTGGTCCTATACCAGGTCAGTCTTTAACTACTACTCCAGGCAACTATCCTTGGGAAAAACCACCAGAGATGGTAGACGTAGAAGACGTTGTAAAATACTACATTAACAAACTAGCTAATCAGGATGTTATGGATGACTTATCCGTAATGTTTGAATCTGATATGGCTGTATCTTCTTTTGTTAAGCCTTTAATGACTAGCGGTACAATGTTTGGTAAACACACACTTGATGCAGGAATACTAGCCGCACCTGCAGTACACGCATTTATAAAATCTGCTATGACTCAATATGGTATTGATGTAAGAGATGAACCTTATGATCCAGACAAAGACCCGACAGTTAAAGAGCAGCGTAGACTAGAGCTACGTATTAAGTTAGCTATGTCTGAAGCAGAGGAAAAAGGTAAGACAGCAGAGAATGATCCTGGCGTAGCTCTTCTAGAAGAAATGCAACAGATTAAACCACAAGAAGAAACACAAGAAGAAGCTCAACCTGATGAAGGTGGCATGGGCTTAATGTCTAAAGGAGCTTAACTATGGCGTTTGATTGGCAAGCTTTTGCTACAGGATTTTTACAACAGACAGCTAAGAACCAAGAGGAGGCTGCAAAAGACGCTCGTGATTATACGGAGCGCCAACGCAACCAAGCGGAACGTAATGCTGTTACTGTATCTAAGCGTAATGCAATAGCAAATGAAGTTATAAGCATAAGCAACATGCTTCGTGACAATGGAGCTAGTCCACAGGTAATACAGGCTGCTATTTCTGCTGGACCAAAAGCTATTGCAGACTTAGGCGAAAAAGTAAATCAAGCTCGTGAACTGTATGGACGTAAACTTGGCGAGGATGATATTGAAGCATTGATAAATATACCTGAAGGTTTCTCTGTTATTGACATGGATACAGAAGACTTCATACGTAAGACGTATGGTCTAGGTTATGCAGGTTCAGGTGTAGCAAAAGATGCGCCAGAGCGTAGCTTTGTCGATAGACTTACTGGACGTAAGGCTCGTGAAATGGCACAGTTTAATCTTGATAGTGAGATTATGCAAGATGGTCTTACAGCGTATGACATCAATCAAATAGCACAACAGCAGGACTATGAAAGCTTAGTTCCAGGTACATTCGTTACGTTTAATGATGTAAAGTTTTTCAACCCTTCTACAGATATGGCTTCATTCACTCGTACCTTTACTAATCTAGTAAGTGATGTAGAGGATACAGCAGATTACAAAAGTTTACTAACTGACATGCAAGCAGTAAAGTTTGCCGAAAACCTTACTGAGGAAGAAAAGGCAGATAAGACAAAAGAACTAGAAAATAAGATGGATGAATTGTTTTTACGTAGTGTAGGACCAACTGTTGACTCTTTTGTTTCGCAGTATGGCGATACTTTTGTTGATGCAGCAGATGGCTTCTTACGTAACTATCTAAGTGACTCTTATGTAGATAGCTTGTCTTCTAGCATAGATGAAGAGGATGACAAACCTATAACTTCAACTATGAGTGATGAAGAAATGGCTAAAAAGCAGGACAAAATACTACGTAGTATGTATGATACTATGGAAACAATAGAAAGAAATGAAGATGGTGTGCCTATAAAAGCTATATCATCTACTGGTCAAATCTTTACGCCTGATAGCGAAGGTTGGGATGTGTTCTTACAGGCTGATAAACTTATGAATCCTGTACAAGAAGTAGGGCCAGAAGAAAAAAGGCAAATGGAACAACTAAATCTACGAGATGATGTAGACTTCACAAAAGTTGAAGATATGGATGTAGAAGAAACGAAGCCAGAACCAGATGTAGAAGAAACAAAGCCAGAACCAGATGTAGAAGAAACAAAGCCTGAGCCAGAAGAAGAAACAAAGCCAGAACCTGAGCCAGAAACTGCAGAAGAGATGGGTATACGTAAAGCTGCAGAGTATATGAATAGAGACAGGGTAAGCTTTGAAGAGTGGGAAGAGATGGGTCCAAACGCTAGAAAGCTACTTGGTCTACCCACATCCAAAGTTGGTGCACAGAATGCAACCACTAATGGCTTTATGGAGCTACCTAGAGCCAAGGTAAAACGCGATACTATTGCTGCACGTATGGCAGAGCTAGAACCTGGTGATGCTGTAAGAAGTGTGCAAGATAAAGTCAAGCGTAAGTTTGGTGTAACACAAGAGCAAATAGATATAGGCATAGACACAGGATCTATTACAGAGCTAGACTTGCAGGTGTTAGACAGTTATGGTGATGACATATTCAAGTATATGCAACAAGAGGGTCTTGATAAAGACTCAGATAGAATGGACATAATGCAAGCACTAACTGGTTGGGGAGATATAAACAATAAAGTACTACCCTACAATCTAGGCTTCTTAACTATACAATTCCAAAAGGCATTTAATAAATGAGTGATTCATTCTTAGAATACATGGACCAGTACGGTTTAAAAAGGGAAGATCTCTTTAAGTCAAAACCTATTGAAACACCAAGCTTAGTTCAGGAACCTGAAGAGGATGATGAACCTACACTTAGTGGTGGTAAACTAAAAAAGGATGACTTGCTAGAGTACGAGAACCTTAACAAGATCCGTACCTACATGATCCAACGCAAAGGTGTAGACTACAAAGACAAAGATGCTGAAGAAGTAGTCGATGACTTT
>Ga0181369_1000594_pt1 | contig 10167 bp, 15 predicted proteins | sample LowvirmetaG_8_FD_130088 | JGI IMG/M metagenome (GOLD analysis project Ga0181369, IMG submission 130088) | Marine viral communities from the Subarctic Pacific Ocean - Lowphox_04 viral metaG | ecosystem: Environmental > Aquatic > Marine > Oceanic | place: Subarctic Pacific Ocean | collected... | reverse complement strand
TGCTTCTGTTTCTTCTCCGGGAGTAAACGTTGCTTCTCCAACAAATTTTACAAATACTTCAATGGCGGCTGTACCTGATTTTACAGGTTATGCGCCGATAGTACCGTCGGTTACGTCGGCAGAGGGAATAATGGGATTAGATTCTGGGCAAGGTAGTCCTTTTGTTTACACGGCGTATATGCCCGAAGCTTACACGCCGGCGGTAGGCACATTAGCGTTGCCGCCGTTGGGGTAAAGAATGGCTGAATATGACCGCTATATAAACTTACCTGGTTTTGATAACGTAAATCGTGCGCTTACTTTATTAAATGTTCCAAAAGATATTGTTGGTAATTTAGGTGACGCGTCGGTTGATGCGATTGTTAATCCTGACGATCTTCCAATGCGGGAAAGAATTGGTAGGGGTATTGAATCTTTGGTTGGCACTGCGGCCTATGGTTTGACGCCTTTGTTTGCAAGATTCGGAGGCCAAAAGGCGGCGCAAGCTATTCCTGAAATTTTCATGGGTTTTAGTGGTCCGCAGGCGGCGGAAGAGGTTGTTAAGGATGTTGTACAAGATCCGAGTCGGCGGGATTTTTTAAAAGGGGCTGCGGCTACTGCTGGGATAGCAACGGTTGCTCCTAGTGTGATAACTGACGTTGCCACGCAGGTAGCGAAACGCGGCCCGGGGGCCCCTCGCACCAGTATTTTTACGTCTGCGGCTGCAAATATACGGGAGTTGAAAAGACAAATTCAAGATCTTCAAGAAATAAAAGATGACATTGATTTCAGGGACAATCCAAATGAGACGCCGGCACTTACGAAAGAATTAGATGAACAGTATGTTCAGGCAAGCAGGGATCAAGATGCTAATGAACAAATACTTAAAGACGAATATAATGAAGTTTTTGAAATGCTTAATGATGATCCGGTTTTAATAAAGAATGCACCGGACAATGATTTAGAGTTTGTTTTAGAAAATGTTTATGAAGATAATGTAGATATCTACGACGTCGTAAAAAATTTAAATCTTGAAAATGATATGTCTGACGTTATTGCTGATGAGATAAAAACAAGAAAACTACATTTGCAAAAAGACAAAAATGGTATTGATAAGTATCCATACGCAAGATTGTTTTTAGAAGATTATCAGGAAATAAATCTTGGCCCTATTTCAATGCCCAATCCATCAATGCAGATGGTTCGCAAAGCTGATTTTGCAGATGATTTCTTAAAAACAAACGCAAAAAAAATAAATGATAAAAATATTGAAGACATAATAGATGACGGTAAGATAGCAAAAGAAAGCGCTGATGAAATAAATAAAAAAGTTATTCGATATGCAGAGAAAAACAACATCAGTGCCCCAAGACGAGCTTTTGATAATCCAAAAGTTGAGTACGTCAGCACTACAGAAATTGCAGACAATATAGCACAATTTAATTTTCCGAGATATGACGTGGGTAAATTTGGTGGTGATCTTCCAAGCGGAAATTTAAATGAAAACCCACAATTTTTGGAACAATTTGAAAAATCTGGACAAGAAACACTGAAAGAAAACATCTTCAATGAAGGTATAAAAGAACCAATTGAAATAGAATTAGTTTTATCCAATGGAGAAATATCAATAGGTCAAGGGCATCATCGTTTACAAGCTGCGATTGAACTTAATCTGCCAGAAGTCCCAGTTATTGTGAAGACAAAAGAAATGCCAAGACCTCTTCAAGCTGCTGCCGTGCGACCCGGCAGATTAGATACGTCAGGATTTGAACTTTACAAGGATTATTCTTACTCAGATTTGAATATTTCTGACAGGTTGATTGAACCTAAAGAAACTTTAGAAGAAATTCAACGAAGAGGCGGATCGGGATTTTTAAACCCTGAAACAGGAGAATTTACTGATAGAAGATCTCCACGTTTTTATACTCCGATGAGAGAGGGTTTCTTCCGAAGAACCGATAAAAAAGCCATGGGCGGTCCTATTGAGGGCATCGCGTCTCTTAACAACGTAGCCCGGGACATGTATCGCGGCCCACGGGGCATTGATGCGTATCAACAGTTTACGCCTGGCGGTTATGTATAGCTAGGCATTTAAAAAAAAACATGTTAGGTTAAGCTAGTTTTGGAGAAAATATATGGCACGACCACCAAGTAATCCATCGGTTTCTTTTGTAGAGCGAGAAAATGATGACCCTGAGATCCAGGGTTTAACTGATGATATAGACATCGAGATGCCCGGCACTCAAATGCTTGAGCGCGAAAATCTTGACGGTATTGAGATTGAACAAGGCGACGATGGGGGCGTTATTGTTGATTTTGACCCGCAGGCGGCGGAGCAAGAGCGTGAAGAAGAGTTTTACACTAATTTAGCCGAAAATATGGACGCGAGTGACCTGGGAGTCGTTTCAAATGATTTGTTAGGTCAATACGATAGCGCAAAAGCATCAAGAGAAGAGTGGGAACAGTCCTATTCAAGTGGTTTAGACTTGCTGGGATTTAAATATACTGAAAGAACAGAGCCTTTTCGAGGTGCCACTGGGGTAACACACCCGCTTTTGTCCGAAGCTGCCACCCAATTTCAGGCGCAAGCCTTCAATGAGATGCTGCCCCCGGAAGGCCCGGTGCGAACGCAGGTTCTTGGTGAACTTACTGCCGGTAAAGAGGACCAAAGTAGGCGTGTAAGAGAGTTTATGAACTATTACATGACCAACGTAATGGAAGAATATACTCCAGAATTTGACCAAATGCTGTTTTATTTACCTCTTGCGGGAAGCACATTTAAAAAAGTTTACTATGATTCAAACTTGGATAGGGTTGTAAGTAAGTTTGTACCTGCGGAGAACCTTGTGGTGCCGTATGATGCGTATGACTTGGACACGTCCCCGTTTTTAGCGCAAGTAATACGTCAACCTTGGAATGATGTAAGAAAACAACAGGTCAACGGCTTCTATAGAGACGTTGAATTACACCCATCACAGGCCCCGTCAACTGATGCTGCAACGCAGAAAGACGAAATAGACGGTCAAATGCCGTCAAATATTGATTATGATGTCACTTTGTTAGAGTTTCACGTGGATTTGGACCTTGCGGGGTACGAAGATGTTGATGAAAACGGCGAAATGACCGGAATAATGCTGCCTTATGTTGTCACAATATCCGAGGACAGCAGTCAGGTGCTTTCAATAAGACGAAATTGGAATGAAGAAGACCCAAATAGACGAAAAATACAATATTTTGTGCATTATAAGTTTTTACCAGGCTTTGGTTTCTATGGATTGGGTCTAATTCATACGATTGGCGGCCTTTCGAGGACTGCCACGGCGGCACTGAGGCAGTTGATTGACGCTGGAACGCTTTCCAACCTCCCGGCGGGTTTTAAGGCCCGTGGACTGCGTATTCGAGACGATGACGATCCTCTTCAGCCCGGAGAGTTCCGTGATGTAGACGCTCCTGGTGGGGCTATCCGCGATAGTCTTATGCCGCTGCCTTTCAAAGGCCCGGATGCAACGCTTTTTAATCTTTTAGGCTTTGTAGTTCAGGCTGGCCAACGGTTTGCCACTATTACTGACATGAAAGTAGGCGACGGGAACCAGCAAGCGGCTGTTGGTACGACAGTAGCGATGCTTGAGCAGGGGGCTCGTGTTATGAGCGCGGTGCATAAACGTATGCACTACGCTATGAAACAAGAATTTAAACTTCTTGCCCGGGTTATGAGTGAAAGCTTGCCCCAAAAGTACCCGTTTAGCGTTGCGGGTGGTGAAGAAACGATTATGGCAAGTGATTTTGATGACCGGGTGGACGTCATTCCGGTTTCCAATCCAAATATTTTTAGCCAGGCCCAGCGCATAGCACTTGCTCAGACGCAGATGCAGTTAGCTGCGCAAGCACCGGACCTCCATGATACCTATGAAGCGTTTAGGCGTATGTACGAGGCTCTAGGCGTCCGTGACATAGATAAAATACTTAAACCCAAGGTTGAGACAGAAAAAACACCCACCGATCCAGCGCAAGAAAACATTAATTCTCTTGAGCAAATGCAACTTAGGGCGTTTCCAGGACAAAATCACGACGCACATGTTATGGCGCATTTAACTTTTGGAGCGTCTGCAATAGTTCAACAAGCGCCGGGCGTTGCTGTTAATTTACAAAAACACGTGCTCGAGCATTTAAAACTTAAAGCGGAAGAAAGAGCTATGGCTGAAGTACAAAAGCTGGCACCTGGGCAGCAAATGAATGCAGACGTTGAAGTGATGATGCAAGGTCTTGTAGCACAATTTATTGCTGAAGAACTTCAAGCTGCACGTCAGTTAAGTATGACAATTGCTGCTGGTGGAGAAAATAAACCTGATCCACTTGTTGGATTAAAAGAAAAAGAGCTACAAATAAGACAACAACAGGTGCAAGCAAATATTGCACAAGACCAAGCAGAATTGCAGCTTGATAGAGAGAAAGCTGCGGAGAGGGCTCGTGAGTTTAATGTAAGACTGCAACAACAAGCCGAACTTGCAGATGACAAATTGCGGGCAAGTAGAGAACGTGAAATAATGAGACTACAAACACAACTTCAAACACGGAGACAATAATGCCATCAGTTAAAATTATGCGAGGTCAGGTTAACGCTCCTACTGCTACAAACAAGGCTGAAATAAAAGGCCAGGGCAGCATACCTTACGCTCAAGCAAAAGAAGAAGCTACGCCAAATATAGCAAAAGCAAAAGTCACAACCGGTAAAAAACGCGGTATGGGCGCTGCTTTGCGCGGCAGTAGGTTCACAAACGCATAAAAAAATATGGACCCGGTTAGCTGCGTAGCTTTAGCGACAGGGGCGTATAAAACGCTCAAAGCTGCGATAGGCACAGGTAAAGATTTACAAGAAATGACAGGAACTTTGTCACAATGGGGCAAAGCTTTCTCTGATTTCTCTAATCTCGAAGAGCGTGAGAAAAACCCTCCGTTTTGGAAAAAGACTTTTAAGGGGTCTGATGAAGAAACAGCTTTAGAAATATTTGCTAATAAAAAGAAAATGGAACAAATGCGGGCTGAGATAAAAGACCACATCTCTTGGAACTATGGGCCGAGTGCTTGGAAAGAGGTCTTGGCGATTGAGGCAGATATGCGTCGGAAAAGAAAACAAGAGTTGTACCGAAAGCAAGAACAGATGGATGCCCTTATCAACTTTGCTATTGGTGCTACAATATTTGTAGTTAGTGGTGGTATTTTGTTTGTTGCCTTTTACTATTTAGGCAAGTGGCAAGGTAGGTGGTAAATGTGGGTATTGCTTTGGTTACAGGTAATAAGTGGCAACTTTGACCACTACCATGTAGGAAGTTATTCCAGCGAAGAAGCTTGCAAGGTGTCTCAAAAAGAAGCAAAAGTTCTTGTAACTAATCAAAATTCTAAAGTTGTCTGTATAAAAATAGAAAGGTGATTTTAGTTGAGCGGCGTAACAAATACATAATATATGACAAACGAGGATATGTTGTTATAATCACGCGTGATAAAAAAGTTGCTATTGCTTATGCGAGGACTTTAAAATGACTGAATTTTCAAAGGCCGATTTAAATAACAACGGCGTGATAGAAAAAGCAGAATGGAATAAGCTTGCTTTAGAAGATCGTCGGCTGGAGATGGTTGACAGAGATCTCAAACGCAATGCAGAAAGGCGCTTTACAGGCTTCGCACTAGCCGGAATGTTAATTTACCCGTTTATCATATTGCTTGCTTCGGTACTTGGATTTGACAAAGCAGCAAGTTTAATAACAGATATAGCAAGTGTGTATGTCATAGCTGCTTCTGGGGTAGTTGCAGCTTTTATGGGTTTTAATGCTTACAGCGCAAAGGCTGAGAGTAAGAAGACCGCTATACAGATGGAGGAAAACTGATGTTACAATCATTTATAGGTCCGATAGCCAATTTAGCGGGAAGTTGGCTTGATGCAAAGTCACAAGCACAAGCTGCAAGTGCAAAGTTAAAACTTACAGAGGCAGAAGCCAAAGCTAAGATCATGCTTAGTAAAGAGACTTCAGTTGCTGACTGGGAACGCATCATGGCGCAGGGTTCTCAATCGAGTTGGAAGGACGAATATTTTGTAATTATTCTAAGTATTCCATTGATCTTGTGTTGGATTCCAGGTGCAGAGGGTTGGGTTGATCGTGGTTTTGAACAGCTTTCAAAAGCTCCTGACTGGTATTTTTACAGCTTGGGCATAGCAATCTCTGCATCGTTTGGTGTCAGGGGAATACAAAAATTTTTTAAGAGGTAATTATGAACAATATTCCTACGGTTTACGCAGTAAAAGAAACTATAAATGAAGTTGATTTTTTAACGTTTGATTGTCCTAAATGTGGTAAAAAACATACGCATGGTTATGGAGAGGGGCACCGAACTTCCCACTGCCAAGATAGAAGTCTGTGGAAGAATGGTTACTACTTAAAGGAAAAACAAGATGAGTGACTTAAAAATACCAGTAGCATTAGTTTTTGCCATGGCAGTGCAATTAGTTGGTTTGGTGTGGTATATTAGCAACATCGTTCACGACATAGAACACCTTCAGGGTCAAGTATCAGCACAACAAGACATCATAGATCTTCTAAATGCTGATGTGAATGATTTGTGGGCGTTCTGTACCTTCACTGAAAATAAATGGGCAGAAGCTTATATAGATGATATGGTGTATGAACGTGTTTGTGGATCGAAAGAGGTTGTGAATGAGTGAAGCATTAAAAAAAGTACAGGAAAAGATTGGCTCTACACCTGACGGCGCGTTTGGCCCTAATACCGCAAAGAAAATATGTAATCATTATGCGTTAAATCCAGAACGTGGAGCGCATTTTCTTGGTCAGTTAGTACATGAAAGTGGTACGTTTAAATACACAGAAGAAAATTTAAACTACTCTACAGAAGCGATTTTAAAAGTTTTTGGTAAATATTTTGAATCTGAAAGCGATGCAGAGCAATGCGCTAGAAACCCTCAAGCACTTGCGGACCGTGTTTATGGTGGTCGTATGGGTAATTCTGGACAAGGTTATTTGTGGCGGGGCCGAGGATTTTTGCAATGCACCGGCAAAAATAATTATTCGCAATTCGCGGCAGATATGGATTTACCGGAAGTTATGAAAGACCCTGATTTAGTTGCCACAAAATATCCTATGGAATCGGCTATTTGGTTCTTCCACAGGAATAAACTATGGGAAATATGTGACGAAGGTGTTAACGATAATGTTATTAAAACCATTACACGAAGAGTAAACGGTGGGTATAACGGATTAAAACATCGTCAAAAAGAAACTCATAAAATATATGCTTGGTTAAATTAGAAGAAAGCTCTGGTAATTTTTTTTCTGTCCGGTATAGTCGCAGATATATAAGATCTCATAGGACAGGAGAGCATGGATGAAATAGATATTGTACAGTTTGTACAACGTTCAGTAAAAGAGCGCAAGGTTATGGTTCTGGACCTTCTTGAAAACAACGGAATCAAAAGTATGGAGCATTATAACCTTTGTATGGGTGAACTTAATGCTTTGAATTATGTCTCTCAGGAACTCTCGGGCCTGCTAGAAAAACAGGAGCAATTTGATGACTAAACAAGAAGCAGCCGTTGATCTAAGTGCTGTTAAAGAAGGTGTAGAAAATTTATACGTCTCAAAAGCAGAACGTGTTTTAGATCCTTCAAAAGCAGATCAATCTCTCATAGACCGAATGCCGGAGCCAACAGGTTGGAGGATGTTAATCCTTCCGTATCGTGGTAAAGGAAAAACACAAGGCGGGGTTCATTTACCAGACCAGGTAATTGATGACGGTCAAATACAGACAGTCGTTGGTTACGTTTTAAAACAAGGTCCACTTTGTTACAAAGATCAAGAAAAATTTCCAAATGGTCAGTGGTGTAACGAAAAAGATTGGGTAATCTTTGCAAGATACGCGGGATCAAGATTTCGCATTGACGGTGGAGAAGTTAGAATTTTAAACGATGATGAAATTTTAGCTACCATTCAAGATCCTGATGATATATTAAGTTTGTGAGGTAGATATGCAAGAAGCACAAGAAAACAAAAAAGTTGTTGTTGATGACGGTACTGTAGAAATTGATACAGGTGGCGAAACAGAAACGACTATTGAATTAAAAGACGAATCTTCCGAAAAAGAAACGATTGCTGTAAGCCAAGAAGCTTCATTGGTTGAAGAGCCGGTGGAAACTGAGCAAGAACAAGTTTCTAGTAATGCTCAAAAGCGTATTAATCGTTTGACTAAAAAAATGCGTGACGCTGAGAAAAAAGAACAAGAAGCAATTCGTTATGCTCAACAAATTCAAAAAGAATCCCAAGAATTAAAACAAAGGATGGCTTCTCTCGATAATGGCTACATGCAAGAATTTGGCACACGTATTGACGTGGAGACAAGTCAAGCAGAAGCAAATTTAAAACGGGCCGTTGAAATTGGTGATGCAGATCAAATGGTTGCGGCACAAAAACAGTTAGCTAAATTAAGTTATCAAGCTGAAAGATACAATGAAGCCAAAAACCAACATGAAAAACAACTTGAGGCCCAACAGCAGGCTACAAATCAGCAGCCTCAACCTGCTCAAACAATGCAGCAGCCTCAACCTGCTCAACCAGAAATTCGTAGACCTGATCCAAAAGCAGAGGCTTGGGCTCAAAAAAATGAATGGTTTGGTTCAGATGAAGCAAAAACTTTTGCGGCATTTGGAATACATAAAAAACTTGTCGAAGACGAAGGGTTTGACCCGACGAGCGATGAGTACTATACTGAACTTGATAATCGTATTGCTTCAACCTTTAATATGGAGGTTGCAGTGAATGATTCGGGTACTGGTAAACGCGCCGCTCAGACGGTTGCCGGTGTTTCCCGCGCTACTGGTAGTAGTAATTCTGGGCGCAATCGAAGGGTAAAACTCTCACCGACCCAAGTAGCAATTGCTAAAAAATTAGGTGTGCCGCTAGAAGAATATGCGAAACATGTGAAGGAGTAAGAAAAATGTCTGATGTAACGAAAGATCGTTTTGAGGGTATTGATCGTGCCCCTCGCAATAATAAAACACGGGAGAAAACGGAACAAAGACGTCCGTGGGCTCCCCCGTCCATGCTAGATGCTCCGCCTGCGCCAGAGGGCTTTAAACATCGTTGGATTCGTGCTGAAGCGCGTGGTTTTGATGACCGCAAAAACATTTCAGCAAGAATGCGTGAAGGTTTTGAACTTGTTCGAAGGGACGAGTTTCCAGACTTTGAGGCACCAGTGATTGATTCAGGAAGATATGAGGGAGTGTTTGGGGTTGGTGGACTTGTTCTTGCTAGAATACCTATTGATACTGCTAAAGAACGTAATGAATATTTTGCGCGTCGCAATGCCGACCAAATGACAGCAGTTGATCAAGATATGATGCGCGAGAACGCACATTCAACCATGACGATCAATAAACCTGATCGTCAATCTCGTGTAACCTTCGGTGGCTCTCGCAAAGAATAGCGGGGCCCCACAAATTGACGGAGAAATGTTATGGCAAATGCCGAAACAGCTTTTGGTCTTCGTCCTGTCGGGCTGGTGGGCAGTGCAACAAATAGCACTGGTCTTACTACCTATGAGATTGCGTCGAATAATACCAACGCACTCTTCCAGTACGGTCTTGTCGTACCCACAGCAGCGGGTGTAATAGATCAAGCTGGTGCTACAAGCGGTGGAACCACCGCAGCATTAGGAGTCTTGATGGGAATTGAATACCATGATAGCGCTCAAAAGAAACCTGTGTTCTTAAATTATTGGCCAGGTGCAAATAGTGTAAGTGTTGACACAAACTTTCCGGTAAAAGCACTCGTTGCGGACAATCCGGATCAATTGTTTGCTGTCGCCGCAGATGCTTCTCTTACTAACCGGGCAACCGCGTTAGCAACAGTATTTGCAAATGCTTCACTTGGAACATCCGCTCGTACCGGTGTAACCGCTACAGGTCGTTCCAACTCTCAACTTAGTGTGGCTTCTGTAGCCGTTACAGCAACTTTACCTTTGCGTATTGTTGGGCTAGTAGATGATGATTCAAACAATGATTACGCTTCAGCAGGAGCGCATTTGTTAGTAAGAATCAACGCACATTACAATGCAGCAACCCGTCGTTTTGATTCGCAGACTACTGCGGATTCAACCGGCACATAAGGAAGGGAATAGAATATGGCT
>Ga0181369_1000592_pt1 | contig 10192 bp, 4 predicted proteins | sample LowvirmetaG_8_FD_130088 | JGI IMG/M metagenome (GOLD analysis project Ga0181369, IMG submission 130088) | Marine viral communities from the Subarctic Pacific Ocean - Lowphox_04 viral metaG | ecosystem: Environmental > Aquatic > Marine > Oceanic | place: Subarctic Pacific Ocean | collected 2015-11-29 | reverse complement strand
TTGCACCGTCCGAAAAGTCAAAGAACCCTGTTGGTATCTTATTAGATATCTGCCATTTTTCTTTTCCATCGACATATGTAAGTCTAAATATCGCAATATAAACTTGCGGTGTGACAGGTTGATTAGCAAAAGAACCATCTTGACTAACTGCCCAGTCTGGTTTTGAGGAAACTTCATCACAACTTTGAGGAGGTGTTTCACCAACACCAATTTCGTCGTTTCCAAGAGGATTTAAGTAAGCGAAGGCGTATACTTTTCCGTCCGCGCTTAATTTTGAGTCAATAACTTTTGGTGTTTGTCTTTCTAGGGGCAGATCTAAACTTGCTATGAAATATGATAGATCAAACTCTTTTTCAGCATTTCTCTCTGCTGAGTCAGGGAACATCCAAAGTTTTTCGCCACCCAAAGCGTCATCATGATAGGTTGGGTCTACACCGATTCTGTATTCAATCTCCGCAGAACCGTAGTTAACTATGAAATCTAAGAACTCGTTCTTTATTTGACCGTCTTTAAACTCGCAACTTTCTTGATTACCATAACCATAACCATAACCGTATGTGCCTGAGCAAATAGCAATATTAAGTGGATCAATTTCAATATCATAAATTGGACCTTCACCGATTGCAGTCTTTATTGGCAATTTCGGAAGACACTTTTTGAATCTTTTTCTAATAGGAGAACCAAGTTTTCCCCTCGCTTTTGCTCTTTGCCCATTACACATATCCAAATTGGGTTTGACATTTATTTTACCAACTCCAACTGGAAATGCTTCGTCCGGTAGGCATCCACATGTTAGTTCGATCATTTATACCGTTCTCTCTAAGTTTCCTAGTTGATTTAATTTAATTTCCGAAACAACAGCATTTAGCACAATTTCTTTTGTTTGTTCTGTAAGTTCTGAAAGTAGTGGTCCCATAACATTAACGTTTACGCTAGTGGGTGATAGATCTACATTAAGTTTCATGTTTGCTAGATTATCAACGCTTTGAGCAAATGTTCCAAACGCACTTCCTAATTGACCAATCGCTTGACTAAACCCTTGGACAAAATCTCCCATTCCACCTACTTCTCCACCCTCTTGGAAATACTTGACCATTCCTCCCTTTGCCATAGCAACTCCATTGCTGCCATTGGAAGGTGCAGGGGCGCCATTTGATGTTGTGTCGCCACCGTTCATTGCTCTGAGCATTTGCAGGTTGTTGCCACGTTGTACGGCAGCGCGATTTACAACAAATTCTCCGGGCGTCAACATAGCTGGTACTGTGTCTGTTCCTTTGGGGACAAACATTCCGCGAGAAGCATAAATTGTTCCTCCCCTAGCTTTAACGGACAAATTCCGAGTCTGTTGAAATTCGTTATTTCCGTTCCACATACTTCCGCCTACCGACTGACCAATTTGCTCTCCGGGTTGCTGTCTGCCAAAATAAATACCCATAGTCGAATCTGACTCCTGCTTGAATATTTCATCACTATTTGCCATTACTGCGTCTGCCTCTGCTTGTGCTGCGTCACCAAGTCTTTTCTCCTCTGCTGCTTTTGCTGCTTTTTCTGCTTCTTCTTTTGCTTTTCTATCTGCTTCTACCTTTGCCGCTGCTGCTTCTGATTCTTTCTTTCTAGCGTTAAATTCTGCTTGTTGTTCAGCCGCTTTATCTTGAGCCGTTTTTAAAGCTTGTCTTCCAAGTGTCTCTAAATTTTCAGCCGCAGTCAAACTTGCTTCCGCCAGTCTAACTCCCGCATCACCACTTTGGGCAATAATTTCAGCATACTCAATAGCTTCTGCTTGAAGAGCCTCAATTTCTGGAGAAGTGCCTGCCGCAGCATCTGCAAGACCAGAAGATATACCTAGCGATTCTAGTGTTCCTGATGACGCTGCTTTTTCTTCATCTGTGAGCGCATCAAACCCAGCTGCAAGAGCCTCTCCACCCATCCCCTGCAACATAGAGGTATCGCCACTTCTAAAAGCGTCCGAAGCAATAGAAGCATTTATACTTTCGCTAAATTTTTCTATATCACCAGAAAGTAACGCTTTTGCGGCATCTTGATCTAATTTTAATCTTTGTTTTGCAGCAGCAATTTCTTGTTGATATATCTTAACTCGCTCTCTCGCGTAAGTTAAAATTTCTGCGTTTTGAGAATTTAATTTTTGCTGGTTTCCTTCTACTGCCGCTCTATCTTGACCCCCAAGAGCAGCGTTTCCAGTCGCTGATAGTGAAGCTACATTGTTTTGTTGAGCAAGAGAATTAAAAGCTAGAGTGGATGAAAGTGAACCTGCACTTTGCGAATTAATACCAGTAGCTCTTAACCTACCGGCAGCAAGATTTGCCTGCTCGTCACCACTAAGTTTTCTCCCAGAAAATTCAGCTATAAGATTTGCAGCTTCTTTTTGTGCGTCTGCATTGCTCAATTGCGCAGCAATTACTTGTTGTTCTGCGGCTATTCTTTTCTTAGTTAAATCTAGTAAAGAACTCTGAGCATTTACTATATTATCTATAAGAGGACCAAGTTCTTTAAATGCTTCCTGACCCTTTTCTTCAAGAGTTTTGAATAGTTCATCTAAATTACCATCATTAATTATCTTATCAACAGCATCCTTATCTAATTTAATATCTCCTAAAGCTTCTTGTATAATCTTTTTTGATTCCCCGCTCATACCATCAGTCAAAGTTTCAGTAAGACCTTTTATTAATTCCTGCGGATTTGCATCGTCAATTTCTCCACTTATTAATTTGCCTCTAAATTCTTCTAATGCGGGACCAGCGCCCTCAAAAGCAGCTCTTAAAGAAGTGATCGTTTTTCTAATTTTACCAACTTGTTCTCCACCGCCAAAGGCTTTTAAATCTTTTTCTACAGTGCTTAGTGCCTCGTTAAAAGATTTGTCGTCAACAACTCCACCGGTCGCGGCAGTTTGTAAAACACCTTTAGCATTGTTGAGTGCATTGTAAGTTCCGTTAGATATATCAGTTAAAGTATTTAAACCTGTGTTTAAACCTTCAGTAGTTTTAATTAATGGCGCAAGACCAAAATTAAGAGCTTGAAAAGCTTCTCTGCTTCTTTTTAAGGCCTCAAGATTATTCCCAAAAGCTCTGGTTACTCTTTCTGAAGCACCTTTAACTTCATCAATAGGAATACCCATTTTTCTCAATTTTGCTTTAAACTCTTCTAATGTTCCGCCGCTGCGAGCAAACTCTCTTCCCAAGTCATTTACTTGGGGAAATATACTTTCAAAAGAAGATGCCAATTTTTCTTGTGATTTTTGTTCTTGTTCTTCGTTTTTAGATGTAATTCCCAAGTTTTTAGTATTAGCCGAATCTATTAATCCCGCTGACACAATGTTGCCAACGTCTCTAAGTCTGGCAGAAAATCCAGTAGATCTAGTTCCTTCTCTTGCTCTTATTTCATCTTTCTCTGCGTTGCGAACTTCTAAGTCGTTTCTAAAACCAGCACCGCCTGCCCCCGAAAGCGCTTCCGTCAAAGTCATTGTTCCAGCAGCAACTTCCTTAAAAGCGTCCGAAGCTAATCTAGCATTTGCGGCTTTTTCTTTGTCTGCTTTTGACGCAATCGCCGCTGCTTTTGCAGATGCCATTAAATATTCAGTAGTAGTCCCCCTAAGACCGGTAAAAATATCTGCGGCCATTGAATCCGTACCGGCAAACTTTACAATAGCCTGCTCAACCCCACTAAGTTCTTTTAGGACGGCGAACTCTTGAGCTTTTTGAACATTACCTTGTTGAACAGCTAAATTATATTTTTCTTGAGAGGCAAATCCGGCGGAAAGTGCGCTACTAAGCGAAGTAACCGCTCCAATTGCATTTCCAATACCCGGAAGGAATTTTAGAAATTTTGGACCAAATTTAGTTAATCCACCCGCAAGTTTACCAAGACCTCCACCAATTCTTTGTTGAACCTTACCACTCGCTTTACCCAATAAACCACGGACACCCTTTGCCGAACCACTTCTTGCTCTACCGCTTCTTGCTAACTTCTTTCCTCCGACTCGTATTTTCTGAGAGAATTTGTCTACGGTTCCGCCTTTGATAAGCTCATTAGTAAAATTACCATCTTTATCTTTCTTTACATTTGCTTCCAAAAAATCTCTAGACTTTTGTACAGCCGCATTGAAGGCAACGAGGCGAGTAAGTCCAGTCTGAAGGGCGTTAGCAAGATTAAAACTATTTTTAGCTGCCTCTTCTCCAGATTTTATAAAAGGTGAAAAGACGGCATTTAGACCAAGAAGTTTAACGCCTAAACCCTCAAGGGGTCCAAGAGCTTTTTTAGCTGCATCCTCCTGTTTCTTTGGCGTGTTCGCTTTAGGCTCTTTTTTCTTTCCAGTCGAGCCAGTAAGAAGTCCAGCCGGACCCTTTTTAAATAAGTCCTTTCTATCTGGAGATGATACAGGGCTACCACCCATATGAATTGGCGCTGGCTGTTTACCAACTGTCATACCTCTATTTGCAGCTGCAATACCTTTAAGAACATTTATAATAACTGTCTTAAAGTTTTCCATCTCACCCTGTAAGTCGATCAAAGTGCCGGTTGCATTATCCATTTCCTCAACGAATTGTATTAAAACTTTTGCACCCTCACCCGGACCCGGACCTTCAGTTTTAGAAACACTTCTCTCTCCGGGTATTATAAGTTCATTACCTATCGGAAAACCTTGAGAATCAAATCTTTGCGCATTTGGGTAAGGCGGGTCTCCATAAAAATGCCTGTTAGAAGTAACGGGTCCACCGGCAGCAAATCCAGCAACGCCATGTTTGTTCATTCTGTCAAGATTTGCCGCACCTATTTTAGATGCAGCTTTCTTGTTGATGACAAACTCGCCGGGAGTCAACATGGCAGGAACAGTATCAGAAGGTGCAGGGCCACCTTTAGCAAACCCAGCTTTCTTTCTCGCCTTTTCCATCTTAGCAGCTTGTTTGGCTCTTCTCTTTTCTTGAGCAGCTAGAGCAGAAGCAGGAACAGCTTTGCTTTGTTTTTTCGCAGTTTTATATGTTGATGACCTTTGGTATTCTTGAGCAATTTCACCTATAATTTTACTTTCGGCGGCACCGGCTGTTGATCTACCATAGCTCGTTCTAGCATCAACAAAGCTAGAAGGCATTTTATTGTATGTAGTTGCCAAGCCACCAGTAAGGCCCCCTTTAAAGTCCCAGAATGCATTTTTAGGCGCTGGCTTAAAGTCTCCCCTATTATCAATAACATCTAACACATCTTCAAAAAGCCTACCCATTTGAGAGCCAGATTTTCCGATCACGCCCGCCATTGTCTCTTTGGCGCTTTCGGGCATTGATATAGCACCCTGCCCCAAGGTTTGGCTAAGTGAATTTGCAGCACTGTCAACACCTGAAACTGCTTCTTTAGTTATTGTGTCATAGAATTTTTGCGATGTTTTTTCAGGCAAGCCTTGTCTTGCAACATTAAACTTTTTACTAGGCCAAGAAATTTCTTTATCGAGAGCTTTTTTCTGAGCGTCTGTGCCAGAAACAGCACCTCTAATTTGAGCGCGAGTCACAGAAGCGCTTAGGTCTGCGCCACCTTGGTCTGGATCGAGTATTGCAAAGCCAATTTTATTTTTTTGAGCAAGACCACCAAGAGCGAATTTTTGTATAGCACCACCGAAGAATTTACCAAGTCCGTTTGTTATATCTTGAATAACTCCTGCGCGGCCCAAAGGGATGTCCTCAGCCTTTGCTGAAAGTTCTTGATTCCTCAGTTTTTTCTGAACATTCTTATCTATGTCGGATATTGGACTAATGCTAGCCCCAACCATCTTCTCAGCAAGTTTAGAGTCACTAAGTGCCTTTAGCTCACTTTTTATTTCATATAGATAACCTCCGGGGCCACTCGCGTCTAACCTACTGCTTCCGCCAGCTATTGTGAGAGAATATTCTTTTTTAGCAATGTCTTCAAACATAATACCACGCCTCTGCGCGGTTTTTGCTTTTTTGTATGCCTTTACATCATTTCTTTTTGGATTTAACTTATTGACATCTATTTCTTTTGTTTTAGTCCTTGAAAATTTAATTTCGTCTTTGTTGTTAAATCTGTGTCTTCCAGTGTCAAAATCAGTTTTATCGGGTTTAGAATATGTGGTTCCACCAACTTTAACGTATGGTTTAGATGAAGCAAGCTCAGAGGGGCCTCTTGTAACATTTCCACCCTTAGCATACTTGTTCATTCCCGCAAGTCTGTTAGCACCAATCTTTTGAACACTGCTCTTACGTATAACAAACTCACCCGGAGTAAGCATGGCTGGAACCGTATCACGATTCCCATGACCCGGAACCACACCGCCTCTAGCAAATCCAATCGGACCTCCCATGTTTCTTCTGCTGATACCAGCACCAATACCTGACAAGAAACCTCCAGCACCTTTCGCCATTTTAAATGCGGCAAAAGCGCCAATAAGAGGAAGTAATGGTTTAAAAGCATCTGCCAATTTAATTAATTGACTTGTTAATGCGAGCGTTGACTTTATAAGTATTTGAAACGTGCCAGTTTCACTGATACCACGAACAAGAGCAAGAAACTCTTCCCTAACCTTTGTGAATTGAACTGCAAGAGATTTTTGCGCTGTAATGTAATCTTTGTTAAGACTGCTACTCCCCGCAATAGCTACCTGTCTAGCGCGTTCAGCGGTCTCAAATTGCTGCAAAAGAGGTATAACTTTACCAATTTGACGGAAACCGCCAAGTTCTTCAGCAATCTTGACAAAAGTAATGTCACGCTCCTGCAATCCAGATAAAGCACTACTAAGTCTTTTAACTGCTTCAAAAGGTCCAATAAACTTGCCTTCTATATCAGTAAGTTCAACACCAAACTGTTTAAGAAATTCTATAGTCTTAGGTCGTTGAATACGAGTAAAGATAGTACGCAAACCCGTTGCAATACTTTCTGCGCTTTCTCGCGTTGTTGCGCGAATACTTGTGAACAAACCAAGAAGTTCATTTAAGTCGCCACCAGCAGCCTTAAACACACCACCAGTACGACGGACAGCAGAAATCAAGTCACCAGATTCTACAGCAAATTTACCAGCAACGGAATTAATTGCACCAAGTTGCTTTTCCAGTGCGCCAACACCTTGACCAAATTGTGCCAAGATAGCAACAGCACCTTCTGCTGTCTTTTCTATATTTTCAAACGTTGGAGCAAGAGATGTTTTAGCAAGAGCGCTTAAAGCAACGTCCAGATCTTTGGCTTGAATACCTGCCTGAGCAAGAATTCTAGTTGTAGAAAGAAGTTCTTTACTAGAAACCCCAAGTCCCGCAGAGAGTTTAGAGATACTACGACTGAGACCGTCCAGTTGTTTTAATGTCTTACCCGTAACTTGAGAAACTTTAACAAGTTCCCTTTCAAACCTGATTGCTTCAGAGAAAGCCTCACCAAGACTACTTGTAAATAAACTAACACCGCGAGCAGCAACAGAAAAAGCAGCAAATCTTTTAATGGCAACACCAAATGAGCGCCCCATTCTTTGACCTGCGGTATTTAAACTATTTACCTGCCGGGTGAGGTTTGAAACCTGTGTTTGCGCCCTTGCTCCGTTTCTTACATTTATATTAAGATTAACACCGCCCTGAAGTTGTCTTTGTATTTGACTAACAACTTGGCGAGTGTTTCTAGGTGCTTGTAACTGTAGTTGCGCAGTCAGTACAAATCTTGACATAATATCTCTCAGTTTGGAATGACTACACTATCCATTAACTTTCTGTAGTATTTACGGTTGTAGTTTTCTTTTTCGTGGTTCTTCTTCGCGTCGGTCTCTTTTTTTCTTCTTTTTTACTATATTTAGCGGTAATCTTATAGTTACCGTCTTCATCTAGTATATTTCCGTTGACATCTACCCTGTCACCTTTTTCGTTTATATAATGACCAAATTCATTTATTTTTCTACCATGCGTATCAATAAGGTTTTTTTGTTCGTCTACCAAACTCAGATCTTCATCTACTAAATTAAAATGCTTCAACCATTTGTTTTCTGGTAGATTTTCTTCTTGACTTGAATCAAAAGAGTACATCTCTTCGGCAAGTGCGGCCGCAGCAGAAAAAGCAATGTCATCATTCGCCTTACTTGAGTAATCTCTTATACCATTATACACGCTTTGTCCATTTTCATAGAAAGTACAGTGCGCCACAAGAAAATCAAATCTGGCATTATCTGCAAGGGATTCTGCGGAGTTTTGTTCTAGATTAAGTTTTTGCATGATATGTTCTCTAAGTTTGATTCTGAGACTTCTCATCTCAATTGCCTTAGAAACACCCTCAGATAAATCACGCTCCTTGCCGTCGCCTAGATATAGAGACTTTTCTAGATCTTGAATTTTTTGAACAATCTCTTTCTCTTTCTGTTTGTGGGCTTCGGTCCAAAGACCTCGTTTTTCCATCATTAGTTCTAGTTCTTCTTTGGTTTTAATGCCATCTTCAATGCACTCTGTCCAAATCTTTGCTCTGTATCTGTCCGCCCTAGACACTGCGTCTGCCGTTGGACTGGTAACATAAAACTTTATTTCTTTATCGTCCTTAGTAATAGATAAATCTTTTCTCATTCTTTTTCCTCTTTTTTAACTGGGATAATAGTACTATATCTTAACCATTTAATATCATACTGGGCAAGTTCAGCGTCAACATTTTTAGCTTGAGCATTTCCCTTGTCCAATATTTCCTGTCTTGTTTTTTGATACAGATCGTACATCATTTTTTGTTCATCTGTAAGATCTTCTGGATTACCTTGCCACAAAAAACCAAAGTGTTTTTCTATAGAACTCAAAGAACCAATCATAGTTGTTATAACTTTCTTTTTTAGTATTTTAGAAAGTCTGTCCTTAGAGTCAGAATTATATTTTTCATCCTTGATTTTTTTGTATTCAGTGTGATTTCTTATTAATTCATTGAGGTTTTCCATTTTATCTCCCAAATCTACCTTTCATCTGTTGTCTTGAGCTGTCTGCTAGTTTTAGTTTTTCGTCTCTAAAGTCTAATTGTGATGCGCCCTTTTTAGATTTTATTGTTTGTTCTCTTTCCAGTTTAATCATTTTTGCATGAGTAGAATTCATAGAATTAATTCTTTCGGCATCTTTTCTGTCTTTTGCCATCAAGAATACTTCTTGTTTATTCGCTATATTTGGTGGTAGTTTATCCAACTCGTTCTCGTTCTTTTCTTGTTCTCGTTTTTTTCTTTGTAATATAAACCAACCGTCTAGCATATCATCGTCATTTATAACGTCTTCACTGGGACAATCCATTGACTCTTGAACATTATCATACATTCTAGACCAAACTAAAATGTTCTTTTGATCGTGTGAAAGTTCTCTATCCTTATTTCCAAAAATTTTAAATGTGTTTGATTCGTTTAATATCCACGTACTTTTCCAAGGTTCAGACCTTGCTAGTTCTCTGCATGTTTTATCGTTTAGAAACAAAGAATAGTAAAGTTTTGATATAACCTCTGCCGAAACTTCAGAAAAATCATACAATTCACCGTCTTTAAAAGTACATCTCTTCATGTACTCAGATACTTTTGCGGAAGTTGAAACACCTTCGCACGTATTTTGGTAAAATTTATTTTTCTTATTTGTAATTTTTAAAAGTTGTTTTTCCCCTTCTCTCAAGTACAGTCTAATCTTAGAAACCATACTTAAATTAAATCTATTGTTGAATATTTCTACTTTAAGTCTTTCTATGTCTTTTTTAATTCCTTCTATTTTTTCTTCATCTTCATCAGACCAAAAACCTTTTTCTTTCATCCATTCTAACATCTCTTCTTGTGTCTTAACCTTGTCATCAACCGCATCTTGATATGCTTCTAAAGCAACTTCGTTTATTAAAAATTCATCGTCCGTAGTCGGCGTTGAAACTTCAAGCGAGACACTTGTTAACTTAATCCTGTATTTACCACTCCTTATCCTAGAAATAAAATACTCCCGCTCATGCTGTTTCATAAAAAACCTCACGGCGGGAGTAGTGTATATACATATTTATCCTTTCCTGAAGTACAAAAACTTGCTTTCCTAATTAGCTATCGCTTTTGTAAAATACTAATTTAATTTCCCGATACTTAATACTTAGTAAGCGTAATCACCACGCTTATTAAAGTGAGTAAGTGGTTGTTTTTCAAAGCCCATGTGGATAGAATCATTATGACCAATATATCTAACATCAAAGTTGTTGAAGTTAGAGTAACTGTAGGTGC
>Ga0181369_1000591_pt1 | contig 10202 bp, 31 predicted proteins | sample LowvirmetaG_8_FD_130088 | JGI IMG/M metagenome (GOLD analysis project Ga0181369, IMG submission 130088) | Marine viral communities from the Subarctic Pacific Ocean - Lowphox_04 viral metaG | ecosystem: Environmental > Aquatic > Marine > Oceanic | place: Subarctic Pacific Ocean | collected... | reverse complement strand
TCAATCAAAGAGAAGAACTTGCTAGATCTTTAGAGCGCACAAAAGAAACACTTTACAAAGTAACTGGTGCTATTGAATATCTGACACAAACTGGTGTTACACTTCCAGAACCAGAACCAGAGGTTAGTGATGATTCAGACAGCAACTGATGAAGTAATTGTACCTGACGGTGCAGAATTGTTTGATGATTGTTTCTATGTTTGGGAGACAAGATTCGGACTATTTTCTTCAATGACAGTTAAAGGTCGTGAGATATTGACAGGTGCCGTCAAAGATAATGTTGTTATGATGACACGATGGCACCTAAAGTGTGAGCAAGAAGGTTGGCCTGAGGGTAGTGTTCATGTTGTAAGTGGTGGTGGTTCTAGGGTAGATCTCTGATGTACGAAGAACTTAATTGCTTTGAAGAAGCACTCAAACATTTTGGAACTAGGGTTGAGTTTGTAATTGCTATGGAAATGGGAAGAAAAATCTCTCCAGAAGATTCCTATCAAATGATTAAGAATGAACTTAAAGAACTAAAAAAATGTCGCAAACAGTTTAAGAAAGATGAGTGTTGACAGTCTAAAAGTAAATCAAAATGAAGACGGTACATTCACCCTTGAATGGGATAAGGAAGATCCGCAGTGGAATTTTTTGAATGGGATGACATCCAAAGAAATCGAGTCTATACTAGAGAAGGCACTTATGGAGGATTTTGATGGTAATTAAAGATGTGACTGATTCCGCCAAAGATTGGGAAGATTTTTGGAGTGATTTAGAAGCACACGAAACTTGGACTCAGGATGATTTTGAAACCATTTGGAATGAAATGGACTCTATTGAACCCCTGACTCCCATAACTCAATCCCAAAGAAAACCTTAAATATCTAATTATTTTGTGTGGATACCCTAAAATACCGAAAACAGGAGAAACCCATGACACTGCCATCTAAAGCACCTAAACTCAATAAAAATGAAGTCTCTAGTATTGAAAATGCTGTGAAAGATGCAGGAATACAGCAAATTCATCCTGAAAAGATGGAAGCGTTTGCTGAAGAATTGGTTTCTCGCTTGAAAGGTGCTGGTAAACACTATAGAACGGGTAGTCCTTTAGAGGATTGAGATCTAAATAGTAACATCGCTTTACAGAATTTGTAAATGGAAAGTATAGAAAAACACATTGAGAAGGATAAAGAAATCCTTCATGATCCTACAGTATCTCCACAAATGCGCCGTCATATTGAAGGAGAACTGCATGACTTAGAAGAGTATGCAGAGCATCACAAAGAGGAAATTGAGAGTGGTGATCATCATGATCCATCTTTCTTAGAACTTTATTGTGATCAAAATCCATCAGAACCTGAGTGTTTAATTTACGACGATTGATGTGATATATAAACTGCCTTCAGGTAGTTTATGACCCCAAACAAATACGATCACATTTTAATCCACCGTAATCCTTATAGACAATACTGCAAACCAAAACAAACTGAATACAAAGATCCAAAGTTCATTCAATTACGAATTTACTACAAGTGTGAGAGCACTTACTATCAAAACATGGACAGTTAGACAACTGTCACAGCACTCTTGACAGGGTGCTTTTTTTGTGCGATATTAAAGGAGTCGAGGGGAGACCCGAGACAACACATAGAGAGGTTGATCACTACCCCGACTTAGAAGCGGGGACATGACGTGATTGTAAAGGCACACAAACATTCGATACCTCTCACACACATTTCTCTATTATGGGCACTCGTTCTCGCATCGGTATTCAACTTAAGGACAACTCTGTTCTTTCTGTCTACTGCCACTACGATGGTTATCCTTCCTTCAACGGTCGTGTTCTTCGTGAATTTTACGATACGAAGGAAAAGGTGGAACAACTGATTGATGGTGGTGATATGTCCTGCACCTGGACAAATGCTGGTTGGAGTAATGAAACTATGCCTGAAATGGGTGCTCTCTACTATACTTCCCGTGGTGAATCTTTGGAGAGTAATGCACCACGACATGATGAAAGCATCTTCGATTTCCTTGAAAAGGATAATAATGAAGAATATGCTTACATCTGGACAGTCAACAACAAATGGGTTTGTAGAAAGATGAATCAATTTGATGATGATAAGCAACCTGAGAAGGTTGAAATTCCCGCTGGATCTGTTACTGACTGAACATGCAAAAACTTAATCGCCAAATCGTTTTTGATCAAGTTCTAAATGTTCTCTCTATCTGGTGGGAGCTTGGTTATCGGAACATGCCTTATGGATACAAAGATTTAATTCATTATTTGTTTCCTTTACATACTTTTGGGCAGGCACATGCAAGTTTTATTAAAAGTGCATGCACTGCATGGGAAGAGAAGTATGGCACTGAGATTGGGTATCTGATGCCCAATCTTGAACCTAATGCTTCTAAATGGTCAAGTACGGTTAGAGACAGTTGCATAACTGGCACACAGACCCCCTAAAAGGCGTCTCTGTGCCCCTACAATAAGTTCATTCACAGGTTTACACCATGACTACTGAATTTGCTGATTTCGCTGCCACACAAGACGCACGAAACACAATTCAACTTAATGTCCGTAAGTACGCACTGATGTTGTGTGATGCACTTGAACTTGATTTTAAGACACATCATCCCAATTCTGATCCCTACAAGTTCTACATCGAGTCTGGGCGTAAGTATCACAAACTAATCATGGAGACTAACAGTCAATCTGCTAGTGTTCATGCCTTTGTTGACAAGAAGACTGGTGAAGTTTACAAGGCAGCATCTTACAAAGCACCTGCAAAGATTGTGCGTTACAATCTTCTGGAGATTGCATCCCGTGAGGAATGTTTCTCCCGTGCCGATTGGGCAGGTGGTTACCTTTACATTCGATGAGTCAAATGACTGCTAAGGAAAAACTTTTATTTGTATCATCCTTCATCTGGTTAATGCACTGGGGAACATGTCTAACATCTATCATTGTGGATACGGTTATTCTAAAGTCCTCTGTGAGGATATTACCTCTTGGTTTGTGAATAACTTCTTTCCACGTCATAAAATTAACGTCACAGTTTTACATCGTGGGTTGAAACGTGAACACGCTCTGGGTTACTGTGATGTGATGACTGATGTGGAAGAATATCCACATAGACCACGCAATTTCCTGATTGAGCTTGACACTTACATGGATGAGAAAACTTATTCATTAACTCTTTTACATGAACTGACCCACATGGCACAGTGGGTACGTGGTTCTCTGCGACACCGATATGGAAAATTGTGTTATTCACTTGAACCAGTGGAAAATTACGAGTACGAAGAACAACCACACGAAATTGAGGCACGAAAGGAAGAAACAAGGTTATATGAACGCTACTTAAATGAGAAACAGGTTGTGCCACCTGAAGAACCGTCACAGGGATGGTGCAACCGTCTATGTGGTGGCGCTATGATGACAAGGTAGTCAAGGGAACCACTCTCTATGCTAACTCGAATCTGTTCTAAGTGTGGTGCAGAGCATCCACTGATTGAAGAGTTTTTTGCCAAAAATCAATCCACCAATACTGGTGGTGATAAGTATTTTCGTCCTGAGTGTAAGAAGTGCACCAAAAAGGCAGGACAAGGCAAAAATCAAGCATTAAAACTTGCTGGTCATCCCGAGCGTCCACCACTGGGAACTCCATGCTATAATTGTGGAAGAACTGATAAAAAATTGGTGTTTGATCATGACCACGAAACGCTAGAGCATCGTGGATGGTTGTGTGACAACTGCAATCGTAGTATTGGCATGTTGGGTGACACAATCGAATCTCTTGAACGTGCAATTAAATATCTGAAAGAGGGCAACTTACATGTTTGAACTATATTGTGGTGATTGCTTGGTAGAAATGGATCAAGTTGCAGATGGATCGGTCGATCTGATTCTCTGTGATTTGCCATACGGTACTACAGATCGTAAAGGTATTTCAGATAAAGGTGATAACAGAGTTCTGTCCTGGGATACTGTTATCCCACTTGACAAACTATGGGAACAATATAGGAGAGTATTGAAACCATCAGGTGCTGTGGTACTAACAGCAGATCAACCATTTACTAGTCAATTAGTTGTCAGTAATTTGGAATGGTTCAAATATGAGTGGATCTGGAAAAAGAGAAAGGTAACTGGATTTTTACATGCTAATGCCAGACCTATGAAAGAAACTGAAGACATCTTAGTTTTTTCTCCTATGGGTGCTAGTGGTGGTTCAGTCAAAGTAAACAAGAATATGACATACAATCCGCAGGGATTGGTTGAGAAAAGAGTAAAGAAGAAAAATAATGCTAAACGTCTGGGTAAGTTTTTACATCAACCAGAACACATGGGAGAAGGTAACAAACTTCTACATGAAACTGAGTATGAACAGAAGTGGACTAACTATCCATCAGAAATAATTGAATTTGGATTGGATCATGATACAATTCATCCCACACAAAAACCTGTTGCTTTGATGGAATATCTCATTAAAACTTACAGTAACGAAGGTGAAACTGTGCTGGATAATTGTATGGGTTCAGGCACAACTGGTGTTGCATGTAAGAAAACAAACCGAAACTTTATTGGTATTGAGAGAGAAGTAGAATACTTTACAGAGGCAAAAAAGAGAATTGAGAGTGTGACAGTTGAGGAAGTGTCCCAGAACCCACTACAGGTTGCCATGGAGTCTGTATGATTACAGGGTAGTCAAGGGAACCAACCCTCATGCTCAAACAAAACCTTGCCAAAGTGATTGCCGAAACCGCCTCTGGTCATGATCTGACCCGGAGTCAAAAGTTTGAGATCTTCTGTCAGGTTTGTGACGGTATGTTAAAAGATGGGCGCATCACCGCCATCCAACACGAACGCTGGACTAACGTATTCTGATGAAAACAACCACTGCCACCTACAACATCCGGATCGAATATCGTGACGGAACTGTAGAAGACTTCAACCGCACGATGCCCACCAAACCCACAACACACAAGGGTATTGTTGCACAGAACGACAGATTAGTTCGGTGGGTTGATAAGTACGTCGGTCGCCGTGATTGCATCCGTCACACTGTAACTCCTCTTTTTTCCTGATCATGAACGCTACAGAACTGACCAAACTTCTCACTATTTCTGAGAACATTCAAGAACAAATTCAAGTTGCTGGTGAACTTTGGGAACTCAGCGACTTTGAGGTTACAGCACTATGTGGCATCGTATCTGATGCTTTTGCTGAGGAAGGTATTACTATGGAGGCACTCAACGCATGAACTATGAAGATCTAATTCTCCGCGACCTTATGGAATCGTCGGATGAAATCTATGACATTCCTGAAATGCAAGATGAAAGGTTTGATGTTGATGAGTATCTAAAAGGAGATTATGATTATTGAGTAGCAACAGTTTCAATCTGTCCTTTATTACATAAAATCATGCGTTTTCTATTTTCAATCATCGGAATTGTGTTGTGTGCTAATTTTCTAATTGATCTTTTGGATTCTGATATGACACAAATCATCAAAGATCGTACTGAAACAATTCAACGCAGTATTGATGAGATGTGACAGTCTCCGAACTGGTACACACAACCATCAGGGTAGCACTGCCTGCCCTATACTAATTTCAGTTCAATCAAACTAATGACCATTCTTCGCTCACCTGAGGAAACTCCTCTTACTGAAGATGATATTAGCATCATTCTTCATTATTTGGCTAGATGTAGGAATGAGATTGAAGGAACTAACTATCTTGAGTGGCCAAAACCCAATACTGAAGAAGGTAAGTTGACGCTCATCAGAATCAACAGGTTGCATAAGGAACTGAGCATGGTAAGGCACAGATCTCATTCTGCCAGAAAATACTGGAAGATTGTGCCAGCACGTTAAGTGTCCACTCTGCCCCTGATCTGCCCCACTCTGCCCTATACTAATTTCAGTTCAAACAAACACCATGACTCCTGAGCAACTTGAACAATTCCGAATCAACTATGCCAAGATGGTTGTCGATGGCATGGACATGAAGTCTCTTGAATTATTTGCTATTGAGATGGTAGAGCAGAATATGAAGGATTGGGATGAAACTGATATTAAGGAAGAGATTCTTGATTATTATGGTGAAGAGACCCTGATGGATCTCATGCCTGAGTCAGAACAGGAATCAACAGAGATTAGTAAATTGGAAGCAACTGCCCCTGATTATGGAGTTGGTAAGTAATGGCATTTGTATTAGTTCCCTGCTCACCTTCTGAAAACATGAGCTCTTCTAAAATGAAGTACCTTGTTACTTTCATTAACTTTGACTTCACACTTGACTCTGAAGAAGAAATTACAGAAGAGGAAATGGATGATGCAGTAGACTGTGCTTTATCCAATGTTTGGGAAGCAGATGATGAAGATGACCTTGTAGAGCAGATTACCTGTGCTACAGGTTGGTGCATCAATTCTATTGATTATGAGCATGTTCTTTCATGATATAATTATTCCTGTAGTATGTAAGACAGGATGGTATGATACATGAAACGAATGTAAGTCTGAATGTGCAGGAAGTTGGTATTTTACTTTCTGCATTAAAACTGCTAGAATTTGAAGATGAATGTGTCATTGCCAAAGATTACGGTAGTGTATGTTCATTATACAATCGTTTGAAAGACATCTATGATGGAATGGACTCCACAATCTGCGGACCAAAAGAAGATCCAATCTGTGAACCCTCTTACTGAAATTCTCATGAATGAAAACGACATCGACATGTTCATCAAGGCATTTGATGATTTTATGAAGCACTCTGAAGTTTCGATTGAAGAGCAAAAGCATCGTGAGGAAGTCAGATTGTTTTATGAGCGTAAGGCAGCAGAGCATGAAGTAACTGTTGATTATTATCTTCAGGAGTTCGTGTGAGGAATAAAGAAGTAGAAACTTTGTTGCTTGCTAAATTACAAGTGGACAACGTACTGAATTTAATCAAAGGTAATCAGTACGAAAAGTATATGATGTATCCACTGTCTGAAGTTAAATTTGAATTAGAACGTCAATTAAGGAATTGCAATTATGGAAAAAGAAATTAAGTACAAAGTGTGTGAGTTTGGCACAAATGGTTGGGCACCAGTGACAGAGAAGGATGTTAATCTATCCCGTGCTGATGCTGCCAAGAAACTGAATGAGTATATTGATGAAGGATACAATCCTAATCGATTGAAAGCATTTCCTATGGGGAAAGAATTGAATGTCTGATTATATCCCACAAGTTGATGATTATGTAAGGTGGACACGTAAGAATGGTTCAGTTGATGAAGGGTGGGTGTATTTCAAATGTGATGAAACTATCAGTATAGAAGTTGGTGTCAAGGATAAACCCAAGTGCCAATATACAAAGAATGAGAAACATAAGAAAATTCATATCTTAGTGTGTTGTCAGTCATTTCTATGGAATGAATTAGAGTATGTGAAAAACCGTAGAGAGAATCATTTCACTGAATATAAGTCACAAACTGATAGGTACTTGGATATACAATAAATACTTCCGAGGTTTTTCCGAGACGAGTCGCGCCGTGAAAACATATAAGCAATTTGCAGAAGCAGCTGCACTTGTAGCACCAGCAATCAAAATGGCACCTTATGTCATACCTGCTATCGGTGGTGCTGCCAAGGTGCTACAACAAGTAATGCCGATTGATGCTAGTGATAAGTTCAAGGCACGTCAAAGACCTGGAAGAATAACAGCAGGAGAGGCACAGAGGAGGCAGGCAAGAGAAGATAGGAAAGCAGAGGCAAGACGTAGAGCAAGGGAAAATACCCCTAAGAGTGGAACAAATGTAGAGAATGTTCCTACTACTAAGAAACCAAGAGAAAAGGTAGATCCAAGGTTAGAGAGAATAGCAGGACAGATACTTGATAGATTAAGGAATGAAGAAATACAAACCGAAGGGATGTTACCAGTACCAAGTGATAAGAGAAAGAGTATTATCAATCCTCCACCTGTTAAAGAGATGGAGAAGGACGATAAATTCAAGCAACAGTATGATAAGAAATTCAAAACTTATGATAAGAAGATTAGAGACTTAAAGAAAGAATTGAAAGCAGATAATAAGCATAGAGATGAAAAGTTAAACTATCAGTATAAGCAGTTGCAAGATCCAAAAGACCCTAAGACCTCAGAGAAGTTATTGAAGAAAGTATAAGGTTAGAATGAAACAAATTTTATTAGTGTGGAAATACTCTCTGGGTAGTTTCAGTGATAGTAAAACAGAGAAATATGATAACTGGATTGTGTTGGTTAGAACAGTTATCTTTGTCTCTTATATGGTAACTAACTGCTTTATTGTTGCAGGGGTTATGAGACACTGGAACGCTTCGCGTCCTGAGGTGCCAGAGCACCGATATTCAAGTGATTGTGTATCGGTTGATACAGAATATATTAAAAAATAGGTTTTTAATATAATAATAAATATAAAACTGTTTTTTTATTGCTTAGTAACCTTGTAGTTACTGGGGGGATACTGGGCAGTATCTTAGCAGTTATTATGCTATGAAATGTCTCAGTAATGTGCTCAGTAATGTGCCCAGGTCTTGTGGGCTTAGTCCGCTAGCACACAGAGGCGCGTTTGTCAACCCACAGGGCGGCGAAAATTCACACAAGGACACATAAAAATGCAAAGTCTTATACATATGTTTATGAAATCTAGTCTAGGTTTTTCTAGTCTAGATGTGCTATAATTCAAAAGCGTTCGCATCTAGACGAGGACTATGCAAGACGACTGGGATCTAGACTATACATACACACCAAACTATGAGTCTTATGATTTCGATGAGATCTATGAGTCTTATATGCAGTCATTTGATGAGTTAGACTGGGACGATGAATACGAGCGCGAAACGCAAGACTATAACGCGCTTGCGTACAGGCACTACGCATGATATAATGTGTACCTATGCACGTACCTAACATGTCTGCACACACTATCACACACAAACGTATGGTGAGAGTGACACTTGACATAGAGTGTTACGAAGACTTGGACTTGGAAGATCTGGACTGGCGCGAAGTCCTGGATTTACAGGGTGATGAATCTGTAGGGGTTTCTGTCAGAGATTACAGCGACGATATGCCACTTTGGTAAGTGTCCACAACTGGTTGACCAGTCCCTGAATTTCGGTTATGTTGTGCACAAGTCAAACAACCAACCCGATGCAAGTTCAATCACTCGGCGCTAACAAGACTCAAGTGGATCTGGCAGACGGAACCTCAGTGTTCTTCTCATACAAGACGCCAGTTGCTGCTCTGGTTCCCGGTAAGGGATGGATTCGCACCAAGACACGCTACAGTGTCACCACATCTAAGCATATCAACCAGTGGGTTCAGTCACCTGCAACTGAGGTTGATCAGTGGGATATTGATCAACTTGTGGCATTTTAGAAAGTGGCACAAGGGGGTTGACACAGGGTTGACCCCATCCTATACTAAAGACATCAAGCGGGGGTGATGCATCCCGCTCAAAACACATCATCACAAAATCGCTTTTTTATTATGCAATTCGCAATCTCCAACTCTTCCGCTGTTGAGAACATCAGCATCGAAGATCAAACCGTCAGCATCACCTTCACTGGTGGTCGTTCATATGACTACACCGTGGCCGATGTGACCGCTTTCACTGCTGCTCTGACCTCTGCCATGGCACCTGAGCAGTCTGTTGGTCGCTTCGTCAACAAGTCCATCAAGAACGAAACACTCCGTAAGGTTGCTGTCTGATCTCGACTAGATGTGCGCGGTCAACTAGATCGCGCATATTACAACTAGATACACACACAACTAGACACACGCATCAATAGATGCTATAATAAAAAGAGAGGAAAGGGTTCGCCTCTCACGATATGTAAAGTCACCCAGCGAGCAACGTAACACATAATTATAGCATATTGGTTGGGTGCTTTGTGGTCCTGGTGGTGCGGGACCACTTTTTTTAGTGTCACATAAGAACTTTATATTCTACCTCCAGTCTAGCACACTGGGGGCAGAGTCAGGGGCAGAGTGGACAGTTTGGCAACTGGCACATGCGGCAGGGGGGGGGAGTGCTTATATTATCGCAGAGCAGGATCGGTGGCGATGTATTGTCGTCAACACGGTTACCCCACCGCTCCTCTGATTTCTTATAAGATAGCAGGGATCTGAGTGCTATGGGGCTTTAATGTGCCACTTTCTGAACTGACCGTTTTGGTGGCACAGTGCCTG
>Ga0181369_1000590_pt1 | contig 10206 bp, 15 predicted proteins | sample LowvirmetaG_8_FD_130088 | JGI IMG/M metagenome (GOLD analysis project Ga0181369, IMG submission 130088) | Marine viral communities from the Subarctic Pacific Ocean - Lowphox_04 viral metaG | ecosystem: Environmental > Aquatic > Marine > Oceanic | place: Subarctic Pacific Ocean | collected... | reverse complement strand
CTGGACCTGTAGCTCCTATTTCACCTTTTTGACCTTTAGGACCTGAAATTGTTGAATCAGCACCTTCATTACCTTTAGGACCACTTGGACCTGAAACTGTTGAATCAGCACCTGATGGACCTGCATCACCTTTATCTCCTTTAGGACCTGAAACTGTTGAATCGTTACCATCATCACCTTTATCTCCTTTAGGACCTGAAACTGTTGAATCGTTACCATCATCACCCTTATCTCCTTTAGGACCTGAAACTGTTGAATCGTTACCATCATCACCTTTATCTCCTTTAGGACCCGATGGACCTGAGACGCTTGGCCTATTAGCAGAATTATCAGGCGCTGGTTCTCCCTTTTCACCTTTAGGACCACTTAGACCTATTTCACCTTTTTCACCCTTTTGTCCTTGATTTGTACCATCGGCCCCTGTTACCCATACAAGTGTCCAATAATATTGATCTCCATCTCTTTCTAATTTTAATAGTTGACCTTCTTGTCCTGAAAAATCTTCTACATCTAAATAATTAGAAGGAGTTTGACCATTTGGATAAATTCTATAATTTGCAAGAGAACCTGTTAGTAGTTTATAATTATAGTCAGCTTCAACATGTTTTAATCCTCTACCTATTTCTTCTGGATATATTGGAAGCCATGCACCTTTTTCACCTCTATGTCTTAGGTTTTTAAAAGAATCTGAATCTGCTGCTCCATAATTATCTAATGATTTACTCACTTTTTACTTTGTATTTTTATAGAGAGATAATAAATTCCAATACTCATCGTTTCTAACTATTTCAATATAGTCGCATTCAATATAGCCGAATTCAATATATGGAAAACATACATAATTTTCAAAAAGATCATTTAAGCCTTTAATTTGTAATTTTAATTCATTCAATTTCTTAAAGGTCTTTTGATTAATTTGGTTAGGCTTTTGTGTTTGCCAACCTGTTTCTAGATTATTTAAAAATATAGTGTCTGTTCCTTTTTTAAAGCTAAAACTTAAAACGTTAAAAACATTTTCATTTTTTGTGTAACATTTACAATTATCAATAGGTTCAGTATATTTAAACATTTGATTTATAAAGGCCCTAAGTTCATTTATATTATCAAACCTAGGCACAGTCTTCTTACCATAGTGTGAAGTTTTATTCAGAAGAATAGAGTCTATTTTTCCATTATTTTCTTCAACTATTTTAAGAGCATTATAAATATATGTTAATGAAAGTCTGTCTGTTATCATTTTATAAATTATTTGTTACAAGAAAGGCTAAAATACCAAGTATTGTAGTTATCATTAGCCAAAATGCTTTACTAATATTTGCTTTCCATTTTATTAATTCCTTATGTTCTGTTAATAGATCAAGGCCTAAATCTCCTCTCTCTTCAATCTTTTCTCTAAACTCAGTATTCTTAATAGTTTCTACAACTACACCTGTTCGTGGATTTAAAAGTTCTCTTTTAAGATCTGAAATTTGTGTTTTCATTTCAGTTTGATTTTCCATTACTTGTTTAATAGATTTCTCTAAATAAATTCTGTTAGGATCTTCAAACTTTTCCTTTAACTGTGAAAATGCTTGTATTAATTCTCCTACTAATTCTGAATTAGATTTTTCTTGACCATTTGACATAATATGTAATAAGTTCTTTTTACTATATATTTAAAGAACTTTTATAATATGTCAAATATATTATAAATTAAATAGCTTCTTAATTGCCTCTGTCTCTACTATCTCCTCCGCCTCCATTAGTTGGATCATTTGGAAAAGGGTCGCTGTTATCGCCTACGCCATCTCCGTCTGTGTCTGTATCTTCAAACCGATTATTTGGAAAAGCATCTAAGGCATCGACTACACCATCTCCATCTGTGTCTATTTTATACATACCCATTCTTTCATCAAATGCAGGGTAATGGGTAAATGTAGTTCCTCCTCCTTCTTCATTGCCGCTTCTTGTGTTTAATGTAACCATTTGTACCTTTACACCTGAAGGCTCTAAATATTCACTAATATCAATAGAATACGCTCTATTTATTTTTACATAATATACAGTGTTACCTTTACTGTCAGTGTGTGATATAATGTTACTCCAGCGAGTTGAATTATCAAGGCCATCTCCATTTGCTAACATATGAGAAACTAAGCCTTGTGCGTCTATCAACGTACTACATTCATAAAAGTCTCTTTGTATCATATTAATTCGTCTACGTATTTTTTCTTTAAAAAGTCTATCATTAAACCCACATCAACATCATTATGGTATGTGTCATATATTAAAAATCTAAATAAATAACCATCTATAAAAAAAGTAGCATCAGTTCCACTATTATTCCAAGAAGCTCCTAATAATGCATTTTTATTTGGAGTATTATTATTGCCGGTTACAGGCGAATCAGTGGCTGTTTTAGTTTGATCTATTGTTTCAATTACTGAATCTCCTAGATTAAATCTCATTACTTTAACTTCTCTTGCGTTTGTTGCATTTGTATTACTTGCCTCATATGCCTCATCAACTACAAAAGCTTTCCAATTATTACTACTATCCGTACCAACTCTCCAACCATTATCCCAAGAATTATCGCTACCTTTATGAAAAAGAGTATCATAATTACCAGGAGTTCCTTGTAAATCTAAAACAGCATATACTGTTAAAGCATCTTGTGTAAAGCGCGTGCCTGAATTTAAAACTTCCATAAATTCAAGCCCTGGAAAATCAACAAATGGATATAACGCGCCATTTGTATTTCCGCCTGCCATCCATATTGGCTGATCTCCTGCACTTTCTTGCTCTGCAATTAAACTTCCTTCTTGATCAGTCCATTGATAAATACCAGTTTCATTAGTTGAAGTTGCACCTTCACCATCAGTACATCCTAAGGCTGGATCCCAATCTGCAATAAGATTATTTGCTAAAACATCTGTTAACGCGGTTGGACCTGCTTTTACAAGAAAGTGAGGTGTATGAAACATATTGTTAACTATAATTTAAAGTAGCATTTGCTAAATAATTAGTACCATCAAAAAATAATACAATTGAATCTACCTTAGAATACCCGGATGATGGAACATATGCTGTGCCATCTGGCCATTTAATACTTGATTGGGAGGTTGTAAAAGTAACAGCAGTTGTTGCACTTCCACTCGCCGCCGTTATTAACTTTAAAAAATAAGTAGCCCCTGCTTTAGGGTTTGTTAAAGTTAAATTCCATGTTCCTCCTCCTAATTGAACTTGTGCAGAATTACCACTATTCCAACTTATTGTAGTACCTCCTTGTCCATTTTGAGGAGTTGAAATATTTGACCATGCTTGGCCTCCGATATTTACATTATTTTCATATGTAATTTCATTTTGAGCATTGCCTGCTGACCAATAGTTGGTTCCATTTGGACCACTTGGACCTGAAGGACCTGTTGGGCCTGGAACTGTTGATGCATTACCTTGAGGACCTGTTGGACCTGTTGGACCTGTTGGACCTGTTGGACCTAGTGGGCCTGGAACTGTTGATGCATTACCTTGAGGACCACTTGGGCCTGAAGGACCTGATGGGCCTTTCCCTCCTAGTGGACCTGTTGGACCTAGTGGACCTAGTGGACCTGTTGGACCTGTTGGACCTAGTGGGCCTGGAACTGTTGATGCATTACCTTGAGGACCACTTGGGCCTGAAGGGCCACTTGGACCTCCTCCTGTACCTCCTTGACTTAATGTCCAATACCAACCTTCTGTGCCATCATATTTTAATGTTAGTACTTTGTCATCATCGCCTGTAAAATCTTCGACTTGTGCTCCAGTAGAACCCGGAGAAACTGTAGATGGATAAATTCTATAATTTGCAACTGTACCTGTGAGAACTTTATAGTTATAATTAGCCTCAACATGTTTTAGGGCTCTACCTACCTCATCTGGATATATAGGTTTCCAATAACCTTCAGCCTCTCTATGAATGTTATCTGCAAATGCATCTGAATCTGCTGCTGTATAATTATCTAAAAGTTTACTCACTACTTAATCTTTTTTTATAATCTATATATTCCTTTATTTTAGGTCTATTAATTTATTACCTGCTTTTTTAATAATAAGATCGTCACTCTTTAACATAGAAGCAAGAGCTCTACCAAAATCTTTTTCTGCAACTGGTGTTGAATGCATATAACTCCATTCTTTTGCGTTTGCATTTGCCCATTCCCACCAGATTTTTTTGAGTTCTATATAAAAATATGAAGAATCGTCAATATTTTTTAATCTATTTTTAATATCGCCTCTCTTCTTATAAGCCCATTTTTTAAAGTCTAAATAAGCAAGCTCATTAGGAGTGTCTTGAAACATAGGTCTCGCTTCATTTATAAAATTTTTAAATGTCTTTATTGTTTTCATACTTCTTTAATATCTTCAGGTTTAATATCATCATAGCTAAACATTGACTTCATGTCGGGTGGCATTAGCGGATCTTGATACCATGTATATGGCTTTGCATTAATTTCTAAAATTACACCATCTACAAAATCAAAATAATCATCTAACTCTTTTGCCTTTCCTTTTGAAGGTACTGCAAATGTTGCGCTATATAATTGTTCAGTGTCATTACTACCTGATAGTCCACTACCAAATGTATCACTGTGTCCATGTGCCTTCTTAGACATCATTCCATTTTTTAGGATAGATGCTACGTTTTTACGGCCAGTTTTATGATATACCTTAGATGGCTTTACTTCTACATCTGCTAATGTAACTTTAAATTCATTTCCTCCAAAATAACCTAAAGTTGTTGTCATTGTTAAAACACCATCATTTTTAGCAGCATAATTTCTAACAAGTTTTTGTAATTTAACAACTTCTTTTGGCGCTTTACCATTTCCAGCTTCTTCAAAGTCATCAAGACTTACTGTAATGAATATACCTCCATAGTTTGGAGATAAACTCACATCAGTAAAACCTACTTTATTAAAAAAAGACACTATAGTCTTTTCAGTAGCTTTAGGAGAATATGCTTCTCCTATAAATTGATCGAATGATTCTAATATTTTCATTTTATTCCTAAATCCTTATGTAAGACTTCCATAAATGGCATAAAGTTTTGTTGACCATATTGATCTCTAAGTATTTGACCAACTGCTAATGCAAAATCTTTATACGACATTGACTCATCTATTTTAATCATTGCTTTATCAATAGCATTTGCTAATGCTTCTGATTTTTTAGACTCATTTATTTCCAGTGAATCAACACTCATCCAGTCTTCAAAAGTTTTCATATCTTTCATTATTTACCTGCTTTTCTTAGAGTTACTTCGATCATTTTCTTAGCAGTCGCCCAATAACCTGGACCTCTAAAGTCTCCGCCAATTTCGTAACAGTCTTTTTTTACACCTTCAATAAAATCAACAACTTCTTTTTCAAAGTCATATTCCCATGTATTCCATCTGTCATCTTCCTCATCAGATATAAGTGGAGAATACATGTGCTTATATTTTGCTTCGTTTACTTCTTCGTTTATTTGTTTTTTTATCTCTTCGTATTTTAATACTTTTTTCATAATTAAGCACCTCCCTTTAGGTTGTTATTTTTTTAAACGCCAATGCTAGCGTATGTTATCATATCTTCTACTGCCTTTAAAGCTTTCTTTTTTGCAGTATCAAATTCCTTTGAATATCTGCTTGCAGATCCACCTTTTCTTGATCTACGTATTTCGTCTCTTATCTTTAATAAACCTGCTTCTTCTTTACTTGTTTTAAGTTTAGGTGCAGCTTCATTTATAAAGCTTTCTAATGTTTGTAAATTTTTCATAGTATTTTCTTTTGCTTCGTTAAATTCTTTTGCATATTTTTTATAAGTAGATGGTCTTGTAAATGCTTCAATCGCGTCTACCATATTATAGTGTTGACCGTCTAAATATTCATCAGCTAATTTTCTACCCCATTTACTATTTAAAAAGTTATATGCTCCGTCTTGTGTAAATCCATACCTACTTGTTAAAATAGTTATTGCTTCTTCGGTTGCTATTTCTACCTGTTCTTCATCATATGAAGCTGACATAGTTCCCCAAAAGCCATATGCTGTATTTATCATATCTATATCAACTGCTTCCATCATATCTCCAACGTGTTCATCGTCTGTTGTAATTTTATATTTTCTAAGAATTGCTTGATAAGTTTTTTCTTCAGCCCTTGTCATTGTGTGCATTTTTTTTGCTGCCTTAAGTTTTAATATTTTATCTAAATGTCTTTTATTTAAATCTCCATCTTGTTCAGCATCTATTGCATCTTCTAAACTTGCAACTTGAATCTTTTCATTCATAGACTCTTCAAGTGTAGAAACAAACTTAAATAAGATTTTACCTTCTTCTCTACCTCTTAAATCAATTAAAAGTTCTTCAGAAGCTGGACCCATGTTTTCCCAACGTTTATCAGATTTTTGAATCTTTCCTAATTTAGGTTCTTTTTGAAAAACATAAATCGATTGTAATTTATCTCCTCTTTTTACACCAACGGCGCCACCCTCTCTTTTTGAAAAGTAAATATCACCGTCGTTACCTGGCTTAGAAAAATCAGTCGATTGATGTCTAGTTTCTCTGTATTTCTCATCTACAGATTCTTTAACTACCATATAGTCTTTAATATCATACAATACTCCGTCAAAATCTACATTCATACTTCCACTAGGAAAAACTCTTTCAACTGTACCTGTAATATCTTTATCTCTAATTTTACCTAAACTTCTTGAATAATTATTTGAAATTCCAGGAATTCTGCCTCTATTCATTTGTTGAAGCCCCTTAAGAGTTAATTTAACTCTGTCTCCTTTTTTAAATTCTGATTTTTTTTCATTCATGGATTCTTTTAATTTAATATCTTTAACTCTAAAACTTCTATATTCTTTGTTTTGATTTTTTAATTCATCTTCTACTGCTTTTTCTCCTTCATTATCTTCAAAATCACCAGGTATTGTAACTGACATTTTTTCTCTACTAGGACGTAATTCAATGTCTAATTCTAAATCTTCAGTAGTTTGTAGAGTTGCATTTTTATCTAACTGTTGAATGTGATCGTCAACTACTTTTTGTGCAGCTGTTTTATCATTATTTAATTTTTTAAGTTCCTGTAGTTTCTCTTCTTGCTTTTCAGTTTTACCAGCATCTCTTGCAGCTGCCCACTCTTTTACTACTTTCTTAAGATCGTTTGTAATTTTTGCAAGATCATTAATTGCTTTATCTAATTGTTTACGAGTAACTTTCTTTTCTGTTAATCTTTGTAAGCTTTCCATACATTGCATTTGCCATTGAGTACCTAAATAATGCGCAGTATATTCTTCTTTTGTCATGCCATTAATTTGGGCATTCATTTCTAAATAGTCTTCCCATTCACTAGAATGTTGAATAGCCAAGCCATTGACTAAAGTAACCATTTCTAAAGTTAATAAAGTTTCCATTAAATATTATAATTTTTTCTATTTAATTATATATCTTTATTATATTTATTCCTGAGGTATTCTTGATGTGCTTCTCTTTTCATACCATTTATAAAAAACCAGCTGCAGTTAAGATCAAACCATTTTTCTAATTTTTTTAAAAATTTCATGAGTAATTATTATAGTAAGAGTATCTTATTGAAAGTAATTTTTTAGCAATATTGAACTCTTTGATTTTATTTAATTTTAAACCATATTCTTTAGCAATTGCTATTAATACTGGTTCTACTTCTGTTATTGTCATTTGTCCTATCATATAAATTATATGAAAAATTTACCTTTTGTTTTTTTCTTTATAACCCCATGGATGTATAAAAAGACTGTTATATTTTTTTATCCATGATAATTGCTCTCCACCTTTAGTTGTTTTAATTAAAAGTGTTATTCTACTTTTTTGTTCTAATTGTTTATTAAATGATTTTGTAAGTATTTTTACGAATAATTCTTGAGGCGTATATTGATCTAAAACTATTACCATAAAATCATACCTGAATCTCTAGCTAATTCTTTACCATACATGTTGCTTTTCCAAAGAATCGGTTTTACATACTTTATTAGTTTACCAATATCTTTTAATTCTTTTAAAGTTTCTGGTTCTTCATAATGATAAAATATTGCTCGATCAGAAAATCTTACAGTCTTGTCTGTCATGTTTAGTTTTATAATTTCAAAATTGTCTAAATAATTACTAAGGTCTATATAAAGTCTCTCGTTATGTAATAGCCAAGGTGAGAATTCTAATTCAAGATATTTTGCATCTACCTTCATTAAATAAGAGAGCATACTGTATTTTTTAAATTCAAAATCTATTGGTGTATCTGTAAAGAAGTGGAATTCTATTACATCCATTATTTTGGCTCTCTGAGAAAAGTGTCTCTATATTTAAAGTTTCTGTTTCTACCACTATTTGGCTTAAAACCAAAGCTTTTGTAGAATTTTTTAAGTCTACCAATATTACTACCAAACTCATCAACTGGAGTAACTCCAACCATCTTTCCTTCTCGGTCAGCATGAGTGACTAACATGTTCATTATATCACTACCTAGCCCCTCGTTTCTGAATTGCGGTTTAATTATTATCTGGTCTAAATAAATACTGTCTGTGTCCTCGAATATCCACAGGGAATTAAGTTTATCGCCATATAACATATCGATCTCTTTCATTAATGGAGACTTCTTTTGAAACTCATCATACGACTTCATCTTTCTCATAATAGTTCTCTAAACTTCTCTGCTTCTATTTCTCTAATCTTTTGTGCAATGTCTGGCCCTTTAACTCCAAAGTCTTTCATTACAGTTCTACCATCTGTTGATGGCTTATATTTTAAGAATGTTTTTACCATCCTTGTGTCTAATCTGTTTAAGCGACTCCAATCTAAGATAGTTCTTTTATCTATATCTGTTGTTTGATATTTTTTATAGAGTTCAAATATTTCTTCTGGTTTAATATCCAGTAAATTCTTTAAAAATACAACTGTGTCAATTTCCTCATTTGAAAATGTAAGCTTATTTAATCTCTTCTTAATTGTGTCAACTTCATTATCTCCAAATAGAGTTGCAATTTGAATCATCCAATTTTTATTATCAATAAATGTCTTGTTAATATTAACATCTGGAAACATTACTCCCCATAATTTAAACTCCTCAACCATTTCTAAATATTTTTTAGTTGACTTTGCTGAAACTATTGACTTTTTAAATTCATCTCTAATTCTTTCTGGACTTACGCCTTTGAGACTGTTATCACTAATAATTGCTTCTGCTGTATTCTTTTCTAAGCGGCTTCCTGTACGGCCCGCAAATCTTAAGGCTCTTAGTTTTCTTAGGGGATCTTCATCGAACCTCTCTTGTGCCCTGCCTACCGTCCTGATGGTGCTGCTCTGAATGTCAGCAATTCCACCCACAAGATCTACAACTTCCTCTCTATCGATATCATAGAAGAGTGCGTTGATTGTTAAGTCCCTTCGCAACACGTCGGCGTCTATTGTAGAATATTTGACTGCATCAGGTCTTCTACCCTTTCCGATGTCTTCCCTGAACGTAGCTATCTCCATACCCTCCCTAAAAGTAGGAGTCTTCACAATAACAACGCCGAACTGTTGGCCAACCTCACCTATTGTATCGTAGCCTCCGGACTTAATTATGGCTACTACTTCGTTTGGCAACGCATCTGTTGCTAAATCGAAGTCTTTCGGTGTTGTTCCAAGAAGAGCGTCCCTAACTGCTCCTCCCACTATATACAATTCCTTTCCATTTTTCTTGAAAAGGGCATGTAATTTTTTAACGTCTTTTGGGACGTTTAATTTAAGCTTTTGTTGAGCCTCTTGAATGAGACTAAATTCTTCATATAGTTTCAATCTTCTCATCCTCTAGACTTAAATGCTTTAATTGTTGATATATTTATCATTGGAAATTCTTCTTCCAGAGACTTTACTAACCTCAAATTATTATCGTCATCGTCATAAAATTGTAGGTCATTAAAGCCTTGTTGTATAATTTCTCTAAATGCTTCTTTCTTTTTTTCTGCAATATCTCCTTTAAATCCATGTACTGGATCGTTAACTGCAAATATCAAATCACTATCTACTGGAGTTTTTAAATGATCTTTTAACCAAGTGTAAATCATTTTTTTATCATCTCTTGCTGTGACAATTCCTATTGCTATTCTCATTTTATAGGCCTTCTTTAATATTTTAAAATAATAATTAATAAGCTTTCCGGCTTTCATTATTTCAAGACTCTTAAATTCTTCG
>Ga0181369_1000588_pt1 | contig 10231 bp, 15 predicted proteins | sample LowvirmetaG_8_FD_130088 | JGI IMG/M metagenome (GOLD analysis project Ga0181369, IMG submission 130088) | Marine viral communities from the Subarctic Pacific Ocean - Lowphox_04 viral metaG | ecosystem: Environmental > Aquatic > Marine > Oceanic | place: Subarctic Pacific Ocean | collected... | reverse complement strand
GCCGCTGTTAGTCGCACCCTTATCGTCAATTCTGTCTAACACTCCGTCTCCATCGCTGTTGGTAGCGAGCGAAGAATCGGTAACCTTACCGTCCGCATCCCTATAAGCCTGAGAGTAATTGATGTTTTTGTTTTCGCCTAAGACGTAAACTATACCATCAGCCCCAACTACGCCGATCTTATTTATACCCACGTAGTCGTCAGGGAGCTCGACAGTGTTGTTGGACTTATTGACCGTGAGCTTTAATGATCTAACCTTGTTGGACATATCAAACCCAATCTCCCTAATACCCCTAAGGGCATGAGTCCTCAGCTGCGTATCAGAAGCCGTCCCCGCAAAATCATCATCAGCGAGGGTAATGATAAAATCATTAATAATCTGATTAAGTGGTACTGTATTCCTAGCCATTAGAATGTCTCTTCTTGTTTCTTAGTCGCCATTTCCTGACCAGAATATGTGAGTATGCTGTTGTCTCTTAAGTTGATCCCAACGAGCCTTGCGATTTCATAAATCAAATCCGAAGTGTAGTGTTCTGGAAGTTCAAAATCTCTAGGGGTAGATGAAGAGGAATACAGAGGCGGTCCTGCGGTTCTGGTACCGTCGCTGTCTCTACTTTCTGGATACTTATAATACCTAACCTCAATCAGGTTTATACTGGTTGGGAAGACTTGTATGTTCTCTGATATAAGGGCGATAGGGAAGTCTTCTGTTGGGGCGCTAAGATTGCTTATGAGTATTCTTTCAATTTTCTCTTCGTCGTAACAAATCTCAATGGGCTTCTTGGTGGATTGATCGAGGATGATGCTCCCAGCAGTTGTGATGCTGATAATCCTAGACATCGGGTCAGCTGCTGCATTACCCACCAAGGCGCCTAGATCAAAGACCTCATTAGACTTCTCTATCTCTTTCTTGGTAGAAAAGGCAGACAGGTCTTCTTGTATTCTTTTCAGCTTAGACTTGTCCCTAGTTGGGTTAAATCCCGCACGAGACAGCCTTTTGGCATCCTTTAGCTTGTCAAAAAGCGAATTAAATATGTTTAGCTGAGCAATCTGTGCAAAGTTGTTGAACTCCGCCTCAGAAACAAACCCCTGCTGGTCTTTATTAGCGAGGTCCTGAAGCGTGTCATGCACTAAAGATATACTAGCTCCGAATGTCTTTGCCATGAAGCAAATATACGAAAAAGAAAAAGCCCCCTTTCGGAGGCCCTTTCAGTATATACTGGTGCTTATTACAGCTGGCGTTTGATTTCGCTAATCAAAGAAGATCCCTCCTCGGTGAGGCAGTATCTTGCAATTACATCAGCTTCATCTCTGCCAGCAGGGACGCTGAGAATGTAGTTGTTTGTGTCTGTCCAGGACACCTTCCCTTTTGATACCGTAATCGCTCCGTAATCAATAGCTTTCTTAACGAGAGCCTTGGCCTCAACTATTGGGTTGTCAAACGACTCGATAAAAGAGCCTGGATTCTTTTTTGCGTAAACCATAAGGTCATGCTTGATCTCATCCATGGGACGGTCCGTCTTAAAGTTGAGCGCTGTCGCCACTGCAAGCAAATCGGAAACGGGCTTGGAACGCAACAGATTCAAAGCGTCAACCACCTTAAATTCTTTGGTCATGTCCTCGGCTGCGTCTTTCGACATGTCTACCGCTCTAAAGAGCTTGCCTCCGTTGGCCTTGTTGCCTGGGTGCATAGCCATGAACTTAGCCAGGTTCGGTTGGTTTGGGTTGACGAAAAGCTTTCCCTTTTGAAAGATAATAGGACGCTTTAAAGGGGCTGATGTTTGCTCCTCCGTATATACCGTGTCCTCTTGCGGGATGTATCTAATAGATCGAATTGAATCTGTGTTTTTATCGTACACGGACACGGGTCCAGTCTTTAGCATAAACATTATGCCTCCTGGCTGCAAAAGCTCGTACTCAACTACCTTTTTCTCAGTAGATACGTGCTCTTTAAAAATTTCTTTTTTGGGTGCTTGAGCCTGTACTGGCTTTTGCTTTGCGGGACGTCCCCGCTTAGGGGTTGTTTCTGTAGTCATTTGAATTGAATTTTAAATAAGAAAGCTAAAAGGAGGGGGCCTATTCCCCCTCCCGTTAGCAGCTTCAGTCTAATTAGCTAGTGAAGTTGTTGCCCTTCAATACAACGTGCTGGTTCGCAGCGCGAACACACAAGTTGCACTCAGAGCGGTAGTGGAACTTAGCCAAGTCAGCGTCGTTCGTAGCGTATCCGAGGACACCACCACCCTCTACCCAGTGCTCCATCTCGCGAGAGTAGTTGCCAGCAGCCTTGTAGTTCATCTCCAATGAAGGATTAGAACCACCAGACTTAGGATCTACTACGTTCGCCAATGGAATCAAAGCACCCTGGTAGTTGGTGTGACCCGCTTGGTAAGGATCGTTCAACAGCTTCCAGTCGTGCTTGTGGAAAGTGTATCCACCACGCTGGAACGACTTGAATCCAAGCTGAACAGCCATGTCAGCCGAGTTGTTGAACGCTCCGAACTGAGCTGGCAAACCAGCAGTCAAGTTAGAAGTACCAGAGATACCAGCTGCGATCATGTCGTCGATAGCCAACGAAGTTCCTCTGTTTACGTACATAGCGTACTCACTTGGAGCGCCTTCTCCGTCAAGAGCCAACAGGATACCGTCGAGATCGTTGATCTGTCCAGCACCGAAAGCTTGATCGCCAGCAGTAGCCGAAACAATACCTCTGTTCTCAACAGCCTGGAAGTAACCTTCAGAACCAGTTACTGTGCCGTTGGCTGTGCTAATGCCAGCAGCTTCAGAAGGAGCGCCCGATGCGGACTTAGTTTGTCCGAAAACCAACATGCCCTCGCGAGTATTCATGAATCGCTTTCTAGCGTCCATCTCACCCTTCAAGTACCACATGTTCTGGCCGTTTACGTTCAACCAACCGATGTTAGTTGCCTGTGAACCGTTTACGTGGAAGGTCTCCTTAGCGATGATGTAAGGATTCTTTCTCAAGGTCAGACCCATCTCAAATGGCTGAGAAGGCTGATTAGTTCCCTGACCGTAAGCGTTACCGATTACAGTGCAAACCAAATCTGAGTCGTTGCTGAGAGCCGCCTGATCAAGCCTAGCAAGCTTAAAAGTGAGGGCAGCGGTGGCAATAGTGCCAGTAACGATGTATCTAAGCCCGTCGTCTCCCAACAAGATGTCGTTTGCACGAACGTGATCGTCAGCGTTGCCAGAAGCAGCAGCACCGTCAACCTGGTCGATAGTAGCTTCAGCATCACTAGCAACGATGTCGATGCGGATCTTCTTGTTCATTCGACCTTCCTCGTACCAATGCACCTCGTCGGCAGTACCAGCAGAACGCTTAGCACCTGTTACGTCGAGGAGACCAGTGATACCCTGGTCGCCGAAAGTTTGGATGTACAAGTCGCGTACATCTGGTTTTGTTGGGTCGATGAGTGTACCCAACGTAGTATAGTTTGCTGGTGTTGCGTCGAAGCCTTTAGCTCCGACGTTAGTAGCAGCAGCATTTGCTTTTCCAAAAGCCATGATTTCTTATTTTTTTAGCTATTAATATTTCCAAACCCCTTGTTGAGGCCCAGAGCATTTCTGAGCTGATCAGCCAACGGGCTTGATTCTGGTTGTGCGCTTCCTTGATTCGGTGACGTAGGGGTTGCGTTTGCTGCGTTCTGCACTACCGCTCTCTGCGCGTCCGCCATCCCCTGCCTGTAAACAGACTGAACGATTTTGTCCACGTTGTCAATAACAGCTCTGTGCATGTTGAGCGCATCGTAATCCCAGCTACCATCCTCACGCACGTAAGGATCGAAAAACTCGTCAAGGCGAGCATTTTTCTCAGCGAGTTGACCCTTATAAGTTTCATCCATGCCGAATGTAAACTGCTGACCATTTCCAAGATCGAAATCAATCCCGTCCAAAGCGGCCAATTCACTCTGCATATTTGAAACCCAGTTGTCATCAATTAATGAAGTCTCTTCTTGAGCCTGGCGTTCTGGGGCCTGATACTGCAATCGCATATCATCAATACCCTTACGCGCATTCTCTGCGTCGATTTTCATTTGCAGTTGCGAAAGCCGAACCTCGTCTTCTGAGTGCAGATCTGGATCGTTTTTGTACTTACTAGAAAGCAACAAACCGATTTCTTCTTGGGACAGGTTTGGGTAGTCAGATGCCATTTGCACCTGGATAGCAGTCATGTCATCCATTTCGGAAGGGTTCAACTGCTGGTAAATAAACCAGTCCTGTGGTGAGCGACCTGTCTTTTCGACAAAATCCGCAATCACAGAAATCTGTTCGTCGAGCTCTATTTGCTCCTGCTGTTGCGCCTGAAGGTCATCAAAAGAACCGATGTTTCTCCCAAGCCTTTCGCTTAAGAATTCGAACACCGCGCCCTCGATTTGTTCTGGTGCATATTCTGGTTGAGCCTCTGGTTGTACATCCACAGGCTCTTCAGTAATTTCTTGTTGTTGCTCAACCTCTGGGGTAACCGCCTGAGTAGGCTGTTGTCCTTCTGGTTGTGCGCTTAATTGGGATACCTCTTCGTCGCTGATAAACGTAATAGACTCGTTTTGCTCTACGACAGGGGTCTCCTCCTGGATTTGAGTTTGTTCTTCCATTAGAATTAATTTAAGTGCAAATATATAAAGTATTCACTTTCTGTACCTTGCGACTTTCTTCGCAATGCTTTTAGGCTGCTTTACAAACTGCTTGCCTTTTTTGTTGCCTTTAGATTTAGCTCTGTTCGTAGCTGCTTTCTCTGCTGGAGAAAGTGCATTCCACGCAGCGTCAGGCAAGTATCTTTTCTTACCTTTAGACTTAGACCCGTCAGAGGTTCTCCACTTCTGCTTAGTCCAGTTCTTGAGACTTCTCTGTGATTTAGCTAACGCCATCAGTTCTTGTACCCTCCCCCAGCTTTCTTGTAGCGTGATGCCAGAAGCTGTGCTTTTCTGGCTGACCACTGGCCTGGACGTCCACCCTTGGACCCAGCTTTAATCTGGTTGAAGATGCGCTTACGCATGCCTGGCTTGGTGTAGTTGCCAGCTTCGTTTACGCGGGACACCTTACCACCCTTCTTAAATACACCCCTCCCCTTCAGGATGTCAGCCTTAGTGATCTTACCATCTTTGTTAAGGTCTGGGAATTTCTTCTTCGCTTTCATGAGTGGCTAACGAGTTTAAACTTGGCCTCTTTAACAGCGCCAGGATGTGGCTTGTAATCTCCTTTCATAAGGAAGTATCTACCTCTCTCCTCCATCCAATGGTGACCAGCAGGAGCAGGAACAGATTTAGTGGCGGTGCTAACCTTGAGCTTACCGCCCTTATTGTACTTGACGGCATTCATTACCACTTCACTTTATTAGCCCAGTAAGCCGCGCTGGTCTTACCCTTGGCAATGTTCTTTCTATGTCTAGCCTTGAATGACTTGCGCTTGGCTTTCATGCGAGCGCTCTCTCCAGCTTTCGGTTTACCAGCCGTGCTAGCCCCTCTTTCCCCGAAGCGGATAATCTTTACTTTCCCTCCATCGCGGACCGCAACGATATGCGACTTCTTTCCGCTTGAAGATCTCTTGGGTTTATTCAACCCAGAAAGCCCAAACCGCTTGAGTTTCTTCTTTACATCTTCAGCCATACGGCAAAGATAATAAAAACAGAATAAGGGGTTTAGGTTATTATTTCGTACTCCTTAGATGGATCAAAAAATATAACGGAACTAGAAACAGCATAGCCTATCACTCTAGAATAATATCCAGTAGTGCTTGGGGCCGTAGTGGTGATACTCGCATTGGTATTTATATAGGCTCTGCTTCCTGGGGTTAAATTAGTGACATCCGTTTTTATAAAACCTTCCAAGCACATACCCACACCAGTGTTTCCCCCCATTGAGATCCCCAGCATTTTTGTGTTTGCTGAAGCGCTATTGGGGGAAGCGGGTAACCATGCTACTCCAGTATAGTAGTAAGCCCTACCAGCAAAAGAGTTAGTCCCTGAAGACCCACCATAAGTAGTCGTTGAAGCTCCGTCACCTGTATTTCCAGCGCTACTAATTCCAGATCCCACATGAACCGTTCCGCTTGAAGCAACATCGGCAAAAGAAAGATTGCCCGAACCATCAGTAGTAAGGGCTTGACCGTTGGTCCCTGTGTCACTAGGAAGCACCAGGGTATAGGTGGCTTCCGCACTGTGAGGGGGAGCTTGAATTTTTACCCCGTGAGTATTTACATTGCAGTTAAGCTGAATTGCCGCGTCGTTACTGTCTCCTCTGACCTCTAGGACACCCGTCCCATCAGGGGATACAATTACATTGGCATTAGAAGAGCTTGAAACATAATTTCCATTAACATCCAGGTTGCCACCTAGCTGAGGCGAGGAGTCATCAACTAAGGCTGCAAGTATTTTCTTCCATGAAGGCATCCATTAATCTTTACTTGCTTCTAACTTTTGCAATCTAGATAACTCTTTTTCAAGCTTCTGTATTGTCTTGTAAACGATTTCAGCGTCACACGCTTTAATTGTAGCACCGCTCGCACACTGCTGCAAGAAGTAAACCTCCTGAATATCAAGTTTCATAATAAATTGATTTTTTTTAAATTAAACTACTTAGCCTCAAGCTGATTGTTTAGCTTGTTCACTACGTTACTAAGCAAAAGTACATCCTTTCCCTCAAAAGTAGACTCAGAAAGCAAAAGGAGTAAATAATTTAACTCCTGCTTAGATAGGGTGTCTGTAGATACGCTATGTTCGTTGGATTGTTTTCCTAGAAGTCCCATTATGACACTCTTAAGTAAAGATCTTTTGTAGCTGAATGAAACCAGAAAGCTCCAACCCCAGCAGATGTATCTGTAGATTGAGCGCCACTCGTAGGAGCGTCTGCATTAAAGTCCATAACAGCAACGTCCACAAGGTTATCTGTGGTGTTTTCCGCACTTGAGTCATGACCTCTTACCTGCCATCCAGTAAGCCCAGAAGCCTGAGATTGTCTCCATGCAAACCTTGGCCTGTGAGCTTCTGTAGTAGAAGTATATACATCAAGTCCAGACTCGTTGGCGTCACTTGCCGAAGGGGCAGTAGACTGAGTGGCAAGAGTGATTACGTGATCCTGAATCGTTACATTCTCTGTGTTTACAGTTGTGGTAGTTCCAGTTACACTAAAGTCACCCTGGACGTTTACATCGCCAACGATCGAAGTGTTACCAGAGATCGAAGCGCCACCAGTAGTAACACTAAGCTGACCAGTAGAAGTGACTCCAGCAAAACTAACAGCGTCGTCAGTACCTAAGTTTACTGCGTTTGCGGAAAGAGTACTGGCACTAAGGCTAATAACAACATCACCCTGAACGTTAGCTGCGGCAGCAGCAGTAGCTAAATTTGTTTGGGTGCCGATGTTAATCTCATTGACAGACAACACCTGGTCTGCCCCCATTTGGACGTAGGTCTCTGACCCGCTTGCTATTGTTACATTAGGGAAGTTGTCGTTAATCGCAGAGACGGTAAGAATTTTCGTGTCATCGGTAAATGACAGATTCTCTTCCGCAGTCAGATCGGCGCTAGTGTAGACCATATTTGGGTCTAGGTGAGCCAACTGAACACCTCCGTCTTCTATGTCGATGGCTCCTGCGTCGTCAAAATGAAGTGTATGTGAATTTAACCTAGCAACAAGCTTATTTGAGCTATCAAACTGAAGTCCAGCATCAGCGCCTAAGTCTACAGTCATTACCCCGCTTGAAAGATCAAGACCATTTCCCGCTAACGTTGAGGCGACGGCTACACCATTCGCGTCAACGGTGATTCCATCACCAGCGTCAACCTGAATTTGAGCTGGACCAGATGTAGCAGTTCCTACATTAAAGGTGCCATTACCATCGGTGTCTTCATGAATAATAATACCGCCATTAGCAAACGGAGCTATCTCCGTAATGTCTCCAGTTCCAGCGGCAGCAGAGGCAGCAGCGATAGCAGCAGCGATTTCTGAACCCGTGGCGAGGTTCGAAGTGTTGCCAGAAGCAACACCGCCAGTAATGTTGGCGTCAGTTAATACTTTTCTCCAAGTAGCACTCATTTTTTCTTATTTTTAAGCAAATATACAATTAATTATCTATTCCAAAAAACAACTCATTGCTGGTGTTGGCGTATATACCCCCAGGTACTGGAGTAGGTACTGTAGACTGTCTTGATATAGATACAACCCTTTCTTCATTTAATGTAAGTGCGGCTACGTCTCCGCTGTTATTGCCAACAAAAAGCTCCATCTTAGTAGACACTCCTGGGCCACTTCCAGCAGACTCAACCTGAGTAAAAACCATTTTTCCAGCAGCGGCTTGGTTTCCTCCTGTGTCCGCCCCAAAAAAAGCGATCTGAGCTATAACGTCCCCAGATTGAGTTGGAGTAAGCAGGCTATCAGAGCCCCTGGATCTAAAAAGATTTATAGAGGGGAAGGTAGAGTTGCTACTCTTGACCATAGACACAGATTCAAACTGAGGAGTTTCTGTCCAGTCGTAATCAAAGTCAACGTCACTAAGCTTAGCTAAAACGGCAAACTTATTTCCCCCAGGCTGGGTTCCTAATTCAGTCCATGAACCAGAGTCATCCCAAGTAGAGCCAGTGAATATAAAAGCCTTGTAGTTAGAGTTCTCTTGAGTGACAGCCAAAAACCCACCAGTTCTGATAGAAGCGTCCAAGGTGTCTCTCTTTGCCTTTGAATCAAATAGGCCAAACCCCTTGACCTGCCTATTAGTGGCGTCTAGGATGGGCCTGCTTGGGTTGTTGTGAGCTACCGCTTCTGGGAAAAAAACTGGCATCAGAAGTTTATAGTTAAGACGACACCATCGGCAAAAGCGCCAGGATCATTAGTTCTAAAAAAATTATACTCTATCTGGGCGCCAAAGCTGTTGGTTACTAAGTGGGGGCCGTAACTAGTGAAAGCTCCAGTTACTGGTTGGGCCCCCTGCAAAACCTCAGTGACTGCTCCGAAACTAGCTGGGTAAACAATGTAAGTAAAGTTGCTAGTATTGTTGATGTCAGCGTTACACGTTGTAGATATGGTTGTTTCTAGCTGTAGCTCATTATGTATAGTTGAGAGGCCGTCGTAAACGCTCTGGAAATTGCTAGAAGAAACCTCAAGGGAACTAGCACCTACCTTAACCCTAAACCTAAATCTAATAGTCTTGTTGTTGGACGATATGGTCTCGTTAGATTCCCCTCCGTCATCTATAGCGGTTAAGTTGAAGACGTTTGTTGAAACACCAGGCGAGAGATCTATAAACTGAGAAAGCGTACCAAAAGCAGCGACATCGCTAAAGCCCCCTTCTACCAACGTACCATTATGAAAGAAAGAAACAGAGTTGTCCTGAACGGAGGTGTCATCAGATAGACTTTGTTGAAACCCAAAAACCCTGACGCCTCCCCCTACTTCTCTAGTTATAATACTAGAGTAGTTTAAGGACGGGTCTGGATAAGAGCCATTTTCATCCTCAAGGGAGACATTTAAAGCGTTAAGGGATATCGTGGATAGAGTATGCTTTTGAAGCATATCTATCAATATCGATTGAAGTGACGTCCCAGAAACTATCGGGGTAGTCATGTGGCTAAATGCGGCGTCGTTATTAGTGATGTTTATGACCTGATCGGTAGTTACGTCAGTACCTCCAGTGCCACTACCATTAGACGCGCTGGTAATCCTTCCCTTAGAGTCAACAGTAATGTTAGCCAAAGTGTAGGAACCTGGGTCTACATCCGTGTCTTCGAGCCCAATTGTCCCAGAAGCGGTGATGACTCCGCCCGTCAAACCATCAGCGGCTATAATCTGGGTTACAGTTCCGCTACCCCCCTGACCAGGTATTCCAACAGATGCCGTATAACCCTGAGAAACATTTATAGTGTTTTTCGAAGCTGGGTTTGTAACGGTTACAGTGTTCTCTAACTGGGGGTTGGAAACTACAATCTCTATGGTATCTTCCACTATTACGGCCATACCACAAAGATAATCAAAACAAAATCAGTCAAATCTACCCCTTCAGTGCGTTCAGGTTCTTCATGAGAGAGCTAGCAATAAATCGAGTACACTAATAAACCCGTCCTTGTTCAGGTCGTATATCGGGTTATACGGTGGAGGCATAGCCCCGAAGTACTGTATTATTCCGTTAATTGTGTCGTTCATTCAATATCAATTTGCCATTCGCTACCGTTTAACACATCTAATATTTCTTCGCTAGTATATTCCGCAGATTTAGTTGTTAAGGCGCTT
>Ga0181369_1000587_pt1 | contig 10236 bp, 8 predicted proteins | sample LowvirmetaG_8_FD_130088 | JGI IMG/M metagenome (GOLD analysis project Ga0181369, IMG submission 130088) | Marine viral communities from the Subarctic Pacific Ocean - Lowphox_04 viral metaG | ecosystem: Environmental > Aquatic > Marine > Oceanic | place: Subarctic Pacific Ocean | collected 2015-11-29 | reverse complement strand
ACATGTCTAAGATTAGACCAGCAGGTGCTAGACTAGAAACGTTTGGTGGTAGAGCATCCGGCCCAGCGCCATTGGTTGATCTGTTTAACTTTACTGTACAGACATTTAAAAACGCACAAGGGCGTAAACTAAACGCACTAGAGTGTCACGATATCATGTGCTTTGTAGGCCAGATAGTAGTTTCTGGTGGCGTTAGACGCAGTGCTATGATATCATTATCAAACCTAAGTGATGATCGTATGCGTCACGCTAAGTCAGGACAATGGTGGGAAACTGCAGGGCATCGTGCTCTAGCAAACAACTCTGTATCTTACACAGAGAAGCCCGACATGGAGTCCTTCTTGCGTGAGTGGTCATCACTTGTTGAAAGTAAGTCTGGTGAAAGGGGAATATTTAACCGTGAAGCATCTAAGAAACAAGCTGCAAAGTATGACAGGCGTGATCCTGATTTTGAGTTTGGAACTAATCCATGTAGTGAGATTATACTCAGACCGTATCAGTTCTGTAATCTTACGGAAGTTGTGGTACGAGCCACAGATAAGATTGAAGACTTGGAAAGAAAAGTCAGATGTGCCGCAATACTTGGGACGATCCAAAGCACGTACACTAAGTTCCCATATCTGCGAAAGGTGTGGCAGCGAAATACCGAAGAAGAACGATTGTTGGGTCTGTCACTCACAGGGATAATGGATAACCCTTTAATGACAACAAAGAACAAAGGTCTTGATAAAACATTGGAGTTTTTAAGAAATGTATCTGTATCTACTAATGCTGAATATGCTAGTCTTTTTAACATACCCTGCTCTGCTGCGATTAGCTGCAACAAACCATCGGGAACCGTATCACAATTGGTTGACAGTGCCAGTGGCATACATTCTCGTCATAGTGCATATTATATCCGTACTGTTCGCGCTGACGTAAACGATCCACTGACACAGTTTATGAAAGATCAGGGTATACCAAACGAGCCATGCGTTATGAAACCTGACACAACTGTAGTGTTTAGTTTTCCTATAAAATCTCCTAACAAAGCAGTGACTCGAAACGATCTAACAGCTATTGAACAACTAGAGACATGGCTAGAATATCAAAGACACTGGTGCGAGCATAAACCTAGCGTCACCTGCACTGTTCGTGATGATGAATGGCTAGACGTAGGTGCATTTGTTTACAAGCACTTTGACGAAATGAGTGGTATATCCTTCCTGCCCCACTCAGATCACACATACCAACAAGCACCCTATCAGGAGTGTAGCAAAGAAGAGTACAACGAACTCTTCAAGGCTATGCCTCGTAACATAGAGTGGTCAGCTTTGTGTGATTATGAAAAGGAAGATAACACAGTAGCTATGCAAACACTCGCCTGTAGTGGCGATACGTGTGAGCTAGTTGACTTAACATAAAGGAAAGTAAATGGAAACGTTTGGAATATTTGTTGTTATAGTAGCCCTAATGGGGTGGTTTGGTGAAGTAACTACGCCACCTGCTACTGAAGATCCTACTGAAATAGTAGAAAGCACAGAGTAATGTATGTTCTAGTACTTATAATGTCTATTGCTCCAGGGTATATTCAGGTTCAAGCAGTAAATCATGTGTATCCTACTATGGAGATGTGCAAAGATGGTGCATCTTACATACGTGGGGAGCTTATGAGTGCTAGACCATCACCTCAGTCCACTGTGTCTGCTTACTGTACTGAGATACCAACAGAGGTTTAATGGATATAGAGCGTGAAGCAAAGGTACACATGGAAAGAAAGTTAAAGCTTTTCTTTGAGGAGCTAGAGGTAAAGCTACGGCCTGTAAGAAAACACATAGAAGAAAATCTGCGTGAGGATATATACAAAGTCAGAGCTTTACAAGACATAGATGATATACTTATGATAGCCAAATACGCTTCAGAAAAGTATGGTCTAAAATAAAAGGGTAGCCGTTGACTTAGCGTTGGCGGCTATTCTCCTTTGGCAGTCTCTTTGTATAGAGATAGTATAGCTTTAAACTGATTTAACTCACTCTCTGTCATGGTTAGTGGGTCTTTTATTTTCACGGATCGTAACTCTTCTTCAGTCGCACCTTCGTCACGCATTTTTTCTAAACGTATCTTGTGGAATGTCTTCTTAGCATTCTTATACTGCTCACTGTTACCAGAATAGTTTATGGTGTCGTACCTCTGTTTGTTCATCCTGTGATTGTCTGACAGTAAAGGCATAGCTTCGTTTACTGCACTACGTGTTTCTTTTATTATCCTGTTTACTTCTTGTCTTCTGTAAGTGTTTGTGCCTTTCACAAAGTCTTTGTCAGCTAGTAGTTTTCTAGCTTTTCTTTCTAGCACTGGAGATAAAGTTTCGTTAAACAATCTATCATACATGGCTACCTGACTTCTTCGGTTGGCTCTAAATCCTCTCAGCCCTGCCATAGTGTATGCTTTTTCTGCAGCAGTTTTTCCTGGCACTACTCTTACGCCAAAGATAGAAGCTAACGGATTAGGATCATACAAGTCACCCTCTCTGGTTGCCACACGTAATTGACTAAAATCATTCTCTGCATTAGTGTCACGGAATATGTCTAGTATGTTGTCTAGATATCTTGTAGCTTCCAGAGAGAATACTTCTCCCCCACTTCTCTTGACTAACTCTGGCTCACCATTATCGTTTATGATAGCCTTTTGTCTTTTATCTTTGTGTATATCTGTATCACGGATAAAACCTACAGCCCTGTCTATAGTTTGAAAAGGTCTAGTAAAACCAGCCAAGTAACTACCTGCACGTCTTTGTAGTTCTGCTGCACCAGCCTCCCCATTTGTTTCGTCAAACATCATGTTGAGTATTCTGTACATGTCGTTACCAAACTGTATGTCTTTAGCAAACTGTCCAACACCTATTTGTACGAGGGCATCTTCTATTGCTTCGGGTGTAGTTGCTGCATAGTAAGGTAATACACCATCCTTTATGGGGCTAGGCTCTGCAGCTTGTCCAAGAGGCCCAAGAGATCCTTGTCTAGATAGTTGATTGAATAGTCTACCCATAGCTAGGAACTCAGACATAGGAAAAGCATTCTTTGTATCTATGGTAGTGCCACCACCAACATCTAATTGTGTTGACTCTAAACCCCTATCCTGTCTCTCTTGATCCATACGAGCAGCTAAAATCAAACCTGTAGTACCAACAGCCGCACGACTAAATGCCTCCATAGTTTTAACATCTGCCTTACCACGCATGATAGCAGCAGTTGGAGCTACTAATCCAGCAGGACCAACTTGATAAACAGTAGCCACTGTGTTGTTAAAAAATCTACCAAACGGTAAGATAGATCCTAGCACAGGTAAGTTAGATATACTCTCAACAAACTTAGCCGTAGTTCTTATAACAGGAGCTTGCTCTATAGTTGTGTAGTCTTTTGAGAAAACACTTTTCATCGTACTATCTAGTGCTAGCCCCATAACGTCTTGATCTATAGCGTTTAGATTATTTGTACGCATTGCATCAGCAAGAGTTACATTGTTTTTTATCCTAAGATGTTTATCTAACTCTGTCATAAACATTTGTGACTTAGTAAAAGTGTCTTGTGCTCTAACACCTGTTAGTCTGGTTGAGGCATCAACAAAACCCTCAATTGTCTTGTACACTTTGTTGTTTGGATTTATATCAAACTTATCTGCTGATATCTCTACACCAGTGCCACCTACGGTTTCGTGCAGTAAACTCTTTACCTCTTTGTTTTCGTCTAAGAACTTCATGTACGCATCATGCGTAGTAAATGGATCAAGCAGATTTCTAAACTTGTCACCCTGTATTTGTGCATACACTTTACCTATGCGTCTTGCTTCTCTTCCTGCCTCTGTGTTACCTCTGAGCATACCATAAGCATAGAACATACCACCGTTTAAAGAATCCGCTACAGACTGTCCTAAGTAATACTGTGACCAACCAAATATGTTAGCTGCAGTGGTAGGAACAGATGACACGAGAGTTCTACGCCACACGTTCTGTAAATACATTAAAGTTTTAGGCTGTTTATCTTTTGGTAAATAACCTGGCAGACCATCCTCTAACGCATCTCTTATCTCTTTACGTTCTAGTGCTTGACTGATTATGTCATTACCCATAACAACACCAGCGTTTAGTTTATTTTTCGCTTGAGCAAATAAAGATAACTCTCTACCTAATTGACTAGAATATGATGCTATAACATCACTAAGTTTAATTTTAGCTGTTGCAGCATCTCCTAAACTCATCCCTGTATATTTTTCAAAATCTTTTGATATCTCAAGGAACTGCTCTTCTGGCATTACACGTATAACATCAGTTAAAAAATCAGATATAAAAGTATCTTTATTTGTCTTTATGCCTTTGCCTCTAAGATATCCTACAAGTCCTCCTGTCTTAGCGTCATCTGCACCCATTAGTATAGTTCCCATAAGACCCTCTGGAAAAGACAAAGGATGTCTTATTGTCTCACCTACAACGTTTTGAACTGGTAGTTCTTTTCTAACTTTATCTCCTGCTTTAACTTTATTTTCCCAAGACTTAAAACTATCTTTAAATATTTTTACAACATCAAATGAGATATCAGCAGGTTTTAAACGTCTTTTAGCAAACTTTTGCATAGCCATCTCTTTTTGAGCATCTGCTAAACTAGTCTTACCGACTAATCCTCTAGCTCCACTACCTGCTAAAGAAAATGCAGGAGCCACAGCACCACCTAGCATCGTGCTAATTAAAACCTGCTTCTTGTTTATAGAGTCTACGTTGTCATCTACGTTTACATCTAGATATATGTCTTGTATTGCTATGTCTTGAAACGCAGCAACAGTGGCATCTGCAGCAAAGGTTGCACCTAACTCTGCTGCCTTGCCTTTTAGTTGTCTTTTCTTCTCAATGTCCTGTAAGGTTGTAAATCCTAGTTTACGAATCGCCTCAGTCCTAGCGTTTACTGCAGCTTGATCTAGTGCCAGCTTACCTGCTTTACTTTTGATAGCTTCTTTACCTAACTTACCTATCAGATCATCTTGTGCTTCTTTGACTATCTTTTTAGTAGCTTCTGAGTTAGCACCTTTTTTAAGTGCCTCTTTGTAAGCTTTCTTACTAGCTGCTTTTATTGCTTGTTTGCTGGCGGTAGTCACCCCTAATGTAGCTGCTTTACCTACGCCACCAGTAAGCAAACCTAGATAGTTTGATGGATCTGCAGCAGCAGCAAAGATATAATCTTTTATACCGTCTATCTGACCACCAATAGTCTCACCTCTAGTAAACAAGTTACCTAAACTATCGTACAACCTGTAAGCATCTGCAGCAGCAGCTTTGTCTGCTTCACTACCTTTACGTACAAACTGTACCTCACCTGCAGTTGACAAAGTATTTGCATTAAACCAACGCATATGATCCACAAAATCATTAACTAGCTTGTCGTTATCCTCTATAGTGCGATAGTCTTCACCCTTGTTTCTGGACATGTATTCACGGATAACGTTTAAGTTTCTTCTCTCGTACAGATCTTTTATTTTTAAAGTTTCACTATCAGGCAGTGTGCTAGAAAACAAATCTTCTTCTTCATCAGTATTACCATCAAAAAAACTATCTAAACTTCCTGTGTATTGTTTTTTAGGAGAAACAGTTAATGATGTTCCTGTAGAGATATCACCATCTCCCCCAAAGAACTCACTTAAACTACCTGTATATGGGTCTGCCATGCCTACATTCTTTCATTTATTTGTTGTTTTACTTGTTCTGTAACATACGATGATAGTCTGTTTTTACCAGAAAATCTTGTCCAATATTCTAATAGTCTAGCTTTATCGTTTACAAAACCTTTTTCTTTTGCATCATTGAAAAATACCTGAATAGCGTTCTGCATAAACTCTTTGTTTTGTTGTATAACTGGCTCTTTGATTGCTGGATCTGTTACCTCTGATTTTGGTTTACCTGTGTTACGATCATTGATGTACACTTTACCATCAGGAGTTACAGTAAAACTTTGTCTACCAAAAGTTTGTGTTGAGTATACTCGTACTTCAGGCTCTGCCTCTTCCACTCTTCCTGTTGTAACATCTGCTGGTGGCAGTTTCTCTACAGTGATAGGCTCACCTGCTAAAAAACTATCCTCTGGAATACCTCTGATAGCTTTATCTATAGTACCATCGTCTTTATATAGACTAGTCTCTAGGTCAGACGCTGCACTATCAAAGCCTGACTGAGGTAGTGCACTAGCTAATGGCCCTTCAAAGTTAGGATCTTGATCTTGCCCTTTACGTGTAGGACTTCCTAACCCTACGACACCTTTAGGCACTGCTAATCTCTTACCTGTTTCAGGATCGTGTGTGTCACCAAATAACTCATCCCACTGTGCAGGTCTTAGATTTGCAGGTATAGGTCTTTCTCCTGCTAGTATTTCTTCTATATCTTTACCGCCTAATCCTATGCCTCCAAGAACGTTACGAATACCTAAATCTGGTCTAGGTGGTACACCATCTATTACCTCGCCATCTTTTCTGTAGTAAGTTTTTTCTGGTACTGGTGCTTCAGGGATATTTAAATCTTTTAAATCAAAACCCATTTGTTTTAGCTCTGGTAAACGGTTCTGATCTATCTCTATCATGTCACCGTTTTTGTTAACCAACACTATTGGACCTATAGGTAAGCCATTTGCGTCCACGTTGTACTTAACTGTTTTATTACCCTGCACCTCAGATATCGTTGTTGCTAAATCTGCTGCTGCTGCATTTGCTAACATAGTTGATAACGTAGATCTGGTAGGTTCAATGCCATCTGATCCTGCCTCTGCTATAGTAAGCAACTCTCCAGGCACAACACCTTTAGGTAAACCTTTTACAAAACTTTCACCATACAAGTTTATATATCTTTCCATGACTTGCAACTGTGCATCTCTCAACATTTCTTCTTGCTCACCCTCGCCAAGAGCTTTTTTGTAAGCCTCTGTATTTTTTATTAGCTTTTCTGCTGCCTCAAACTCTCTTATAAAGTTTTTGTTTGTGTCTATGGTATCATAGATGTTAGTCATAGCTTGATCTACTGTAAGATATACAGAGCCTCTGTCTGATGCTAGGCTGTCGTAAGCATCCTGTCTAGCTAACTCTATCATACTCATTCTATCAGGGTTATACGCAGATCTAGCTGCACCTGTAGGATCAGTAACAAACAGCTTGTCTAACATACTTCTATCATCATCTACTTGTATCTTATCTGCTTCAGAGCCTAACAGACCGTAGGATCTTCTTAAAAACTCGTTTACATCTCCATCTTCAAATAACTCTGCACCCTCTACTAAGGTGTCTACCTCTGACATACTTAGATTAGTGCCACCTTTTTTTGCACTAAACTTTTCTAGAGCCTTTACAAAAGTAGGTAAGCCTGTTTCACCAGAAGCTACAGCAGCTTTTATCTGCATATCGTTAGCGCCTAAAGCTCTAGCCTTACCTGCTAACATGATACCGTTGTTTACTAACTTCTTTCTGTTTTTAAATACAGTCCTAGAGTCTTCGTACTCTTTATCTAGTAAAGCCTTTTCTTCAGCAGCAGCTTGTACTCTTTGGTTTATACCTGTACTAACGGTGTTGAGAAAGTTAGTTGTAAAACTATTCCAATCAAAAGCCATCTTACATACCTCTCCTCGACATTAGTCCTTTTTCTTTTACCATCTGCAACTCTGCTGGCGGTGGTGGTGCATCTGTAACATCTTCTTTTACTTCTACTTCCATGTCACCTTGATCTTCAAGAGACTCTGCCATTTCTTTTAGTAATGCTACGCCTCTGTCTTCTTCTCCACCTGTCTCTATACCTTTGTCTATTGCCGCTCTGAGCATCATCTGTACTTTCATATTTTCTTTTTCGCTCTTTTGCTCTGCAGCATCAACAGCAGTGTACTTAAAATCTATCTCGTAAGACTTAGCTACTGCAGCTAGGAACTCACTCAGCACAGGAGCAACAATCAGACCCACATCTAAGTTGTGTATGCCATTCATAACTGATGACATGTACAGTGTTTTTACAATTGGCTGTAAAGGTATGCCCATGTCAACCACAGTCATTAAGTCATCTATTATTTCAGGGTCACGTAAGTTAGTAAAGTAATAACTTAGTGCATCATCTACTGTATCTAACTCAGAAGGACGCTCATATGGCATCTCATTAGGTGTCGTAAATAAAGACTGACCTGGTATTGGTGCTCCAAAACTTTCTACTTCCATTTTCTTTTCCTATTTAGTAAACCCAGCGCCAAAGTATAATCCTACTATGGCTGATACAATATGTGTATCTAGTGGTGTGATTACAAAACCTTTAGCCATCTTCCATTGTATAGCTTCATCAGGTCCAAACAACCAGTTCATAAAACCACCAGTTGCTTCTGTATATCCTACATAAACGCTGACATCAGGATACCACACTGCGACTAGCTTTGGCAAGACAATAATGCTAAATACTGCACCTAATGCTATTAATCTTCTAGTCCAAGCAAAGTGCTTGTCATCCTTGCCAGCGTTACGTGCATCAGCTACAGCTTCTTTTCTGAAGTTAGCACGTTGTAAAAGCATCTTGTTGTTGGCTTCTTTAGCTTTTACAGACTGCCCCCATATAGACATGACCCCACCTAGTACAGTGGAGAAAAGCATGGTGATTAGTTCTAAGGGTAATCCCATCATTACTAAGACTCCCTATCCATTAATCCTGCAGGTTTTTCTTTAGGGCGTGGAGAAGAATCTACAACTCCTGACTCTCTTGTGATTGGAGCAAGACTATCAAAGAAAGGTTTTAAATCTGATAACGTGGTTTTTGCTTTTTGTTTATATCTGTCTTTTCCTGTTGCAGTTTGTATTGATGCAAATCTTACCGAAAGCCCATCCATAAAGTCCTCTGCAGTTTTATCGCCATTTATGTAGGCATTATACCCTGAATCTTTTAATAATAAAAAACCTAATTTTTCTTGTATTTCAGGGGAGTATACTGTATCTGCTGTCAACCCTAATCTATCAGCAAAGTATCCTTCTTGTGGATTTTCCGCTGTTCCGTTAGGACCAAATATTTGTGTCCTTACTACTTGATACTTTCCAGCAGCACTTGATCCTAATTTAGTTCCTGGTATTTTACCTTTTGATGCATTTATTAATTTTCTTTGATATTCATAAAGTTCTGCCATTGTCATCTTAGATACATTCTTTTTAGGCACAGCAAACTTACCATATCCTAAAACCATATCATAGGGAGAATCGCTCATAGTTTCTTCTGGCTCTCCAAGCCTAAGAGATTCTTCACTTATATTTAGTTTGTATTTAGTTTGACGCTTTAACTTTTTAGGATCAGCACCTTCCGCTAAAGCAATACGGTCTAATAGTTGCTGTGTTGGATCTTTTTTAGCACTGTCAAGCTGCTCCATGTCAAGATCAACACTGCTAGTATCAACATCAATACTCTCATCACCTACTCCCTGAACCTCTCCTAATTTTTGTGAGCCAAGTCCGTACTGGATATCTTGCGCACTTCCCTCCGGCGTTCTTAAATCTAACCTATCTAGTATTCTACTTTGTAGTCCATCTATATCCAACGTTGGATCTGGCTGTCGTAGCATACCCATAGGCATTTTAATTATGCCTTGCTTCTCTAGACCATCACGATTAGCACTCAGTATATCTAACACAGTAGATCTGTTTATGTTGCTAAATCTAGGAGCGTTGTCCACACGTACCTCTTGAGTAGGAAACTCATCAGGTTGATAGTAGTCAGACATGTCGCTTAGAACACGAGTAGCAGTTGATATTTTTTCAACTTTTGCTTCATCCTCTTCTTTAGCTAAACCTGGCCTGTCACTCATGGGTCTAGTGCCTAGCCCTACTTGTGCAATACCTTGTTGCTCTCTAGCGTCTGCTGACTCTTCATCAAACTGTTGAAACTTTTCTCTTACAATTGATGCTACAAAGTTTTCAAAATCCATTATATTCCCCTACGTTCCTGCAAAAATACCTGATCTGGTTGTTGCCATGCCGTTAACTATTGAACCTAAGAAACTACCTGCTGCACCTGCTAACTTACCACTTGATGTTCCATCAGCAGAAATATTAGCTGCGGCTAATCTGTTCTCTCTATCCAGTGCGTTCTCTGATGCTTTTATTGCGTAGTTCATCAAGTCACGTTCTTGTTGCCACAACTCAGCAATACCATTTGCTGTAAGATTGTTAGCTGCCATAGCCTCACGCATGTTAGCATCATTGATAGCTGCATTGTTTATT